>Ga0209679_1001437_pt1 | contig 10241 bp, 9 predicted proteins | sample WorMetHEROISLAND_4_FD_187408 | JGI IMG/M metagenome (GOLD analysis project Ga0209679, IMG submission 187408) | Marine gutless worms symbiont microbial communities from Max Planck institute for Marine Microbiology, Germany - Olavius sp. 2 HERON... ...
TTTCGCGGTATTCCCACAACAAAATGTCACCTTAGCATTGGTTTTTACTTTTTAATAGCTTTTAGCTTTAGCGAAATACCGTTACTTACTTATTGGTAAGAACAGTTAGCATTAGCACATTACTCTTTCGCACTTCAGCCGGATTTCTAGCCGCATGTCAGCCGTAATTTAGCCGCATTTTATAATTTGCGCAAAAATTCGGCTAAGCCGGATATCAGCCGAAATTTTTTGTTCAGCCAGCCGAATTTTCCAAAAAATTCGGCTTAGGGGTCTACTTTCTCACCTCAAATCGCGCAAAAACATTTATATTGTGGCACTGGCAGATCCAGGGGCAACCCGGCCAAAGGCCCCATCCAGTCAGACAGTCTGGACATAAAATTAGTGAAATTGGTGCCACCGGATGTCAGATTTTAAGGCTAAAATGCACCAAATTCGATTTCCGTTGGGGCTCCACCCCAGACCCCGCTTGGCAGCTTACAGCGCTCCCCCAGGCCCCATAGCTGTATTTAAGGGGCCTACTTCCAAGGGGAGGGAGGGGGAAGGTGGGGGAGAGGAAAGAGAAGGGGAGCGTAGGGTAGGGGAAGGGAGGGTTTGCCCCCCAATCGGGCAGTCTGGATCCGCCAGTGTTTTGTGGCAGTCAAATAAACCTTACTGGGCTAGTTTAATTAGCTAGCCTAGTACGGTATAGTTAATTTCGAACTAGTCCAACCTATAGGCCCACGGTTGCGACATAAGCTTAGCATACATGGCAGTTAACTTAGGCCAGGGCCTACACTACGCACAGAACTGAGAACTTGTTGGTGTAAAAGGAAATAACTCTGTCAAGTGCGAGTTGCACCAACCAACTAGAGACAGCACTGGATATACTGCAGGACCTTCGCAGCGGAAACTAATGCGACGCGTCTGCAGTCGCTGTTCGGCGGACAGCGACATGCATGACAGACAGAAACACAGAGAGACAGACAGACGACGATCACAATAGTTTCTTCGCTGGCTAAGCGGTGAAGGTAACAATGTACATACTTTCACATCAAGAGGCGATCATTTTCGTCCCATTATTTTTACCGCACTACGCTCTTCTCGAGACTTCACATCCCTGGTGATCAGTCAATCATCAGTTATCAACCCGATGAAGTGAGAAGCAGGCAATCGACGACAGAAATGAGCAAGAAGAATGATCAGAAAATAACCAAAACAAATTAAATGCACGGTTTTTACATAAATATAAAAAGTCTTCCTGTTATTAAACATCTGTTTCATCCGCAGTTGGTGCATAATGCATATCTTGTTAAACTGCCCAATAAAAAGCAGTCATCTCTGCCGTAATCTGCAGCAGTTCACGTAGCCTACAACGCTGCAACCCTTGTATAGACTAGTGACAATACCTAGCATCACATTATAAGGCATCATAGGCTCGGCTTTTCATAGCAACAAACAATTAAACATTGTAAGCATAGGCAGCAAAACAGGGAACAGAAGGGCTAGTTGCTTCCCCATTTTGGCACAGTGGTGCCTCCAATGTAGAATTCCCCCATTTTTTTCACTACAAACATGCAGTACAGCATCTTGTCCACACACGGTCGTAATAAATGGACCGGACTCTAAACTGCTGTATATCTCATCATGATATTAGAAAATATTATAATTTCTCGGAAGCTTTCAGCCCCTGCCTTTGCCCCTTCCCCCAGCACGTCACTCCTTCCGCCGACACTGGCTGTAAGACCACTAACATCACAGACAAACAGACAGACTCCAATAACAACAACACCGTGACTCCTATCACAAGCAGCTGCACAAAAAGCTGACAAGCACAAGCTCGGTCAATACGAGAAGCTACTCACTGCTGTGGGCGACACATTGCATGCATGCATATATGTATATACCTAATTCCATATGACAAAACTGAATTATTAGTAGAACTACAACTCAGTTATTACGTGGTCTTTCACAGCTGTTGATAATTACAAAACAGACATGATTACGTTTTGTAAAAGACCTCAATGACAAATGGATACTAGTATTACTAACTGCTATTTAAACCCTCAAAGTATATAATTACTGCTATCCACTAATTCACGCATAACAAAAGCTTCCTTTTTACAACTTTTAAAACTTATCTTTCAGTCTTTTGATGCTGTTGGATAAGAAACAGAAAGATCAAGAGATCTGTAAAAAGTCCTTCAACAATTCCCACAAGATCGCTTGTCGATGATGCAGCTTAACTCATAAAAAATTGACTGATTAAACAAAGTCAAAAGTAGTATACAATTCGTTAAAACTGCCAAATAACCACCAACATAATTTTTCAACATACACTTAATCACAGCCATCACATGTACATTGAGTCATTAACTGATGATATCACATAATAATCTGTTAAATAATATATTTATTTCACAGGATTTTTATATAAACAGCGACTGCATCAACTACAGAAATAAACTATTAGTCACTATCGGTCTGCTTCCATTTCTGATCGTCCTCCACTTTCCGATCAGGTAACAGCTGGTTACGCATTCCTCCGAGCACATTCGACGTAGCTTCGGTGGCAATGATTACTGGTTCAATGACGGCTGAAGGAATCTGCCTAAGGACTCCACCAACAGCACCAGTAACGCCTTTATGTTCGTGTTCTTGAACGGCAACGGAATAGATGTTAGAAGCCGTGTCACACAGACCCTGAGCCCAACATCAAACCCACCACTTCTTATGCAGCTGCTGTTACATAGTACTAAATACAACTGATATTTTTTTCAACACAAGGATACAGTTGGTCTATGTTAAGAGTACTGAACTCACAACAAACAGGCTGTGCATTCCCTGCAAGCAAACTTGAGCGAGTTGTTAATGTACAAGCCGACTCAGCTTACTAACCTTCAGTGCAAAAGAAATGAGTATAGCAGCTAGCAGCTCACCTAGTGTGGGTTACATGGCAAAGGCCCAGTGTGGCTGACTGCGGCAGTGGTTACAGCTGCGTCACAGGTCCAACAATCTGCCCACATGGGTAATCAATGGCTGCTTAATATGCTGTGGTAATATTAGCTCATGCCAGTCAGCTGCCATTCCGAGACTGTACAGCACTGCTTACATGCATCGTGACCTGTGACCAGTGCATGTAAGCAGTGCTAATGTGCTATTAGCAAATGTCCAGACATTTTGCTTTATCTTTAGCAACCAAGGACAACTAGTAACTTCACATGGAGTTCCGGGAAAATATGCCATTCTAAGAAGAAAAAATTAACTACATCATAACAACAGATCAAAAAACTTGCTTTAATTACAAATTAAATAAACTAAACCTAAAAAGTAATTTGCCTCAAGGAGACTAAAATATAGTTCTTAAAGCCAAATAAAATAATGTAAAATTCAATGACATCAACAAAGTCACTAGGTACAAGGCCAAATGCAGGCACAGCAAATCCAAGGCCAAGGCCAAGGCAATGGGTGGCAAGACTAAGGCAAAGGCCTTGGGCTTTAAGTCCAAGGCCAAGGCTAACCAAATGATACTTCGATGTCGAAGCTTCGACATGCATGTCTCTGCCACTGCAATAACTCACTGAAATATTTGACCTTAAAGCGACCTTGACCTTGACCCAATCCTGACCTTGACCTCAAATGTGACTGTGATACTTCAAGCCAATATGTGATCACAATCTTTTCACTTATGACCTTGCTGTAACCTTGACTTTGACCCCACAACCTTCAAAACCTAACCAGTTCATCTTTGGACTCACGTAAACCAAAAATCCAATCCAACCCAATGAGTATAATGGAAGCAGGCCAAAGGCCTCTATTTCCGTCTCATTCTAAAAATTTAAAATACAAAAACGCAAATAAACTCGGACTGAAAAAAGCAAGGTTTGGTGAAATTCCGCCCAGTAATTTTCAAGATATCACGTTAACGAAGCCAAAAGGTGCATTTTCCAGAACGTTGGAGCCAACCATAACCTTAAACTTTGACCTTTTGACCCCAAAAGTTTACGCATTAATCCTTGTCCTAAAATGCACCAACGTTGAGTTTGGTGAAAATATGTCCTATACTTTTCAAGATATCATGTTAACGACGTTCAGGATGCACAGACGGTCAGACTCATGGACTCACAAACTGACAGAAAACATAGTGCCTCTGGCCACCGTTTGGCAGAGGCATGAATAAGTTTTAGCCTTAGGCCAAGGCTGAGGCCTAACATTACTGGATGGAGCAGTAATTTTCAGACTGAAATGATCCCAGTAATGTCTGCCTGTCACCCAAGTCATTTCTTGGCATATGAAACATTATAAAGCGATCTGTTGTCTTCACAGAAAATTTACAGATAACTGTAACAGATAACTGTTGAAGAAAAATCAGATACCGGTATCACACAACAAAGTCTAGTCTTCTAGCTCAAGTCCAAGACCAAGGCCTAACATCAATGGTAAAATTTTGCTCACACTTTTCCAATTTCGATAAACGTGCAAACTGCTTAACACCACCAAGTTTCTGGTGTGTCAGACAACTGAAATTTCAAGTGTATTTAAGCTAAACTTCAGCAAATTTTCCCAATGTTATCCTCAGCAGTTGTGACATAATGCTTACAAAGGAGTGCTGTACGGCTGCTCAAACTCAGCCATCCAGGACATCAAACATCATTTACATCAAAAGCTACCACCAACTGAAACCCCAGGGAATGATGTTACCCTTACACCAGTGATTATGTTGACGGCATTTGATACTCCTTCTCGCAGATCTATAGGCTGAGCAAAGCGTCGAGGCGGTCGCCGTGTCATTCGTCGTTTGACACGCACACTTGGCCCTGGTGACACCATGTCATACGCAGACTCCGCAGCAAACTGTACATAAATGAAAGAGAATTCCTCTAATTCAGCCAGCTACTATAATGTTCTCATTAACACATTAACTGATCTACCACTGACATATTTAAACAAATTTTACATTTCTTAACAACATTACAATGTACATTCGCATTGGTCATAACAGCTTTATGGTCATCATATCGGCATATTTTTCATTATTTTGTGTCACATTCCATATACTTAACAGTAATGTCGTGTGAATCGTATGTAAAATAAATTCAAGCACTGTGAACAAATTTTAAAAAATGCACAGATCCAACAACAACTTCACAGAAAACTTCGTTAAGTGTCCACTCAGTTATTCCAAACAATAAAAGCAGGTACAGAAGGCTTGTTGTTACCTGTATTGTCTGGACAACCCTGTTAGTGAGTTCTAATGTTGACATTGCTGTGCACGTCATAAATGACTGTGCGCCACGCTGGAAGCCACGGACTATACGACCGTCACGACGATACTGCTCCACGGGTAGCCAGAACAAGTCTCGACATCCATGAACTACAATCAACATTCCATCAGCCATTGTATGTGAAGGCAAACAGTCATTTGTATATCATTTTGTATATCCATTTGCGAGGCCGAAATTTATTTATATTTCTCATATTTATAAAGACTGAAAGCATAGCATCCCTCTATTACTTGATGCCAACCGTTAACATATCCATATCAACTTACACTGGGTAAAACTAACTGTTATAAACAAGATTTTATACACTGCTGCATTGCCAAGAAGACTTTAAAAATTTTGTTATCCTCATGTGTTTTAACAGAGAAAATGACATTTTGTAATTTAACTGACTTTATATTAGCTTTGTAATAGCTCGTGTTACATCGTCTGACTGTCTTATGTAATCAAACTACATCACTTCAACCACTGCTGGTTGTATTTTAATAAATACCTCATCTCTCCCATCTTTATATGTAGTACTATATCCAGATATCCTTCGGCTTTGACACTGTAGATCGAGTAACAGAGAGGACAACCAGCCCGTAACAACGTCCCGTCCAACAATTCCCAAAATTTCGCTTTTGATGGACCTGACATGAAATAAAATTAACAGGCTGAACAAAGATCGAACATTATAGATGACTCTGAGTAAAGTCAACTACACTGACCTAACTGGACTAGAGAATACAAAGGTCCGACTCCACCGAGAAGGCTTGGCAGCTGATTCCTTTTGATGTCTTGCAACCATTCAGCAAGAGCAAAGGCGACGACTCGGTCAATTCCAAGCAGCCTGTAAACAACGAGCACCTGCTGGGCAAAATCTTTTGACTCGGATTACAAACACAAACTTTCGCTTGTACAAATGTATCACTTTTGCATACTCGAAGTCGGCTACATAACACAATGCTCACACCAATACACAGTAAAAGAAAGAGAATACATTTCACACAGATTGTTACCCATGTTGATGATTGATTGGTTTCAAGCGCAGCTCGGAGCAATTCAGCTGCGCCAGCCCCACAACGAGACCAGCTAACGTTCCTTGTTCCATGTCAACCCATTTACCCTGATAGTCCAGCCGAATCAGCACTTCTGGAGAAAATACAAAAGACCTTCACACAAAAAACATGTCACTTTGCTCGTTACATAAATATGTCAATAATAACCTATAAAAAAGATATAAACACTATTACAACACTATGATATTGCTTCTGCCCTTTCGATACTACAGCCTGGATTCAATGGCTTGTTGACTACAGCTCAGACAAAAATGTGACAAAAATTCCTTAGTCACAGAAAAATATAACTTCAACACAGGTGCCTTGTCCCCATACAAGTGAGAAAGCATTCAAAGTAAATACTAAAAAATCAGTGAAAATGGACAAAATGCAATTAGATCATCAAACAGGGAAGAGAAGCAGACATTTACTTGAAGAATATGGGTGCCTGTGTGACTGAATTCAGTTCTTTAGAGTCCTGAGATTCACGGCTGCCATCCATGTCGGCTGCGGCTACTGCTGCATCGTTCACGCCACTCAGAATCAGCAACATTTCATCGGCATCGGGTGGAAGTTGAGCAGCCGACGGATCACAAACATCTGAGACAATGTTTCCTCCGACAGTCATCACTGGAGCGGTGCTACTGCAGTGTTTGGGAGACGTCATCAGTGATACGGGATCAGCGTGCAGCCGGCCTGCTGTCACATCAGCTGATGCCCTGCTGCCTTCTGTCTCTGCACTAAACCGACTGCTGATGTCACTGAAGAAAGAACGGAAGAAGAACAGTGAGTCCTTCAACACACAACAGAACACACACTCTTTGTACATTGCATTCAGTACTACATCAAAGTTGATTTAAGTAGAATTAATGATTTCCAGCGTGCCGCCATACATGCAAGCCGGCGGTACACTGCAGAAAATCAAAACAAACTAACGTTAACAGCAACTAAAACCGATGTCTGATGATTGAGTTACTGAACAAAATAGGTGCATTTTAAGTTGACGTCAAAAGCAGGGTAGTAAAAAGTCAGTGAGAGAACACAAGTTAACAAACTGTAGATTTTATTAGTGTCAGCGCCCAGTAATGTGCAAAGCCCTGTCTTGGTCCATACTCACTGGATCATGACAATGCCAGTAGCTAGTGATCTCAGATGACTTCAACCAAGGACCAAGCAAAACCAGCCTGTTGACAAAAGTACGTTAGGGAGACGGACGCGGTAGAAAGAACAGTGAATCACAGTATTGATGTTAAACTGAATACACTGATGCATGGATACCATAATCAGTTTTATGGACTCCCTGTGTGATGTGTACCAGCATAGAATGGCTAACCCATAAATGGAACATGGCCATCATAATGGTGTGCGTGTGCATCAGCCTTCCAACTATGTGAGAAAATACCAACATATCAACAATACACTAAGACTCACAAATTGTTTTTGCAACATAATGCATATCAAAAACAAGAAAATTCAATAATGTAGCTTATTCTCACCCAGAAACAAAATTCAACATTAGGTCAAACACCGGCAATTATATAACATATGTATGAAAGTGATACACAGAGAACTTATATTTTCTTCTAATGCATGTATGTATTACACAACACAATGCTGCAACATCGCGCTTCACTCAAATTCAACTAATAAGACATACTTAAATTTAACTGTTTCATTTTTAATAGCTAAGCTGTCTAACCATGACGTAGCTCTGCTACTTAGGCAACTGTGATTGGCGGACTGACTGATGGGGTGTGCAACAGAACCATCACATATCTAGACAACAACATGTAACAAAAATCTGCATTTGGTTGCATTCACTTTTTGTTTAACCGGCCTAAGTGTCCAGAGTTACTCCAAGTTAGGCAGAACTTAAGGCAGAACCTCTGGGAATTGCTGCAGCAGGTTTGTACAGACTGGAAGCCTTTCCCGTCAACTAACCAACAGCATCACAGCACTGAAAGAAAAATGTGTAACAGAAATATCAAGCAAAAATACTGCATAAACATAACATGAATGACATTCTCAGTTGGTACAAATCAAAATCATCATTTCTATGAATTAAGTTAATTTTTAAGTAATGTACTTACTATACCTGATCCACATTTAGTCGAAGTGGCTGAAGTGAGACCTTCAACATACATTCTTGAGCTGGCACAGTCTGGTCGGGTCTCACGTGCAAAGATTTGATTACCAACTAAACAGTACAGACAGTTACTGCAATAATCAAACATTTCAATAAAATGTGTTTGTCTGCATAATGTAACAAAAACTGGATGTTAACTGATCTCTCACTTTCTGACAGTGAATATTCTGTAATATTGTCGCTGGATATGCACATATACACGCGTTAAAAAAACCTATGCAGACTTTTTGTGCTAACTTTGGCAAACCTTGATCAATTTTACTAATGCTTTCACTGTTGCACTCTGAGATGAACTGCAGAAGAAGCAGGAGTAAAATCTGCCACCTCACCTTAAATATGTTACTGCATTATTTTGCAAAACCTGAATGTTCAAATGTACAACTATTCACTGATATTAGCCAGAATAATCGGCACATCGGATAATAATTTCGTTTTAGAACGATAAACTAGCAGGTATTTCTGTTTGCTAGATTTATTTGAACTTAGTTGTCTTTTCTGAATGTCGAAGACATCATGTGACATCGTCAGCACAACAAATAGCAACAGCACCAGCTATATGCTTAGCATAGGTATGATCCAGAACATGACATTTCTGTAAAAATCATCGTCGTCATCATTATTAAGAAAATTCATGATTACTCAACTCTAAACTGTCCCAAGCAGGCTAACTAAATGTGATGGATTTGCTCAGCGGTTTAGTCCTCAGTTACTTCACTGCTAGTGCACTTATCACACTGTATGGCATTTCAACTATGTTCGGTGTTATAACAGTCTTGCTTGGGCACAGAAATTTGTTGCACTGACACCACAATCAGACCATTATCATTTCTGAATTTTTAAATGTGATGCTGCTCATATTTTCGACGTTATTTTCACACTGCATGACACAAACATTCACAAACAGTTTTGCTAATCTGGCTTATATGTTGGAGTCACGGCAAAGCATTATGTCCTATTTGGAAGTGTGTACTGTGGCCATTTCCTACAATAATTTTTCTTAAACAATTCCAGTGACGAGAAAAAAACAGTAAGTGACGGTCAGTTACTACCAGCAACTACCGTCACTGTACTACATTCTCAAAAGTGACATAGAGATTCAAACTTAGCAACTTCTGTCACAACGTTTGTTTAATGTACAACAGTCAGACCACAACTGTGAAGTGAACAATACAGAAAATATAAAAGAATACAGTGCGAGTCAGTAAATATCACAAAATACCATACATATAATAAAATTGCAATTGCATCAACTGAATCATTGTTAACAATATTCTCACCATGCTGGCATGAGACTGCCGAGGAATGGCATCAGAGGAATACTGGTAAAGGAACTTGTTAATCTTGGACAAAGCGAGTCGGTCGCGTATCTCCAAGTCATTAATAATGAGCACCTGCCTCGATGCTTGATATGTGTTATCAGGATAAACTTCATGCTGAATGCGAATCTGTTCATTACAATCCAACTAATGAATCAAATAGTAATCATCGGAATAATGAACATTCCTATAGCACAATGCAAAATCCAATATGTTTGGTATTCTTCACTATCTCTGCTGCCATTCTGCAGCAATACATCCACCAGAAAAGTACGAGCAATCATAAATATAATGCATATGCAGGTGAATAAGTATAACTGTAAATATAAAAAATAACACTTGTACATAAACAGCGGATAGCTAACCATAACTGTTATACACCGTGTCTCAAAAAAAACTGTGCCAACTTATCTTTTGCTCTTTTTCTGTCAAATATAAACCGATTTCAATAAAAATTGCAAAGGTTGTCCTGGAATAAACC
>Ga0209679_1001438_pt1 | contig 10239 bp, 6 predicted proteins | sample WorMetHEROISLAND_4_FD_187408 | JGI IMG/M metagenome (GOLD analysis project Ga0209679, IMG submission 187408) | Marine gutless worms symbiont microbial communities from Max Planck institute for Marine Microbiology, Germany - Olavius sp. 2 HERON... ...
CAACACTCAAGATTATTATCATTACTTTCATAAATAAGAGGTTAAATATACTATTAAATGTTAGACAGCCATAAAAGCAGACATTGTTTAACCACTGGGAGAAATCTGCCCACTTAACAACACTTATTCCACGGTCGCACTCGTACTGCCTATCTCTACCGTTGTATCTGGAGTGGTATAACGGGTGCACTCAAGCGTGACAAAACGAATACAGTGTAGGCTACATTACTGACTGTCCGCGACCGTGGAATAAGTGTGTTAAACCACTGTCAGGAGGTTATGTTTATACCTCGTCTGTTTGTCTGTCTGTCCACAGGATTATTCAAGAAGTTACGAATGGATTTTGGTAAATTTTTTGGAGGGGTGGGGCACAGTCCCAGGAACGATCAGTTAGATTTTAGTGGCAATCTGGAACTGGGAGATGAAAAGTCCTGGCGGAGGTTTGTGCTGCTCGGTGACATGTTGCTCGTCCATCTCTCACCATTTATGCCTCATCAACGGACAGTGTTCTTCCACAACCGGACGTACAACGTCCTTGTGGCCGGCATCACACTAATACCCCAGTCCATCAGGTTTGTTTGGACAACGACCTTCAGACAATGGCGGCTCGGTGGTGTAGTGGTTAGGGCGTAGGACTTGTGATCGAGAGATTGCAAGCCACCATCAGCCTTCCATCCTTCCGGGATAGGTAAATCGAGTACCAGCTTAGTGGCTGGGGTTAAGGCGGGGCGCATTCACTTGTGTCGGGTGGCAGGTAACACTCTGTGATCCCATGTGGCAGGTGACGCCACGTAGCTCTGTGATGGAACTCGTCTCATGAAGAGCTATACGCTCCTTTAACTGGATCTTTTATACTGGCTCATCAAACAATCACGGTCAGCTGTGGCACGAGGGCTACACGAATGACATGGTGACTGAAAAGTCCAACGCCAGAGTAACAAAGATTTGAGACAACAAGAAAGAAAGACTCCTGATTCTGACAAATGCAAAATACGCTTGGCAATAATTAACAGACAGAAGCGTAAAATGAGTGACCAGGTGACTTGACTCAACTGCCGATGACTTAAATGTCACATATATGCAATTTCTCGGAAATACGTATTTTTGCTTGTACAAGATGACATCGGTGCTAAACATACTGCAAAAACATCGGCCAACAAAATCAGAGACCACAATGTTGGAGCGACTGCAAGGACTATACACGGTGAGACAAAAAACAGACCAGTTAACTTCAAAGTGTGCCATTTATAAATGTACACCATGCTACAACGTACGATACAACGTGCTATGAACAATGTCTAAATGATGTTACCGTTACTGGTGCTAGCAGGCAAGTTTCACAGCCATCACTTTAGCAGCAGAATAAGAGAGCGTAACACAAATAATATTGTAAGAAATATACTCTATTACACTTTTTATATCTGCCTTTGCCGATGACAGTGACAAAGGGACTAGTTTAGCAAAAAATTTCCGCATATAGTCAAGTCAACAGAATAAATTTTCTGTGACACCCTGTATAAGTACCAGAAAAAACGGTAATCGGCGCCAGAAAACACCAGCTTACACTGCAAACTACGACTATTTACAGTGAGAAATAACTACGGTCTTCTGAGTGACTTCGACGCACGCAATCGAGCGGACAAATATTTCTTTGTGCGTGACACAAAGTGGACAGAGTGAGTGGTTCAACTATTTACATATATATATATATATATATATTCCAACATTAGCACATACGTTCTTCTCGATAAACAGGATTTAATGACAACCAACACAGAGGACTGCCGACATCTTACAAGCAGCTACTATTTACACTAGCACAGAATGGTCAATATACCTAGAACTGACAACACACACACACATACATATATGCATACACTCATACTTTTCCCAGTTTACCTACATCATCAAAAAGCTTGCATACTGCTAGAGTTTAAAGTTTTTACAGGCCGTCACCAACTTCCAACAAATTGTGTCAAAAGCAACGACAGTGCAAAGCAACAAACAATAGAATAAATAACTGAACAAACGCAAGAAAATGCCAGAATAAACTAAACTTCGGCACCAGAATCATCTTCTGACCAACTGTATTCATCCACAAAGATGCATTTAAGTATACTTAAGTCTCCAGCACTTCAGTCCCCAATACTTCACTCCCACGAAATCTTCCAGTCAAATCAGTTGTTTGCTTTGCTCACACAGAATATAAAAATCGTTATTTTCTAAACACAACTTTAAACAATTTTGGGCGCAATTTCTTCACTCCAAGGGTTTCTGTGTGAAAATCTCATAAAGTAAGGAAGTAAGGCAAGCTTCTGTCAACAAAGGAGAACGTATATAGCATAATAGCACGGCATGTGTCATCATCCACAGCATGTGACACTCCTATAAAAACAGCTTAACTCCACACAGTTTCATCAATCTTTTGAGAGATAACAGGGGTACGATCTCCTATACATGGTTTTCAGAATTCAATTCAACAAAAAAAACATCCCGTTAGACATTTTGCCCGATACGTAACAACCAAACAACACTCCGAGTTTCTCTCGGCCGCACTTCAGCGCCTGCGAATTTCCCACGAAATTTACGCTTCGTTCGAATAAGTCTCCAGGAATCAGCGTCATTTTTTCTGTGGCCTCCAACGAGGAGGGATGTTTATCCGGTTTGGATGGATCTTGAAGGTGGAAGAGGGTTGTTGATAAGCTGTGCGGAGCTGTGCGTGTGGAGCAAAGAGCTCATCTCCATCGGCGGAGCACTGTCCTCGCTTGTGTTATCACTTGGAGTGGTACTTGATCCGCTGTCGGTCGGTGACTCGTCCAGTTTGTCGCCGGATGCTGCGAAGTCTTCGCCCTTCTCGATGGCGTTGGGGTGAACTGCAAGGTTGATACAGACACCTGCAGCTGATCAACGAAACATCGCACACACACACACACACACACACTCGGACATCTACAAACCGTTCAGTGGCCTTTCCAGCAGTGGCGGTTTGGCTTAGAGGTACAGGCTGTGTTCTTTTTCAACCCGCTCAGATCGCTCTGAACGATCTACGAAAATGCTCCGATTGATCTGATAAATCTGCGAAAAAGAACGCTTCAGATCACTCTGCTGTTTGGCCACACCCATACTACCCACAATGCAGTTAAATATATTAATGTGTACGTTAAATCTATGATGCTGTTGTTGTTGTCCCTTAGGTAAACAAACTGTGGTTATAGTCGGCCAGTTAAAAGTTATTTCCATTAAAATGCCGGAAAAATCCTCCAAAGCGTGAAATCCTCCACAGTGACAATGTAAGCAAACGAAAGTGGGCGGGCTTATCTAAACGCTCGGTCACTTTGCTCCGAGCAAAATCAGATCGATCTGAGAGGTCTGATTGGAGAAAAAGAATGCAGGGTATTTTGATCGGATTGGTCTGAGCGGTGAAAAAGAACGGCAAATTTTTGCTCAGATCGATCAGAACGATACGATCTGGGAAAAAGAACGCAACCACACTGCCGGTCTCAATCAACATAGTTGCTCCACATCAAGCCCGGTTAGTACCAGGACGAGTGACCATGTGTGGGCAGCTAAACCATCTGAGTACCGGTATGTAACCTGTCACCCAGGCAGGGTTCAGACAGCCGGGTATTAACCCGGCCCACCGTGTTTTTTTGGGTAAAATCTGTTGAAAAACCCAGCAAAAAACCTGCACCAAACTTAATTCAATTTCAGATTGTCATGCCAGCAATAACTGAAGATTTCCTTACAGGTCATAAATAAGTAATGAATTTGCAAATTTTTAGACAATCTAAAGTTCTGGTGAATCTAAACAAAAAACTTAGCTCATGAGCTAAATCAATCAACAAGCTTCCCAATGCTCATTCAAATAAAAATCAGAAAAGCCCAATAAAGCCCAAAACCCAATAACCCCCCCCCCCAGTGGTTTGGCTTTTTTTAAAAACGGGTTTTTTCTGAACTTAACTCAGCCTGGCCATCCCTTTGTGGTGCAAGGAGTACTAGTGAAAGAGGGGGAGGAGTACACAGGCACACTATGTGATGCACTAGCCCTGTATAGCTGTGGTGTGGCAGCGGAAGATGAGGGACCACGAAACGGTGATCAGTGCCATGCTATTAGTGCACGATGATTTGCTCAGGTCTCAGCAGCTGTCAAAGCTGGGTCACCTCAGTGGCAGTGCATGGAAATAGGGACTACAAAACAAATGACAGAACAAGAAGTGCCGAGACAGCACAGAGCTCCACTGATATCTCTGTATTATTACCTTGCCATTACAATGTTGCCACCTGGCATATATCAGTAAAGAATTTAAAATGTTAAGTCTGATTCTGCTGGTATTGTAGTGCTGGCATTGTGTGAACACTAAGAAACCACCGCTATACCACCAACAATACACTACGGGGACGGGGGTGCATAATTGCTGCAAAATAGGGGAATGGGTCATTGGCTCAACACCAAAATCAAATCCTTGGGCCATGCCCTATCTCTCCAAAAATTTCATCAAAATTTGTTCATAGCTACTTTTTGAGTACCGGTAACCTAACGTACAGACGGACAGTGTGATCAGTATGACCCAAATACGTTAACCTCTTCTTTGTCGGAGGTAATGACAAAACAGTAAATCATAATACGAAAATTTATCAGACATAAGCTGATATTGATTAACTGCCAATGACTAATTAACAGTGCACTCATATCACACTACAACAGCAGATGCATATTACAGTCACTGCACAGTTCCAGTCTTCTTTCCCAAGGTGAACTGAGATCTTAGGAAGATTTCACACTTAAGAAGAAAGAACATATCTTGGGAAACGTTACGAAAAATTTTAGGAAAATATTTAGGAATGCACTAACCTTGACTTAGGAAATAAACCTATGAAATAATAATGAAAGAAGAATATTGTAAACACTCGTTTAGTCATAATATTTCACATCATATAATATTTACACGGCACTGGTGTCATTTCTGTTAAATCGTGAATGAGTAACTAAAAGCTTTATTTCACAAGCTTATTTCCTACGTCAAGTTTAGTGCTTTCCTAAATATGTTCCTAAGATATTTCCTAAGACGTTGTCAGAATTTGTGTTCCTTCTTAAGATTTTCCTAAGTTGTAAAATCTTCCTAAGATTTTCCTACGAAGTTTCGACATATGTGGGTCCCAGATTCCTATATGGTTATAATCAACAACTTTATAGACACACTAGTACTGCTGCTGCTGAGTGCTGATGCTTTTCCAAAGTTACCGCAGGTTATTCTGGGTCCCCAAGGGAGAACCTCTTTGAATTGCTGCTGCAGGTTTTCACAGGTGGGATGCCCTTCTTGTCTCCGAATCAACAGCATTAAAGCACTGGCGTATACACAGAAATCACTATGAACATACCCTTGATCATCTTTTCCGTCTGTTCTCGGTCACGCTGTATAAAGAGAGCGGTGGCAAGGAAGAAGGCTCCGCCCAGGACACAGACGAAGCACGACATATACATAGCATACTGAAGACTTAGAAACTCCACAAACAGGTCACGACGGCTGTACGATGCCATAATCAGGTCACTCGTCTACAACCAGCCATATCAGTAACAATATACAGGGTGTATATTAAGACGGGTGACTGGTCGAGCAGGTAAATTATCTTGATATGTAACCAGTCACCCACGTCAGCTCAGCCTTCTACCCTCCATGGGATGTTAAAATGAGTAGGCCTATCAGCTTTCAGCAGGGTTCCCATCCTGTCTCCAAAGTTACGGAACTTGCCCAGGACTTTCCAAGACCCTGACTTTATGCAACATGGAATGTAAACTTCAACGGTGAACAGCAGCTGTTAAATAACCCCAAAGCACAAACAAGAAAGCCTAGCTGACGCAAAGGTAAGCGCGTGACAGCAGTGTGTGTATGAAGACCCCTAGCGAAGAAATCTACAGCAAATTTGCAATTGATGGTTAGTAACCGTGGCCGCATTACTTACGGTTTGCGAATTGCACGATATCTTTGGGTGTAGAGGTTGAAAATCGCCATTTTCACCCACGATATTGTGATTGTAGACCCCCTAGCGGAGGAACGCCAAGCAATATATCAACATAATCTATGCGTCACTGACAGTATATATTCATTCGTTTTGCCGTTGTTGCCTCTCAAACCTGCGAAATCACGCGAAATTCCGAGAAAATTCGAACTAATAGCAGTTCAAGGTCATCCAAGGTCATCAACCTTGGTACCAATCGAAAGCGCATATGCAACTTCCTATTAGTCGTTAATAGTAAGTTTGGACGTATCTCGTACCGTTTCCGAGATATTGACGCATAAAGCTAGACGACCGTTAACGCGTGACCGACCGCACTGTCCTTTAACGTCTCGTTTCTAGAGAACCCGACCGAATATCCACACAAACCTTATATCGCCAGAAACTAGAGTCCATACCGGAGATTTGCGCCGCAGACAGTATGTGTCGATCTTTATTAGTTTTCACGCAATTATTTTCTGAAGTCGCGCGGTATCAGCCAGCCAAACTGGCGCGAAAACAGAATTTAACGCCAAATAGCCCGTCAAGGTCATTCAAGGTCAGATATTTTGGGGTCACTGGAAAGGTGGCAGGGGCCTAAATAATACTGTATAATAATGTTGGCCTCATTTCCTAAGGTGCCAAAGACGTAGTGTCCAAAGGCCATGAAAATCGACGTTTTCAATTACCCCACTGTCGTTTGACGCCCCCTCTCCAGAGAACCCCTGCGAATTTCCGCACAACCTTTATGTCGCCAGAAACTAGACTCAATGGCCTACATTTTTGACACTGATAGTAGGGTCTATCTTCATTCAATTTTTTGTGGTAGGCTCCGAAAGACGCATCTTTTGTGGAACAGAATGTGTATTGGCCGTTCAAGGTCATCCAAGGTCGTTAATTTTGGCACCAATCGAAAGGACGTATGTGACTTCCTATTAGTCATTAATAGTAACTTTGGTCCTATCTTGCACCATTTCTGAGATACGGCGAGTTATTGGCTAAAAATTGCGAATTTTTCCTACCCCACCCTTGTTTGACGCCCCTGTTCAGGGGGAACCCGTCAGAATTTCCGGATGAAGCTTAGCGTACAAAAACTAGAGGGATGGGGCTACTGTATGGTGAAAATTGTATGATCCTAACTTCAACCGTTTTTGACTGATCCACCCGTGTGACGGACGGACAGACAGACGGAATTGCGATAGCATATGCGCGCTTACAGCATACGCTGTCGCGCGCAAAAACTACTGTCAACGCGAACAAAGGTGCGCAAAATAATCTCCAAGAATGCATCATACTTACAGACAGCATATATGACAGACAATGCAACCATCATTGCTGATTGTCAGTTCAATGCCAACACGGCCTATCTGATCAATCTGATGCTCAAATCACTGTGCAGCAAGCATGACTACTTTGTACCCATATTTCAACTTGTCCACTGCTTTCCAGGAACCACAGATGTAATTTCCACAACTTGCAAGCACCAAGGTCATTTACCAGGACTTTCCAGGGACTGGAAATTTGACAAAAAAATCCAGTACTTTTAAGGGACTTCCAGGAAGTGTGGGAAACCTGTCTCAAGCTGATGGTGAACGGCAATGGTGAATGTGGACACTATCTATAGCTGCCTGTTCAGGTGTACCAGCGACCCATGTCTGTTGGCTTGATCCAAAGGTCGGCGGTCGCCATGATGCTGTTCTGCATTTAACTGAACCAGGAGAACTCTGGCAATGGCTGTGTTATTACAACGGCACAAGAGTATGGGTCTCCCCTTTTGACTCACGATGGACGAATATCTTAAATCATAGTGAAATTAATTGTATCATAACAATGATTTTCACAATTAACTCTAGCATCATCAAACAAATTAACTGCGCAAACAGCTCATGGCTACAACAGTTTACCCCACATACAGCACATGAATTTGATTACAGTTTATACTGGAAATGATGGGACAGCATAAACCACCGCCGAGCCTGGTGCTGCCACCTGGCGAATAAAACTGACTTAATACAATGTGCCATATATATCCTTTAAAAAACTCCCGGATCCAGAACGTGATCCAGATTGCCATCGAAATCTAGTCACTTGGTCCTTGTGCCACACCTCCAAAAATATCATTGAAATCTGTTCATAGCTATTTGAATAATCTAGCACACAGACAAACAGAGACAGACAGACCTAAAAACTAGAGCTGTCGAATTAACGCGTTAATTAACGCGTTAAAGAATTAATCGCGATAAAAAAATTAACGCCGTTAAAAAAATTAACCCACATACATAATTTCTATGAATCAGGCGTTCCAATATGCAATTGAACTGCTGTTATTTGACGATCGAATAATATTCAATTAATTATTAACAACAAATGTTGGTTAATTTGTCAGTTGTGCGTCATTGTTTGATGGCAAGTCCGACAGTGATCGCATTGTGTAGATGAGTCGTGAACAGCAAGACGTGCAGTCGTTCACTGACGGCAACCTACAACATAAACTAGACCTGTCGAATTGCCAAGTTAATTAACGCGTTAACGCGCGATTAAAATAATTAATCGCGCGATTAACGCGATTAAAAAAATTAATCGCTCGACAGCTCTACTAAAAACATAACCTCTTTCCTTCAATGAAGGAAAAGAGCAGATACGCAGACTCGACAGCAAATCAGTAAACAAGACGTGAGTGAAGACAGTACAACACAGCTGTAGGAAAGATTTGCCAACTACAAGGCTACAGACCAGGCCGACGAGGTAAGGACTTCCTGCGTCACCGAGCGCATGAGACAGCAATATCTGAACAGCTTCTGCTGACGATCGGCGAGTTGGAATCACAATGTACTGCAAAACACACACACACATATTGCACCTTTAGCACCATCTTGTTGCTGTCGTTGCGACGAGCCCTTAGGCAGTGCCTCCGTGGCACGGCAGACGCCACAAAGTTATCGGGAATTCTAACAGGTTCGTTCGTAAAGTCTTTTTTACTTAATCAGGCACTAAGAACTGTGCTCGTGTGTGTCTGTCTGTCCATACCTGTATGTTGCACTGTCAGGGATGTTAACGAGGCCAGGCTTCTTGAGGCCAAGGCCGAGGCCAAGGCGTGAGGCCGAGACGAGGCCAAGACCAAGGTCGAGGACCGAGGCCAAGGCCAAAATAGTGAGCAAAAATATCACGTTCAAAAAACAGGTCTTGGCCTAGGCTTCGTTCAACTTGAGGCAGAGGCCAGATGATCGAGGCCAAGACCATGACTAAGGCTAAGCAACCTGAGACCAAGGCCGAGGCTAGCAGAATTGGCCTCGAGACCGAGGCCAGGCCTTGAGGCCTAACATCCCTGCTCACTGCAATCTGTTATATTTGTCTACCTTCGTGGTGAATAAACGGCAACATATCTGTCATGTCTGTTGATTCACCAAAATGATGCTGGCGTTCTGTTCCACATTTTGAGCATGACACAAAGTAAATGTTCAGCTGTCTCCAGATCTCTGCCAGTCAATGCAAGCAGGTCGGAGATGCACTCCGGCCCATGAAAGCCTGGGAGAAAGCCGTGAAATTTTGCCAGATTAACTTCAGTTGGTGGATTGTTCTGAGCTCGACTGCGCATGTTCGAATTGTACTGGATCAGCTATGATGGTAAACAGTTCTGATGTCGGTTAGCAGTGCCCACAGTGTGTCTGCTGACAAAATGTGCGTGGTATCTCACATGAGTTAGGGTTCCCCAAACTTCTCTCTAGGTAACCTCTGTGGTTACTAAAATACTGCAGGCCAGACGTCCATTCACCAGCATCAAAGACTCAAAATGTGAGGAAATCAAACTAACTATTGGTACTCACCTTTACTTTATGCACAAAATGTAAACTGTTCTGAGTACAAAACTAACTAAATGTTCTACTACTACAGCTACTGCCATGACCACAACTACTACACCACAACTATTACACCACTACTACTACACCACTACTCTTTACTTTACTGTTCTGGAGTTAATCCAGCTTAGGCACGGTCGCTGACAGAGAACCATTTGCAGGTCAGATGAATTTCCTGATATACAGTGTGCGGCAAAAAAAAGTATCCCCAAAAGTTGTTTGCCATTTTCTAAGCAACCACTTGGAATTTTTACGTGAAATTTTACACATTTACGACTGGTTCATATACACATAAAAAAACGCTAAGCGGCATTTGATTTCCTTCAATTACTGCAAAGTTACAGAATTTTTTGTGTGACCACCTAGTGATTTTTGCACATTCAAAAAT
>Ga0209679_1001439_pt1 | contig 10234 bp, 4 predicted proteins | sample WorMetHEROISLAND_4_FD_187408 | JGI IMG/M metagenome (GOLD analysis project Ga0209679, IMG submission 187408) | Marine gutless worms symbiont microbial communities from Max Planck institute for Marine Microbiology, Germany - Olavius sp. 2 HERON... ...
TGGCTATCGAAGCTTGGCTACTCTTAAACTTGTAATGAATGTTGTCGGCGAACTTTAAACCGAAAAGAATAGCTGCGGCATCGCGCGGTTTCCTTGCGATAGCACGGCTTTCTTGTTTGCTTTAGTGTTGTAATCCAGCACTTGTATTGTAACAGTATTTTTAATGAAGTCAGTTGATGGATCGATTGATGTATACAAAACTGAGACTTGGAAGTTGGAAAAGGGCATGCTAAACAGTGGTGTAATTCATGATGTATTGCAAGCTGTTAAAAGATGTGTATTTGAAAAGTGGGCCGCTGAAATTTATGCCGGTCTTGATGGAAGGGTGAACTAAGTATAACCCATATGAAGTGGAGAAGAGTGACGCACATGACATAGATTCTGAAATGTGATAGTGAGTGACAGAATGAAGGAAAAAAGCCATTGGTTGTCACTGTCGTGGAGTGCAGTGGAGAACTATTGTACTGCTGCTCGTTATTAATAGGTAGCAAGAGTCCTGTTACTGGGTCCAGTTATGACACGTGTTTGCCAGTGGCGGCGCCAGAAAAAATTCACTGCTGGGGCACAACCGGGGCACTATAATTTCTAACAGGGCACGCGCTATTAGGCCTATAATGATGAGTAATACACTGGCCTCGGGGCACAGCCGGGGCACAGCTGGGGCACGTCTTTACAGTTTACAGCCGGGGCACAGACAGAGCCATCCTTCTGATTGACACAGAAAAATTTTTGGCAATTAGGCTGCGGCACATGACTTAATATAATAGGCGGGTGATCTGCCGCTTAGCCTGAGGAGACTAGGTGCGTGTCACGTGACGTAAGAAGGGGCGGGGCCGCACGTGCCGCTGCCGCCTGGTGGAATCAGCTGTTGATTCGTCATCCACATACACATGGCCTGACTGCTGAATGAATTTTCGCTCACGTGAGTCACGTGCGCGTGAGCGCCGCCGTCATACGGCTGATTTTATGCCAAGTTCAGTTCATTTAAACAGTTACCACGTTCATATAATGTCTTCGCTTTATGTTATGTGCATAATGCACAACTGCAGCTCATTTATATTTTTTGGTCAAAATAATGAGTCAGGCTTGTTGATTAGAGATGATGTGATAGTATGATAGCAAAAATGCATGCTGTCATAATCCCTAGTACACAGTTGCTGATTTGTTCAAAATGGACCATACTGAATCATGTATTGCCTGGAGAAAATATACAAAGCTGTATGATTATGACAATAATAATAATTAATTAATTGCATGAATAATTAGCTTAGGGTCTTCGCACCTCAGAGCCACAACATCGGCAATCTAATCCAAGGGGAAAATTCGGGTAGAATCGCTGTTCTCAGCAGAAAACCTGCAATATTTGTATTTGGGCACTATCCCAGCAGTGTAATTGTATACCAGATTTTCATTAGTGTTTAATCAGGCAAATTGATTGATTGATTGATTAATTGATTAATTGATTGATTGAAATCTTGATGAGTAATAGGCAGAACATGTTATCATAATTTGCGTTTGTGTTTGTAGAGCGTGCTATGTTCCACGTGACAGTGAACGCAAGGCTCGACGTGAAATTGCCAACAGCAACGAACGACGTCGGATGCAGAGTATCAACGCTGGTTTCCAGTCACTCCGTAAGATGCTGCAACCGCGAGATGGAGACAAACTGAGCAAGGTTTCTCAGCAGTTCATTTCGTTTGTTTTTTACTTGTCCACACTCCACAGTCTGTAAGAACATGCTGCAGCAATGCCCATTGTTTTTCCCTTGGGGAGCTGGAGTAACCTGGATTAAATCCAGCTAAGTGGGTTGAAAGAAACGAAAGTAGTAGTAGTAGTAGTAGTAGTAGTACTCCACTCAGGTCTGCAGCTGGCTCTGTCAGAACAACAAAACAAAAAGTCGGTCAAGTTCATATGGCAAACTTTCACGTTTACTATGTATCAATAGTAGTAAATGTGGATAAGTATGATTAAGTCGTGATTCAAGTTTTTACAAGGTAGTGCAGTTACACAAGCCATGTATGCTGGGCTAGCTGTGTATTCTCATTGCAAATTTCCTGTGGTGTCCATCTGCCAAAAATTGTGAAAACTGGTTGATACTGTGGACAAAGTTGATTGCAGTTATAAAAGGTGACATCTTTATTGAACCACAGTGTTCTGCTACTAGTAATTTCCATGTTTGTTTATCCAGCCTACTTTTCTCTGGAGTTACTTAAGGTTATGCTATCCCAAGGGAAAACATTTTGGGATTGCTGAAGCAGGTCTTTTACAGGCCAGATGCCCTATGTCTCCCAACCAACACTAACTGAAGATAAGTGACAGTTCCTGTCCAGTAATAATTTATTAAAACAAACCAGTGCCGATTAAGCAACAGTTTTTGAGTTACTCGTTTTAAAAAGTAAGCAGTGGCTGAAGTGACATTCAAAAGTCACTCGATCATCAGTGGTCGCGTTCTTAAGTACCTGGTAATTTGCCCGAACTGCCCGGTCTGACTCCGCCTTTAGTAAGAAAAGAACAGCGAACCCAGTCAAAATGGTAGGCACGCCCATAACTGAAATGCTGCAATGCAAGACGCTGTGCTGAAGTCACGGTATATTCTACATTTTGTGTTTACTTTTTGGACAATACTCCACTACAACTACACATTTAGCCGTAGCTGTGTGATGGTTTCCCATTAAGAGCTATACTAGGGTGAGTGAGTAGGGTTTAACGGCACATCAACACAGTTTAGGTCATTAGCACTGAGCTTGACCAAAAAAGCAGACACGAGTCCCCTATATAAAGGAGAGCCGACGCTATATAAATCTTGCCAATGCTATATAAAATTTGTGTAGCCCTGCTACCGCACAGCCTTTCAGTTCAGCTGCAGCCCCTAAGTGATAAGTGGGGTGGCAAGACCTGCTTATAATTTACATCAGCGCCTAAACACCATGGATTCAGAGCCCACTAATGTGAAGCTGTTTTGTGTAAATCAACAGCATGCATCAATACATCAACTGACACAGCATATACAGATATACATAATAGTAATGTTCCCTCAAATGGTTAGAACAACAGCATGAGGAGCTGTGCTCCAACACCCCGAGGGGTAGTGTTGAGAATAGGATCAGTTCGAGTACTCGTATCAGGTATCTAAGAGTACTGTGTATGGGACTACCTTTACTCTTCCTTTGTATTTTGAAAACATTATGGAGGCCATAGTCCACAGTTTTGAAAATGTGCGTTGGAGTAATACCATTAAAGTTAGTTGATCTATCTTTATCTTGATGTAGTCATCTAACTTTATTGGTATTGCTCTGGGTAACCAACAGTGCTGAAAATGTATCACGAAAACATTTATGTTTCTGTGACTGAATAGTGAGTAGCGATTGTCTGCAAAAAGGCACTAATGTTTTATTTTGTTAACAATAGTAAGATGTGTTTGTTTGCTCTGGGCAGGCTTCAGTCTTGCAGAAAGCTGTCGAATACATCTGCGCTCTTGAAAACGACCGTTCGTACTTAATTGCTTGCAATGATCGCCTCACTCGACGGTTGCGAGCTCTTGGTCGCGATATTTGTGAAGTGGATGATGATGATGACAATTTCAGTAGGTTCTCTAGCATTTCTGCTACTTCCTCCACTACGTCAAAGCGACGTAAGCTGGACACGGAATCATCAGATGAAGGCATTGGTGGAATGCTTTCTCCAAAAGTGTTGTGCGGTGAACTGTCTGCTGATGGATCAGTGGTCGATGCACTTCGACGGCAAATCGCAGACCTGCAGCGACAGCTTGAACGTCAGCGCCGCATATCTTCCGAGTATATGCACCTTGACGTCTCTCAGCACCGAGGCCGTAGTGCTACCGTAGGGCCATTCTCTTCGTCAAACACCGGTACTCCTCGAAGAGGCAGCTTAGAGACAATAGTGGAAGCTATCCGTTGTCTGGAGGGTGATGAAAAGGCGGAGTCAAAGCCGAAGCCGACCGAGTCGTGTCGAGCAGCAGCAGACAGCGAAGAAGTAGTTGCTGCCGAGGCACTGCAGTTCATTGCCACCGGACTGCGAGGAACTTCGCCATCAGCGTCGGCACACGCTCGCTGGCAGCGGGACTTGGCGGACATTGGCAATGCTTGGCAGGGCTGTCGGTGACGCAGCTACAATCTGGAGAGAATAAAAATGTTGACTGCTGCCTGAAGCATTACCGTCCTGGCATGTTAGCATGTCAACCACCGAATGGCATGCTGCATCAACTGTATCACAACTTCTTGTGCACATTTGTTTAGACTGTTTCGTTACACGTTGTGACAGTGTTGCTTATAATAGGCTGAGGATCATTTGCATTTACGCTGAAGCAACAGACTGTGTCGAAACTAATGCAGAACAGTGATTCATAACATGGTTCAGCTGGGAATTAAAATGAATATTTTCTACATGCATGCAGCATAAGTGTCTAAACGACCCTAGATGTTATAAAATGGCCAAAATTCTGCCAGTTTACAGGAGAGAGTACAATGATGATATCAGTTGTTTTTGTGTTGCGATGCTGGAATACCACAAACGATTTGAAATTTGTATCCAGCCTAGTACGTAGGTTGTCAATTGATGTTACTGTTTCCTGTTTAGTATCAGTGAATCAAATCTTCTGCGGAATCTCAGAAATCTAGTGGCCCCCGAGATTAATTGTGCAAACGTATTCCTCCGAGTTGCTCTCATCTGTTTGATTCACTGGGCGTGATGATAAGTGAGTGAACAAAGTTTGAAATGATCATGCTCGTAGGATTGCTGCAATCACTTTGGTGTGTAAAGCCGTTTGACTTACCTTTTTGCTTGCAAGGTATTTGTTATTGCAAGTTGTTATGCTTTTATTAATGCACCGTGTAGTAAACTAAAAAGCTTTATATCTTGCAGATGTAACTTCATGTGCACATTATTTGAAAATCTTCGAATAATAATAACTATGTGCTGGGATAGCACAGACTGCCAGCACCCCTTGGCATTACAGTGCTACCGTCTGGCAAATACAGGTCAGACACACAAACAAACAGACACCTGAAGACATTTACCTCCTTCTTCAGCAGAGGTAATAATAATAATTTAGAAAACAGGCAGCTACTAGAGTACTGTGTAAATATGCATTGTTTCTAACTAGTTGTTGACAAGATTGTGAGTTATTGTAGAGGCAAATTTCTGTTAACAGTCAATTGTATCTTTGTTAACATATTGTTTATTAATATTCTGTGTATTCAGCTGAGTGTATTTGAAGTTGAGGTACTGAGAAATCGTTTTTGTCATCTTTCGTAAACTGTAATTTTTTTCCTTACCAGATATTACCAGCTGTCACCTGTTGCAAATATTTATTGTGCGGTCAAAAGTTATCGTTACAGTGAATATAACGCTTATGTGATGTTATTTAAAAGTTATAGCACATCTGTTCATTTGCATTATTTACTGCTAAAATTGCATGTTCACTTTATCTTACTGTACGGTATATTGAAATCCAGAATCAAGAATTAGATCTATTGTGGTTTTTGTGGCTTAACTGATTCTGATGCCATTGGGCAGTATTATTATTGTTTTCATTATCGTCATTATTATTATTAAGGTCATGTGTAAATTGCACGATCACAAAGTTACAGATGTACCGTATTGGCAATTGAAATTGTATGTGAGTGCACAGATGTCTTCAGTATCTTGCGCATGCACACTGAAACTTCGTTTCATTCACATAACACAGCCTCTCCCTTCCCAATTTTAATTTTACAAACTATCTTACGTGCCGAGTACTTATGTTATTGTGATGGACTTGGCAGGCCTGCTGTCACACGCAGGAGTCATTGGTGGTGTCACGAAGGGTTCCGCTGTCTGTTTAAAACAGTGTACTCTTTACGTATAGGTTTACATGTAGGCACATCTGTATGATGTTAAAAGGAGTGTCTTTTGGAGAACTGAATATGATTTACTTACTTTGACTTTATTTAAAACCACATGCAGCATCATGTTGTGGTATGTTACGGCCAGCTGTAACGACGGAACTGTTCATACCCTGCTTGTTGGCATTGATGGATTTAAATTCAGTCTATCAGTATCTGATTTACAGGTATGCTAGCCAGCTAGTATAATTTATTCATTTATTAATTGGTTTTGCACTAAAAGCAACCATTGAAAATTAAACATTATTTTTGCAAATGGTAGTCAGTTAAGAGTTCTGTCTGCCTTTGTGTTGCACAATCTGTCTTATGTGTCACTTTGGTGAAAGACAGCTGCGTATGCCATACTCGTGTTAATTATGCCAGTTTTTGTGCTCGTAATTGTGTTCTAATTCACAGTTCCTAAAATATGGAAAATGCTGCAGCAAGTGTGTTTGTGGTAACCAAGAAATACTGTGTTTGTGGCTGTGGAATGTTTGTCTGCAGTTATGTCATTAGAGTTGAATAAACCAGGGTAATTTTGGCTTTGTTTAAGTTTTTGGTATTTTTTGTCTTGGTCATAGTTTGGTTTCTTGCAATTGGATGGAAAGGCCTGTGTAACTTGCAAGGAAACCTTTTGTGAGTCATGGAGATCATTTCCATAAAAAACAGAACAAGGAGATTGTTTCAAAGTTTTTTTTTGTATTTTGATGTCTGCATAGTTGCTTAGTCGCATCGTTATCTTTACTTTATAGTTGTGGTGTAACCTGTCTGCATTGAAAATGCAGTTAAACACTAACCAGTGAGTGACACTGCATATGTCTTCTCAGCCGAAGACGATCCACTGGATTAGTTTAAGTTCAGGGGTACGGTAGTACATTTATGAGCAGTAAATACCAACCTGTACTGAATATACTGGCACTGGGACATCATCATGTCCAGAGGTGTGTTTTAAAATGGCTTTTTACATACTGAACACGTATCCTGAAGTCGATTGGTTGTGGTTATTGGTTCAACGTAACTATGTATTGTTAATATTTTGATCGTAGGCTTTTTGCATCATGTACAACAGATTTACTATTAATCTAGTATACATTGTATAAAAGGTAAAAGATACCAATTTTGTGTTGTATGTTTGCTATTAATATTAAGCATGAAGAATTGTCACTCTTTAAGTTAAGATAAATGTAGACACTAATCATATCACATCTACTTCGGAGGTAGGAAGGTTGTATAATTTGACAAATGTACAATTTTGTCTTAATATTATTATATTGACAAAGTTCTTTCCATTGTGTAGTTGTTATGATGGTGGTAAAAGTTGTATTGGTTTGTTGTAGGGACTAATTTTGAAAAGTAGTTACTGTAGTCATATGCAGGAAACACCTTGTAGGTAAATTGATCAGTGAGTAGCTATTCGCAGTATGGAATCAGAACTAAGACCGTGGTTACATGCAAAATAAAGCATTTGCAAAAAAGTTTTAGTGTTTTACTTTATATGTAACCAGCCCAGCGAAAACATTAGCAAAAATGTTTTGTAGGTGGTTACATTAAAATAAAACACAAAAACATGTTGAACACATGTTGAAGATAGGAGCTGGTTACATGTGAAATAAAACATTTTACGCCATTTTTACATCCACGGCATAGCCGCAGGATGTCGACGGCTCCAAAACATTTTTGCAAATGTTTTATTTTACATGTAACTACGGTCTAATACTGGTGTTGTGTGAATTGTGTATGGCATTGGTATATTAAAGTGAGCAGTGTTATGAACAGTGAAGGGCAGCTGGTGCCAGCTGTTGTCATGGATGTTGTGGTACATAGCTTTGGTGGCAGTGTTTGTTGGTTGCAGTGGTTAACTTCCGTTAACTGGTAGGTGTTGCAGAAATGTGACCTGACTGATTAATCCCTGTGGTTTTCAGTTTAGTGATGTGAATACTGTGTGTGCATTCCTGAGCATCAGTGCATAATTCGCAGTTGCTCCCCACAGTAAACTGTTACTGCGTTCATCTACACTGTGAGTCAAAAAAACACCCATGCAGTCTCTCTGTGATAACTTTGGTGAACTTGGACCGATTTTAATGATTCTTTCACTGCTGCATTCTGAGATGAACTGTGGAAGAAGGTGAAATAGTTTGCTACCTCGTCTCAAATATGTTGCCACACTACCTTGCAAAACTTGCATGTTCAGCCGTTCATACATATCAGCCAAGATAATCTACACATAAGATGATGATTTCTTTTTAAAGTGATAAATTGTAGGTATTTCTCTTTGACAGATTTACTTTAGCTTAATTGTCTTTCCTGATTGCCGTTCACTGACATTATGTCAGTGCAGTAAATTGTGGCATCGTCTGTTAAACGCTTGGCTCAGCATTGAACAACGCACTATCGACACATGCATTGACAAGTGGTGTGCACGACTCCAGGCATGCGTGCTTGCTGATGATGGATATTTTGAACACATGATGTAAGATTGTAAATGAATTGGCATAGATATGTGATTGAGATCATGACATACCTGTAGATATTTACTAAAAACCAGCGACTTTGCACACTTTTGAACTGAATGACTATCCTGTATGGTTGTATGGTTGAACATTCCTATTTCACAAGATAATGCGCAACAGATTTGAGGTGAGGTGGCAGAATATATGAAGGCTTCTTCTGGAGTTCATCACAGAATGCAATGATGAAAAGATTATTAAAGTGGTACATACATATTTGCCAAAGTTATCACAAAAAGACTGTTGGTGCTTTATTTTGACTCGCAGTGTATATTGAAAGTAGTAAGCATGAAGCATTGTGCTGTGGAGCACACTTGTCGAGTCCCTCCCTGATTTTAGCCAGGCTTGAGTCACTTGTGTAGCTGATTGTAATGTCGCTACATCGTGAGTCAAAAAACAAATACGCCTAACTCATTGTTCATATCTTTGCCAGATATTGACCAATTTTTGACACTTTTTACTGTTACACTTAGCAGGAAATTTGCAATGAAAAGATTACGGATCCCACCACATCTAAAAGGTGTCACTTGCAAAACATTAGTTTACAAAAATTGCATCGACTGAAAGCACAGCAGTAGCAGACCAGGCATGTGCATAGTGAGGAGAATGTGACCATGGTAGGTGAGCTGGCACTAAGACAATAAAACTGGCTACTAATTCATTGTTTAACACATTAAATAGCACGATCTGGGTTCGTGCAAATCATTTTTTTCACCACAATCTTGGTTTAAGTGTTTAAAGAGATGCCTGTTGGACACTGAATGATGTTATCTTTATTTGTTTAACTAATAAAACGCTAATGTGAATAGCTACTAAATTCACAGAATGACTGACTGACTAAGCATCTGCTGCAAGTTGCAACAAAGAATAAAGAGCAAAACGCTGTCTTGCACAGAATGACAGTGACGGATGGCTTGTTGAAATTGGCCTACACCAGTGTGATATTCGTCGAGCTGGGAGTCGAGGTCGATAGAACCTATTACTGTGACTTGTTTCTGTCACAACAGTTGCTGCCTGCCATATGTCGTCTCTATCGAGTTTGCATTTTAGGAAACTAGCCCAGCATAATTATATGGCACGCTATGTTATCAGACATTAATATTTCACAAGGTAGTGTAGCGACGCCATCAAGATGTCGCAGGATCTGTAATGATCTTTTTATTGTAAATTTCCTAGTGAGTGTAACAGTGAAAGAGTTTAGAAAATCGATCAGTATTTGGCAAAGTTATAGACAAGAGTTTGGTGTCTTGTTTTTTTGACTCACGGTGTATATAGCTTGGTAGCTTGGCTGTTCTCTAAAACAGTGGTTTGTGGTTTGTTTCTCGTGCTGTTGCTGTTGCTGCCGCTAGACATTGTGTATATGTTTTGCATGGCTGCTGCTTGTTCTTCATATAATATGGTTTAGACGGGTCTTTGGCTGTAGTGAATACACTGTTTCTGTCCTTCCAGCATTTCTGTTGTGACGTTTGTTATCAGCAGTAAATACAGCCAGTGGTGTAGTGGCAAATTTGGAGCTGGGGGAACGCTCGGGGATCTGGGGGCAGAGCCCCTGGTCGGGGGCTGAAAGCTTTTTTATTTTTGGATATCCCAAGGGAAGGGCCATTTTTCACCTCACCTCAAAATTTCGTAAACTTCGTAAACCACACATTTTTCAAGTGACGTCGGACTAACAGGACCCAGCCAACATGCCCACCTGGGACCCATATACAACAAGCTGTGGTGCGAGGCACAACAAACCCCGCCCCCTGCTGCCACCTACCGAATGATACTGACTTGTTAACGGCTTAATTTTCGAGATCCCATTTTGGGATATTTTGGAGCCTGAGGCTACTTTTGGGCTATATA
>Ga0209679_1001440_pt1 | contig 10232 bp, 11 predicted proteins | sample WorMetHEROISLAND_4_FD_187408 | JGI IMG/M metagenome (GOLD analysis project Ga0209679, IMG submission 187408) | Marine gutless worms symbiont microbial communities from Max Planck institute for Marine Microbiology, Germany - Olavius sp. 2 HERON... ...
GTGGAGATAATGGCTGCTGTGCTGTGGATGTGGTTTCGGCAGCGAGGAGAAATCAGCAACTTTGAGTACCTGATGTGTGTCAACACGCTGGCTGGCCGGTCATACAATGATCTGATGCAGTACCCGGTCTTTCCGTGGGTGATTGCCGACTACGACTCTCAGGTTGTGAATCTGACTGTCTTTCAGCTCTGCGATAGCAGCAGCAGCAGCAGCAGAGATGCTGTCATCTGCAGAATCTGTGGGGCTATTCACGAAAGGGCATACGACAGATATCACACGTACGCCAGTCGTACGACAGCTGTACGACAGGCACAGGTTATTCACTTAAAACGTCGCACGTACGACGTTCGTAAAGTTGTCGCAAATCCAGCGTAAATTCTACGACAAAATTTACGACTACGATACGACGATGTTAGTGAATAGCCACCCTGTAGCATATCAGTGCTAGTTGTGACTCACAACTTGTTATCTCTGATGACTTCTGTCCGTCAGTGTCGCCGAGTCATCAGTTTAAGATGTTCTGCTGTCAGAATTTCCTTAATATTAATATAATAATGTTGGCTACAACAGTTTAGTGACATAAACCGTCACTCACTGGATCGTTGTAGCAGCTTATATAGTTGATCCAATCCACGGTTGAAGTGTTAACTGTTTTAGTTAATAATAATAATAATAATAATAATAATAATAATAATAATAATAGTAATAGTTACAGTAATAGTCATAGTAATAGCAATACCAGTAGTAATAATAAATAATAAATAAATAAATAATGCTGAGATAAATATCGATCAACGATAATAATGATAATTATATGTAATGGTTGATGATATAGACAACATTTTTTTCATGAAGCAATGTCTCAGGAACTACAGTAGATCTGAAGTTGAAACTTTGCATGTAGTTACAGTACGGTGGAATGCTGATGCCGCGACTATTGACTAATAAACTTGGTGAGAGGCTGATGTGTATAGGTACAGTTGACAGTAGGTACAGTGTATCTACATACAGTATGAGGGCGCTGCAATGTGCTGAGGACACCAGTGATGAAGGAACCTTGCTTGTAATAATAATAGCCACAATTTCGCCTGTAGACAACTAGTGAATGACATACACCATCACCATTTGTTGTTATTACTCAGCCTGAAGGTGGTACTCATTTCCTGACCCGTGGAGGGTAGAAGGCTGAGTCAACCTGGTGACATGTGTTTGTATGTAATTGTAAGCAGATCTGTTTATTTCTGCAGCTGTATGTTGTGTGTACACATTTGTGCACGTATGTACATATTTGTGCACATGTTATGTGTACATACTTGTACACGTGTTGTGTGTACATGTTTGTGTTGATACAGGAGCTGAACTTGTACAGTGCATCAACATTCCGTGACTTGTCTCGGCCGATGGGTGCGCAGACGCCAGAACGACTCAAACAGTTTGAGAAACGATTCAATGACTGGGACGACCCAACAGGTTGATGACTACAACGATTAATGATGTATTTGCGTGATCGTTAATTGTCATTTTTTTTATTGAAAACATTTTAGGAAATTAATTCGGACTTTTGATGTATTTACGGGCCGGATGACTCTTATCACCTAAACAACAATGTTAGTGCTGAAGGCTGTCACGTTTGCAGATTATTTATGTAGTGTTTTTATACAAGCAACGTTAGTAGTTTTTCACCGCCGCTCAGCGAGCGAAGGTATTGTGTCGCTCGGCGTCTGTGTGTCTGTCTGTGTGTCCGCAGCGCTGCATGTCGGCTCGGTGCGCTGAGCTGTGGCTGCTTGCTGCTTTAGTCTCGGCAGCGAAGGTAATGCGCTGTATCCAGTGCTCTCTAGTTAAAGTTTCAATGGAAATAATTGCATGATTAATCATTAAGTTGTGGATCTGGAATTATTTATTATATTATTATTATTATGTAAGTAAGTAAGTAAGTAAGGTTATTTCTAGACTGCACCATGGCCCTACACTATCCAGACAAAAATGTCTTTAGTGACTGCCGGAACCGACTGTATGGTAAGTCAGCATCTCTGAGATGTGGTGGTAAACTGTTCCGTAGCCCGGGACCGGCAGCTGCAAAAGCTCTGTCACCAAAGGTGCTGTGGGTCCTGGTAACCATGCGTATATGTGATATGTGAATGTGCGCATCATATTCGTGTTTCTCTTGATTGACTAGTGTGAGAGGTCATGATTGTGCAAGTAAATGATGTACATGTTCTACACAAGTTTGTACGCACTGATATATACAGCTGTGCTATGTGTCTGTCTGTGTGTAAGGTGAAACGCCGCCGTATCATTACGGCACTCACTACTCCTCCGCAATGATTGTAGCTTCGTATCTTGTCCGCATGGAACCATTTACACAGACATTCCTTCGCCTTCAGGTGAGCATGTTAACTTACCTGTCATCTAGAGGATGTATTTGCAGCAACAGCAGCAGCAGCAGCTAACATAGAGTGATGTAATCAGATCTAAGAATTTACATTAGCGTTAATAACACTGTTAATGTGAAATTAATACTGACATCTGAATGCAAGAAGCATATACGTACTGTCAACAAATAGAATCTGAGGCTGCGTGGAGATCACTGGTGTAATGCGTTGTTAGTAAGTAACAGACTGTCACTGTCTGGCACTGATGGTCTGCAAACATTGGTTAGTTGACATAACACATGCTACACATGGCTTATGTGTTTTTGCTATGATCTCAGAATTCAAAACTTAACTGAGGCTCTGGGATGTCAAATTGAGCTAGTTAGGTGAATTGCTGACTGGCGTGGTGGGAAGGCCGATGCCCATTGGGTACAGTTGACAATGGGTACAGTACAATGGTGCTGCAATGAGCAGCCAGAGCTGTGCTGAGGACCCCAGTGATGAAGGAACCTTGCTTGTTAAGTACGTAAATGATTTATACACTGTCACAGGCGAATTTGTGAACTGGTCAGTTGAATGTTTGCTGTTGGTGGTTCATTGTTAGGGTGGACACTTTGACCTTGCTGACCGCATGTTCCATAGCATCAAAGATGCCTGGATGTCGGCCGCCAAGCACAACATGGCCGACGTTAAAGAACTCATTCCAGAATTCTTCTATTTGCCGGAGTTTCTGCTCAACAATAACAACTTTGATCTCGGTGATTAGCTCGTCACCAAATAAACACAGAATATGTTGTTGCAAGTTTTTTGTTGCCGAATGTTTAGTTGTAAGTCACAAAGAATATCAAACGTCACAAAACATAACTGCTTTTTCACTTCGGTCGACAGGTCCTTAACCGGCAGTATCGTACTATTTATGTGCATGCCATGAACTTGTGGGTATCAGGCTCGTTCTATGAATATGTAGAATCTGTCTTCTATCTGCATAAGTTGAAAGGATGAAGTAATGTAATGTCATGTAAAAACTTTGGTATCGCACCAGTGTTAAGACAAGCTTAAATCTGGGGTGCGGACAGACACCAAGTGGCCCCGGTCGGAAGGTCCAACTACTTTCTGTAGTGCTGCTTATACGAGTCACACTCAAGACCAGAAGCACTTTACAACCTCGGGAAGTGGCAGCTGATTGGCATGAGCTAATGGGTCAGTTGGCTTGGTGGCATTACGGTTGGGGCATCGGACTTGTGATCAATCGGTCATGGGTTCGATTCCCCAGTTGGGCCACTATCAAGCTACCTAAGTTAACTCAGCCGTCAATCCCTCCACGGTATGTAAATCGAGTACCGGCCTGGCTGGCTGGGGTTATGGCGGGGCACGTTCACTTGTGTCAGATGGCAGGTAACACTGTGTGATCCCATATGGCAAGCGATGCCCCGAAGCTCCGAGATGGATTCCCATGAAGAGCTATACATGCCCTTAACCTTTTAACTGGAAAGTATACTGTGAAGAATTCTTTCGCTACCTATCCCAACATAAGAGGCATAGTGACACTGTTGGCAATCCTTTGGTAGTCTGGTTAGTCGGTGGTTGTTGTGTTGCTATGACGAGCAGATTAATGCTCTGAGATTCAAGTAAGTAAATATAAATGTTGTCACTTGCCGGGACTCTTGCAGCAGACGTTGATACAACAGATGGATGCGGTGATTGTTTAGCTGCAGACGGTTGAGATATCGCACGATGACTGGATATCATCTGGATGTGCAAATATAATATACTACGAGTTATTTGTTGTTATGTCTGTTGTGAGACTAGCAGACAACTCATGGTGTCGGCTTGTTGTGCTGGCAGGCATGAAGCAGAGTGGAGCTCCACTTGGTGATGTCGTTCTGCCTCCGTGGGCGAAGGGAGACGCTCGTGAGTTCATTCGAGCTCATCGAGAGGTCTGTTGCTGTTCATTAGTTCAGTGATTATCTGATATCTCAGTCATATCTGTCTAAGTATCGTCTGTATGTCTGTCTCGTCTCAGACTAATGTAAACAGTTACACTAACATATGCAGTCAACTGCTCGATCCACTTGGCGTGCGTGTGCATGCATGCGGGATTGATTGATTGATTCATTCATTCATTCATTCAATGATTGATTGATTGTCATTGGCAGCCCTGTTATACCCCGTTTACACGATGAAGCTAGCTTGACGAGCTGGCTCGACGAGCTGGCTCGATGAGCTAGCTTCATCGTGTAAACACTACGTGAAGCTAGCTTCATGAGCTAGCTACATGAACCACTCATGAAGCATTCATGAAGCTGGCTTCATCGTGAAGCGCTTGTCAAGCCAGCTTGTCGAGCCAGCTCGTCAAGCTAGCTCGTCGAGCTAGCTCGTCAAGCTGGCTCATCAAGCTCGCTCGTCAAGCTAGCTCGTCAAGCCAGCTCATCGAGCTAGCTTCATCGTGTAAATGGGGTATTACTTATCACCAGTTTGTCACATGCAGCTGTTGCCATGGTAAACTGTTAAAGAGTCATGTGACCATATCTGCAGTCATTTTTGTGTATAAATGCAGTTATTTATTGTCATGCAGAATGATGGAATCTGTTCTGTATATAACTGCACTGTGCAGGCTCTGGAGTGCGACTACGTTAGTGCACACCTGAATGAGTGGATTGATCTGATATTTGGCTACAAGCAGCAGTGTCCGGCTGCTATAGAAGCCGTCAATGTGTTTCATCATCTCTTCTATGAAGGTAACGTCGACATCTACGCAATTGACGACCCACTCAAGAGAACGGCCACCATTGGCTTCATCAACAACTTTGGACAGATTCCCAAGCAGGTTGGCGCTCGTGTTTCTTGAACCATGCAGTACATTTCTTTTGTTACTGTGGCATGTTTTGATGCCGTTTGTTGAAGGGAATCCGATCTGTAGAGTCAGTGGAAGTATTAAGGGCAGCAGGTATACAGCAAAGTATAAGGAATTTATTGTAACCTCTAACACAAAAACACATCACATTAGGCCATTAGTGATGAAAATATCATCATCATGTCAAAAAAAGATTACTGTTATTAAAAAACAACGCAATGAGCACGCAGATTATCTTGTGTCAAGCTTTGACGAAGGGGCCAGAGCACAGAACCATAGCTTACAACGACTAGATTTTTTTTTATAAAGGTAAAATTAAAATTGAGTCCGAAAAACCTTGAATTGGATATAAATTTAGCAAAAAAACCGTCAGTTCCACATTTTTCCATTGCAAGCAGCAAATTACACAGCAAACGTTGAATTTTGCGGCGCGGCGTGAAAATCCACTTACTGCTGGCCCTGATGATGACATAGCACTGTAAGAAGAAATTTACTGCCGCAAGAGTTCCCAGAAGTTATCTTTCGACAACTGGTCTAACCTGGAGAGACCGTGGAAGAGTGTGACAAGTATGTGTGTGATGTGCTTGTTTGTGAGCTGCTGTAGACTCTGATTGGCCACTACCGTAGACTGTGATTGGCCACTACTGTAGACTCTGATTGGCCACTTTATTACATGTTGCACTTGTTATCTGTACTTGCCATGTAACAGTTTGGGTCTGCTTGTTCCAGTTAGAATTTTGCATTACATTTGGAGTCGAGGGCAAAAGATAAGTGGTAATGGTCTATATACGTCAGTGAAAAATGTATTAAACTCTGGAGGCTCAGTGGACTCATGCCTCTGTGACATGAGTTAGTTCCTCCTGTGACACGTGAGTTATTAATTGCATTAAGAAGGCTGTCCACACAAGTCTGCTACAGTACTTATAGTTTTCAGACAACCATTCACATCGGAGACCTCAAATGGCGGAGTGCGTGACACTAAATGATGTCTTTTCGGGAATTATACTCAGAAAATGACATGAGCTTGCCTTGTCTTTATATGTTTAGGCTGTGATCTTTTAGAACTGCCCTCATGCATATGCATCAATGATATACATACGTATATACCTAATAAATATGCACGAATGTGGATGATGTGAGCAGCTGTTCAGGAAGCCTCATCCGCAGAAGAAGTTGTCGGTGCGAGGACATCCTGCAGGTGGTACTCAACTTGGATTCTTCGTCTCGTCAGCTGCCAATGATCGAATGTTCTTTCACAATGTGGATAACCTGCGCCCGTCGATGCAGCCACTCAAAGGTGAAACTTTGATGCTGATGCACACAACAGTCTGTTCGATACCGTCTCAATGCCGCTGTCTTGTGCCCGCAGAAATACACTCGACGGAGACATTTTTCACGGGAGAAATTCTCCAACGGAAGAAGCTGTCTGTGTTATATCACCGTTATGACGTACACTGTGATTTTAAACTGTCTGGCTGGTTAAACTCATTGAGAAAATTGACTGACTGACTGACCGATATTCACATATAATGTAGTATGATAAGCCAAACATAAAATAGCTTGCTGTATAATGGAGTTGTCACACTTTGAGGACTGCAAGTCTGTTATGTTGTTGAACTGTTGGTGTGTTCTTGACTGTCTTGAGATTGTGTGCATGTTTCGTGACTTTAACGTGGCTGCCTGAAGGTGCTTTAAGTGACCACCATTGTTGATGATTGCTGTGACACATATTAGTAAAATTCTGTTTCGGTTTTAACACAAAAAAATAACAGAACTTATGATTTGTGTCTGAATTCATTGTTGACTGAACTTTATTTATTATCGTGGTTCATGGACATAACAGTGTGGTCGTGAAATCTGCTTCTGTGATTTAGAAACATTTCTTGTTAAATAAGTAAATAGAATATCGCAGAGTGTATGGTGTTGGCATGTGGCAGAACTGAAAGGTGCCGTGGGACAGATCGTTCAAGGAGACAGACAGACAGTCTTTGCTGTGGAGCAGAACAAAGCACTTGTGCCACCGAACTACTCGCGGTATTTAGCTTGGGGATTTCCAGACATGAGCGTTCGCACTGGCTATTATGACTCCGACAAGGTACTGACTGCTTCTCAGCGTTGGCCGATTTAAATCAGTTGATTTTTTTGTCAACAAAATCAAGTGATTTAAATAATACGTATTTTCACATTCTTTAGTTTATATTATGCTGTAAAGCATCACATATATAGCCAAGGTAATGAAACTTTGATTAAACTTTGCTTACTTACTTTTTGCGCAACAAGAGTACAACTGGAAATAGCAGAATTATGGTGGCCATGTTGTTTATGTGATTGAGCGGACAGACCAGTTTCAAAAATTTGGTAAAAAGTTGGCACGGAAATACAGTGTACAAATTTTTAAAAAAAATAAAAAAATCTTATTTAAATCAAAAAATCTTATTTTTTTAAATTTTTTTTGTAAAAATCATGATTTTTTCCAACCCTGCTGCTTCTAGTTTCAGTTTCCGTTTGATGTGTTAATCGTTGCTATAGCTTGTTTGTGGTGACGCTGTTAAACACGGCGGCTTCTGTTGCAGTTCACTGTTTGACTTTTCGGCAGATTATTTGTGGTTCGTACTTTGAGCTAATGACGTGATGAATAATTAACAAGCTTCATTGCTTGATCGACACAGTGTTAGGAGTTATCGTGCACTATACTGTCATGATGCTGTGTGCTTTGTCATACTCTGCACTGTTGTCATGCACTGTGCTATGGTCATACTCTCTGCTGTGATCATACTCCCTGTGCTGTTATCATGCTCTGCACTATTGTCATGCACTGTGCTATGATCATACTCTGTGCTCTTGTCATGGTGTGTATGTGTCGGTATGTATGTCTGTGTGTCTGTGTATGTGTCTGTGTGCTTGAAGGCATCAACAGTGTTTGAAAGTGCCGACACTGGTGACATTCTCTGCGCCGTCTGTCCGCACGCCAAGTTATTCGTTACAGCTGGCACAAGCTCGGTAACACTTCAGTTACGTTGTTAACTCACTCTCATGCAGAGGTAAAACATGACTGAAACTGAGAGAGAGAGAGAGGCTGACAGCTGGTCAGCTTGGAAGAAGAGCGAGGCAAGCACCTGGCAGACGGTAGTGATGTAAAGGTAAAGGTAAAGGTCGGGTACTTGCTATAGCGCTGCTTACGTGAGACTTGTGACCAGAAGCATTTTGCAACCTTGGAAGTGGCAGCTGATTGGCATGAGCTAATGATACTGGACGCATTATGCAGCCATCCATTGCACGTGCTAGCGAACAATTGACCCACGGTGCAGCACACAGACATACCACTGCCCCAATCAGCCACACTAGGCCTTCACCCCATAGCTCGTAAGCTACTACTCGTTTCCCGTCCTGCGAAGGGTAGGTGGCTGAGTTGACCTGTGCACACCGTAGGTTAGCAACTTGCTCAAGGTTACTTGCAAATGGCCTACAGTGAGATTCGAACCCACAACTTGAAAGTTACGTGTCCGATATGCTAACTACTAGACCACCTGTGATGTCAGGTGGTGAATGTGTGGGAGTTCGGTAAAGGTCGTCACCGACGTCGTCTCACTCTGAAGAAGTCGTTGTTCGGACACTGTGAGGCGGTGACCTGTCTCACTGCTTCACCGGCGTACAACATCATCGTCAGCGGATCTCGAGATCGCACGTGCATCATCTGGGACTTGAATGAGCTTGTCTTTGTCCGACAGCTCCGAGGTCACGCGGCTCCTGTTGCTGCCGTCGCCATCAACGAACTCACCGTCAGTAACTGATTTATCACACTTCGGCTCATTTTTCCGGAATTGCTCAAGGTTAGGTAACTCCAGGTTAGGAGGCTGGTTCCCGAAAGTATACTTATAGGAATTGTCCAACGAGCAACATCAAAGCATTGAAGGACAACAGTGCTCCCTCCCCCCTTCCCCGGGCTAGGTGCTGTTGTTGGCGTCAAAGCAGTAAAGTTTTGTTCGTTGACTGGTTCTGCTAGTTGCACCGCTGGTCTGCAGTCTCCACTTGTTACGTCTGTCCGTTCAAATTTTGTTCCCTATGGCCTGGTCTTTCAATCACCAGTTAAATTAACTTTAATCTCCAATTTTGTAATCTCTCATTAATTTGATGCTTAGAATTAATCATCGATTATTTACTTACCGTCTTTCCACACATTTTGATTCTCCAGTTACATAATCGGCAGTTAGTTTGATGGTTATTAACTGAACCTGCTTTTGGCCACTCTGATTGGCTGACAGTGACCTTGTTGATCTAGAATATATATATTCTAGGTCTGCAATGTTTGTAAATATAGTAGTAAGTTTTGTTTCATATGTTCTAATAAATTAACTTATTATGTCAGCAAAGAAAGCGCATGCATCAGACTGTCGTCCAACACTTACATTGGCTGTTTGCATTAATGCAGGCATCAGCGTGTCTGCAGTGATGACGACAATGATGCGTGTTTGCTGACTGAGTCGTCAACTGACGTGTGTTGTTTGTTAGGGTGACATTGCAACATGTGCCGGCACGTACCTTCATCTGTGGTCCGTCAATGGCTGTGAAATCGCTAACATCAACACTGCAGTCGGTCGCAGCCAACAGATTCTCTGCATTGCCATGTCACAGGTGATTAGCTTACAGTCACAGGTGATTAGGTCACCGTTGACAGTCATCACTCACTAGTAGTTACCTAGTTACCTGCATTGCCATGTCACAGGTGATTGGGTCACAGTCACAGGTGATTAAGTGCTTGGAAGTACTTGGAGGTACTGTCCATGCAGCTCAACAGCATTGCAGTTTGACAGACAGACAGACATCAAACCAGTGTGCATTACTGGGCGGGTTTGAATGCAGAGGTTTGCTGTCTGACAGAGAGCCAGCAGTGTTGTTATAGATGTGTTAGTCATGCATAGCACACCTGCCATTGGTGACGGTTTGGCTTGGTAGTAACATCGTTGGGCGTATCAACAAAGTTACTCTACGTCGAGCCGGGTTAGTGC
>Ga0209679_1001441_pt1 | contig 10226 bp, 12 predicted proteins | sample WorMetHEROISLAND_4_FD_187408 | JGI IMG/M metagenome (GOLD analysis project Ga0209679, IMG submission 187408) | Marine gutless worms symbiont microbial communities from Max Planck institute for Marine Microbiology, Germany - Olavius sp. 2 HERON... ...
TGCAATACAACAAAATTTTTGTTATGTTATTGCAGTTGTATTGTAGTTGTACCACACTTGTGTGGACTGCTTTACTCCAGGTTAAACCGTCTCCCAAAAGTTCACAGCTGAGCTTTTTACACGCTGGATGCCCTCCTCCCGTGGAACCGAAAGCACCAAGACACTTCAGGGTTTTTACACGGTTAATTGGTTACGGGTCATTAGACAAACATGATGAATGGTACCACAATGCAAAACATGACAATATGGTAACCATATGAATTTTTAAATAAAAGTACACTTATCTGAAGGAAAATATCCACTAAATATTCAACGATCTTTTGGTAATTGCCAAAGCAGAGGTTTCTACAGGCCAGAAATGCTTCCTGTTGTCCGACCAATGGCAACAAAGCACTTAACGTATTTTTACAGGGGGTAACTGGTTACAGGTTACTAGATAAACTGGGGTAACGTTACTAAAATGAAAAAATTATAATGGTAATTATGTAAATTTTCAAATAAAAGTACAAATATCTGACAGGAAAATAATCACCAGTTCAATCGTCTTCCGTATACGACACCAAAATACTCGGATACATCTGGCAATGAGTATCAGATGCAGAGACAACTAATCACTTTCAGTACGTGCTACAACAGCTTTAGTGCTCTGTTACAGACACACTACACTGGGTCTCATTTTCCTTTCAAAACTAGTAGCAACATACCACCATCTCCAGTCACCCTTCATCCATTATTAAAAATTCTGCATAAATCATACAACCTTTCCATTGTAACCATTTCTGCTATGTCTTCTGTAGGTCCAGCTGCTTTACCTTGATTCATCTTTTAACATTTCGTTATTGCTAATCAGTTCACATGCCACCCTCTACCTTTACATACGTCGCTCCTTGTCACATGCATTTTCCTCATTCAACAGTTCGCCACACAGACTTCTGTTTCATGTTGTCCCGAACTAGTGCAACACTTATCCCGGCACTCTGTCTTGTCTCTATCTCTATCTATTTGTTTCTAGTTTATATCACTCACTACTCCGATTTTATGTCATATTCTGTAACATCTCTTTTCTTCAATGGCTTTTGCTGCCTCATCATTCCAAATTCACTCCACCAACATTTCTCATGCTCTGCTACTTTCAATGTCTTTCATCGCGTTCCATTTATCCGCCACATTCCGAGTTTCAGAGACCTCACTCGTGATAGCTGCCATCACTCAAGCAAACTCTTGCTTCACGCTGTTCTCCTTCAGCTTCCACAACTTCGAAGGCCTAGTGTAGCTGATTGGGGTGGTGGTATGTCTGCAAGCTGCACCGTGGGACCAATTGTTCGCTAGTGCGAGCAGCAGATGGCCGCACGATGCGCTGCAGTGTCATTAGCTCGTGCTAATCAGCTGCCACTTCCGAGACTCTAAAGCGCTCCTGAACATGTGTTCATCATGGAGCAGCGCTATACCAAGTACCGGACCTTAACCTTAACGTCACTGCATACTTTTCTTCTCCTTAATATCAGACAATTAATAAATTTTATTAACAATCGGAATCTGTACAATTCGCGCAATAACATAAAAACACGTGATGCACCAACACGCCCAATCAATGAGCAATAACAGATGCAGCGCGGTGAGTAGTTTGGTACGGATGACAATCACGGCTAGTTTCAACCGACAAACAAATATGGGCGACCACTCCTCGTCTGCGGTTAATTATACTAACTTAGCCACATCCCGTGAAATGATAAGCAGCAAAACTGCCACAAAAGCGAAAAGATATATGTACAGGGTGGGGCAAAAAAAGTGGAACATACGTAGATATTTGCTTGGTTTCGCTTTTGTAGATCACTGAAGTAGGGGTTACTAAAACAAAACAGTTGATATTCTCTGCAATTTTGTTAATGTTGCAGTTTATATTAAGTATTCTTTGTGACATCATTCATGAGTGACGTATTTATTAAGCACGTTTATGACACCGCTGACGAAAAGCTATCGACTTTCTGCGTACTCACGTACCCGCCTTCATTGAACCTGAAAATTGGCCTCCCAATAGCCCAGACTTGACTACTCCAGTGGATTACTCCATACGGCATGCTGCTTTACATCAGCTTGTTTACCGACAGCAGGTTCGAGACATTAAGCACTTGAAGGACATTCTGGTAACAAGTTGGGAACAAATCAGCCAGGCTTGTATTGATCGAGCAATCGGACAGTTTCAGAAACGATTAGCCTCAATCTTTGCAGCGAAGGGTCAGCCATGTTGAACATTTTTTATTAGCTGTATGACTACTGTCGGCACGTTACATTAGCTTTGCGTATGCATGTGATGTTTCCGATATAACGAATGAAAATGATATGTTCTACTTTATTTTGCCCCACCCTGTAGTTACAAATTATTCAGTATATCTCTGTGCACAGTTCTTTGATACTAGTGTCTTTTCTGCCACACAGTATTTACAGTACTTTCCAGTAGTTTTGTGCCGAGATCCTACCGGTTGTCAGGTCAGTGGTCACCCAATGACAATGGAATGGAATGGAAGGGGCAGGGTGAACAGTGCAACAACACATCTGTACAAGACCTCAGGTGACTGCATCAACAGTTCATAAACAACTGAGAGATCCAAGCAAACAGTGCTCAACAACTAAACTGAACTGGAAAGAAACGTTCGGACGAGCCGGCGGTCGCTGGCCGCATCACAACCGCTACAGGCTGACTATCACCTGGACTGCGTCCGGCTGATCGGCGGGGCTCGGGGCCGGACTTGCTTCGGCAGCGGCGGCGTTGCCGTTGTAGCTCAAAGCGCGCGAGCATCTCTGACACAGGTCGGCGTAGTCACCGGGTGTGTTGTTGACGGGATGAAGGAAACAGACGAGAACAACGGTCATGTTGTCACAACCAAGGCCGCCCATCTGACAGTCTGGCGCAAGGCAACGTGTCATCAGCTCCTCGCAGATCTGACCACAGACGCATGAAAGAGACATACAGTTGACATACTCACAGTTTTTTTGCTGAACAGGCCCACTCTTCCTGAACAGGGTTGGAAAAAATCACGATTTAAAAAAATAAATAAATCAGATCTTTTTTATTTAAATCAGACTTTTTTAATTTTTTTTAAATTTGTATTTTCGCACCAAGGTTTTACCAATTTTTGAAACTGGTCTGTCTGCTCAATCATAAACAACATGGCCGCCATGCTTCTGCTATTTCCGGTTACACCCTTGCTGAGCAAAAAGTAAACTTGTAAAGCAACAATTAATCAAAGTTCATTACCTTGGCTATATGTATGATGCTTCAAAGCATAATATAAATTGAAAAATGTGAAAACAAAAAAAATCAGTTGATTTAAATCGCGATTATACCACTTGTTAGTCCTGCAGCGTATTCCAGCAGAAGCGATTTAAATTGCACTGATTTAAATCGGCCAACCCCGTTCCTGAGCTACTCTAGGTTAAGCCAGTCATGAAAAGCAAACATTGAGGAAATATTGTGGCAGCACTTTAAAGGCTGCATGTGTGTGACAGACATACATATAGACAGATAGACAGACCACTCTATAGTAACATCTGCTACAACAGGCGGCATTGCTATCATCAATGCTGCCCAAAAATGTTGCACAAATCTTCCAAATTTTTCTTTACAAAAATCACATGTTGAACATAAAGCACGGTTATGTGTAAAATTAAACCTTTGTGCAACATTTTTATTTTACACGTAATCACGGCATAATACAATGACTTACAATTTCTGGCTCCATCTGCTGACTGATTCGGACACGCACAAAGTCAACAACTTCTTGACTGGACAAGACATCCCAAATGCCGTCGCATGCAAGCACGACGAACTCGTGGTCCGGAGTGACTTCGTGTATTGTGACATCTGGCAGGGCTACAAAAAATGTTGCGCTTTCTTTATCTTGGCACACTGCAGCAGCAGGAATAGAGATGTGCAGAACCCGATGAAAATGTCGTATATCGGTTTTTAAAAATCGAAGCGAACTGAACTAACCTCAAAATTCAAAAACTGAAAACTCAGTTTCCGCAGTTCGGTTTTCAAAAATCCAACGTCGGCACTTTGGGGATGGTTTTTCACATTGCCTCATTCATAGTTCATCTTCCAACATGATTGGGTCAACAGTCAAAGTATTTTTTTTCATGCCGTGTCTCTGCACTTCTAGTTCTGAGTCACTTCGGCTGACAATTAGTTGGACCAATTCAGCACGGAAGTATGTCATTTCTAGCATCATGCCATAGAGGCATAAACAGTGATAAAACAGTCAACTGGAAAGCACTCAGTAGAGTGCATACACATCAAACAACACATGGTGCAAAAAACCAAACCGTAAAAAAACGGAAACCGCAGTTAATTTCGTAAAACTGAAACCGAACCAAAAACTGCAGTTTTTTTGGAAAACCGAATTGAAGTCATTTTTGCCAACCGCACACCTCTAAGCAGGAAAACTAAACATGGACCAGTCAAAATCAGTATTTCAAGCAGCTAAGAACATATAGAACATTTTTTGCCCAAGTAAACTACACTATGAGCTTTAAAAAGGTGCCAGTGTTATTTCTGCGATTGACATTAATAATTCTTTCACTGATGCAAGCAGAAATGAACTACAGAAGCAGCCGGAATAAAATCTACAACCTCACCTCAAATCCCTTACTGCAACCACTATCAACGAGTGAGTGATCAGGGTTTAACGGCACATCAACACCGTTTAGATCATTAGCGCCAAGCTTGACCCGAAAAGCAGACACAGAGTCCCCTACTGTAAAGAAGAGCAGACGCTATATAAATTTCACGTAGCCCTACTACTGCATCACCTTTCAATTCAGCTCCGGCCCCTAAGTGATAAGTGGGGTGGAAAGAACTACCTATAATGTACATCAGCGCCTAAACATCATGGACTCAGAGCCCACTAACGGGAAGCAGGAAGCTGTTTTGTGTAAATCAACAACATGCAACCACTGACAGTCTGGTCACCCTTCATAAATTATTGTGCAATATGAACAGCTTAACTGGCTTCTTGGTTTAACACAGTCCAGTTCCTAATCCATACACGTTTTAACTAATCATCATCGTCATCATCATCATCTTTAATTAAAAACTTCCACTATTCTACCTGTCATGCTGCAGCACCGTAATAACATTCTCTATTCCCAGTTTTTTCTCAATTCAACACAAGGTAACTTTTAAACTTTTTGCAACATATGTCCACTAAATCACAGCTAATCTCTGCAAGATGCATTGCCACTTCCTGTTATTCATAACAAAAAAATAACATAAAATAACCTCCATACATCGCAAACGAACAGAATTTAATACTTAATTACACTTAACACCATTAAAGCAGTCAGATATGCTATTAATGAAATATAACGACAACGAACAATGACATCGCAAATATGGCAAACCTGTAACAATTTGCTCTTCTGGCTGTTTCATGTTGTTCTTTTTGAAAACAAAGTCACCTAGAGCTCTAGACAACGCTAAGTTACCTGCAATAAATACACACACATGCACACTTCTATGTCCAAGTTTGTCCCAACGCTCATATTCATAGGTAAGCATTCAAATACAGCACAAACAAGCAGTTCAACTGACACAGAGAAAGCAGACAATGCTGTATAAAATTTACAAAAATTTATTAGGCATAAAAATTGCCAAACATTCACTTGACACCAGTACACACTGCAATATTAGACACTTTGCAGTAAACTTTCTCCATTTTCTCGTCTTGTGCTTGAACAGATATTCCTAATTTTTCCCGCGACATTTGGACAACTGCCTGACATTTCGTTCACAGTTGTCAAATTCCCCAGTGACATTTCCAAGTTATACAGACAAGTGGTAACTCTGCTATTACGGCTCACGACACAGATGATTTAGGAGTACGGCATGTTATGTAACTGTCAAATATATGTACATAATGGCAACATTCTGTGTAATCAGAGATCATATATAATCACAGTCAGTGGCGTAGTGGATATAAAAGGGAGGGACATGGGTGCATGTCCCCCCTGTCCCTGTCATAGCTGGAAATTCACATTTGTCTCCGGCTTCTGGGGGCAAAGCCCCCAGACTCCACCGGGGCTCTGCCCTGGACCCCACTTGGCAGAGATATGCACCCTCACGAGCACCTTCTAGTTTTACATGTAAAATGATTTTAAAATGTTTTACGCTAAAAACATTTCCAAAAATGCTGCAAAAAGTGCAAAATGTTTTAGCATGTTGAACACATGTTAAAGGTTGATGGTGGTTACATGTAAAATAAAACATTTGTACAACATTTTACGTCCATGGCATCAGTGGCGTAGCCAAGGGGGGACACGGGTGCATGTCCCCCTCCCCCGTAGCTGGGTGCATGACCCCCCACGTCGTAGCTGGAAATTGACATTTGTCTCTGGCTTCTGGGGGCTTTGCCCTAAACCCCTACTTGGGCTCTGCCTCTGGACCCCGCAGGGGGACTTCTGTCCCCAGACCCCTCTTTTCCCCCATAGCAAATTCCAGGCTATGCCCCCTGATCACAGTCATTACTGTACAACAAATGACCACTAATTTATATGCACAGTGGTCAACTCAAGTGAAGTCTGTTGTATATTTTTCAGAATTCTACTGATATGGTGGATCCAATCTTCACCTGACATGATTTGCTACTGCCAACTGCTCAAGACATTAATTTCCTGGCCTGTAAGACCTATCGTCTAACTTATACAGAATTTAAACAATATAGGCTGAATGATGCTCACCATTAACTCGGTTAAATTCAACCCAGCCACCGGCAGCTTCAATTCTTTTTGTTTCCATCTCGTTGCTCGGCTTGTGATCAAATGAAAGCTCTTCGACTCGACCCGACACGCTGGCAACGGCTCGTGAGTCACCTACGTTACCCTGACAACAACAACGACAAGAACATAACCGTTTTAACGGTCACTGCACCTTCCACCTTTAAATGTAGATATGTCGAACATGAGTGATTAGCCTTTAACAGCTCATCAGCCTACACAAGACCATTTACTGTCAAAATTTTATACAAAGGTGACTACGGTACATGAGAATAATAAATAATAGCAATGACACACAGAAATATAAAACAAGGGCTACGTATTTACGCCAACTGAAAACATTTCTCTTCGGACAGACTGCAGCGCAGCGCACTGTGACTTTAGTTTTATGTGCGCAATAGAAATACTCTTACTTACTTACTTACTATTTACAATGAAATGGTAATAAATAAGTAAACAAAACACGAATTTTGTCAGAAAGTGCCTAATTCAGTGTGTACACAAGTACTCTGTAAAGAAAAATGCCTTCAGTAAAGTCCAAACATGGTGGTGGTGCAGACAGGATCATGTAATTAACAACACTTTGACTAAATTCTCTAACACAATAATCATGTTTATGCATTCAAATATTTCTTTCAAAGGAAAAAAAGCAAAAATTTTATGTCGGAGGTCTCGCAAGTTGGGATATTGCGCTAGTACATGATTCTCTATAAGCGTAAGTCCGCAAGATTCACGGGTTGGTTGATCATCGCCTGACCAAGGCAAGGTCTGTTAATGATTACCACTTTACGGGGAGTTTACGCGGGAAACAGTGTATGCAATGTTCACCATTTTAATTTCATTAACTCTTAATGCCTTGTGGTAATGCCACGCTCATCTGCCCACTACCACTAGCTCATCTGAAAGAATGGTATGTATAAAATGCAGAATTAAACACTTCAAATGAAACTAAACTCGATTTTAAAATCTTATACACAGAAAACACTGAAAAGAAGCAGACGACACCATCTTACACAATATATTTTGTCGTCCTTTATTAGAACTATATTTGCCGTCGAGCCGGCCAAGTCGTCCTTCAGGTCGTCATCTGAAATCACACCAGCAAGCACTAAGCATCATAGCAAGTAGTAATAAATGGCGATGGTGGATGTAGACACTATAGCTGCCTATAGGTGGACCTACGGCTCAAGACAAATTATTGGCTTGGTCCAAAGGGCGGCGAACACCTGCGCTGTTTTGCATTCATCACATAAACCGGGTGAACTCTCGCAATGGCTGTGCCGTGATGATAGCACCATAAACATTGTCACATCTACCATTATCATTACTAGCAACGTTCCCGGCCTTGGGCCGGGAACATTCACCCCTGCGCAACGGCCTGGGCATTACCGCGGCTGCAGCGTGTTACGGTACCTACGCCCGAGAAATCTCGCTGTTAGTTTTGCTGCTGCCACGGGGACAGCAGGAGTGACAGCAGCATTACGCCGGAGCCAATCAGCGTGCTGCGCCTGTGCACGCTCGGCCAATCAACGCCATAGGTGATGACCAACACTTCTGCGTGAGGACCAACACTATCTGCATTATATTACGATTAAGCAAACAGGTTCAGAAACACCGTAACTGATGTTTTGGTAACGGTTGTGACGTGGCCAGTCACTGCCGGTTCATCCAAACCCTTCTTTCCAATAACAAAATTCTCAGCACATACCCAAATATTCACAATTCACATTCATTCACAACAAATGAATCTTTTAACTAGTTCCTAGTTGTGACGTTCCACTTTCCACATTTTCTTACAAGTTTATAACATGCTCACAACTTCATTTTCAGTAAATCAACAAGTTAAAGAGCAAAAAAAGAGAAACACATTAGCACTGCATGCACACTTGCACAGATGAGTAATCTATGGTTTTCTCGGGGCACATCATGCCGTAGAAGTTTACAAATATACAGATAAAATGACATTTTGCATGATTTGAGATCACGATTACAGTCACTACATACAAATGATGGGCATCAACTACTTCTGAACTAGTTTAACTAAAACTACTTTTTAAAGTACTCTGTAGTAGTTTTAAACTACGTAGTTAACTACTTTGCTACAAAAGATGTTAAACTACTTTGAGCTAACTACTAATAAGTAGTTAACTACTTTTCAACTACTATGCCACAATATCAAACACTGCAGAAAACTAGAACTAATGCTACAGATACATTTTACACGTAAGTGAGACTATGATTAATATTTTCACACGGCAACTACTTTTAGGTAGTTCAACTACCTAGTAGTTAACTACTCAAAAAGTAGTTAAACTACCACTCAACTACCAACTACTTTTGGGTAGTTCAACTTTTCCAATTTAGTACTTCAGAGTAGTTAAACTACTGCCCATCACTGCATACATTATACTCTAAATTAATGCAGTAAATTCTTTAATCAATATAGAACTTGATACAACGGTTATACCAGCTGAACAGATGACAAAAGGGAAACCATCACACTGACACTGCTCTAATATATTGAGTCTGCATGATCGCTATTATAACTTTCGCTTTCCATTTAACTTGCCAATTTGTCCGGACTTACTACTGGTTGGGCCCGGATCTCCAGATCTCCTGTCTAAAAGCCTTTAAAGGTTGTTGGTGCAAAAAAGTTTACGTATCAGGTGCCCTTGCTAACATCAAACCGACAGTGTCACAGCACCAAAGTGTCAGGAAAATGTACACACCATGAGTCATGTCTTCGTCCAGCTTCAAGAATGCCGTTCGTATTGCTTCCTCTACATCACCTTCCACTGCACACAATCCATTCAATATAACAGATTTATTCACTTATTATTTATTTATATGAAACTGTACAGAAATAGATATATGAAAAAATTAAAAATAAAATAAAATACAGAAAAAAAAGAAAAACTAACATCATGCATTACACAAACTAGACACCGCAACGTCTATCTCGAGAAAACAGAAGTCCAATGGTATGTGTAACACATCACGTTCAAACATAATCAATTCAAGCGAACAAGCTGCACAGATATACGATTCTACGTCCCTTCGATCAATGGCAGCAAACATAACAGTAGACAAAAACAACTGGAAGAATGGTTCAGCAATCATAAAAACTATCAGCAAAGCGCAAACTACCGACCCTAAACAATACTGATGCAACTACCAATAACATCGTACATCAATACTACAAAACACCAGTGAGACTGAGTTTAGACTCATATTCCAGTGAACTTACTATAGCAATGGCTATCAACGATACGTTTGTGCAGATGCAGTCCTGCATACTGTGCCACTTTATCACCTTCAACGAACATACACATACATCGATCAGAACACATTACGGCAGCTCAAGGCATCGAAACACTGTACACAGTACACACATTTATCAAATTAGTCAGATACACTGTCAGATTTTCTTTCAATGCTTCAACGCTCTTGACCGG
>Ga0209679_1001442_pt1 | contig 10223 bp, 12 predicted proteins | sample WorMetHEROISLAND_4_FD_187408 | JGI IMG/M metagenome (GOLD analysis project Ga0209679, IMG submission 187408) | Marine gutless worms symbiont microbial communities from Max Planck institute for Marine Microbiology, Germany - Olavius sp. 2 HERON... ...
GCGACCCACCCCTATTTCACCCGAATTTTGTGGTGTTCCTCTTGGACTAGATTGCCGATGTTGCGGCTCCGAGGAGCGAAGACCATAAGCTAATCATTCGTGTAATCAGTTTCGAACTAGTCCAAACTATATGCCCACGGTACCTCAACGTCACAGAAGGACAGAGAGACGGACAGACGGACGACTTACGATAGCCATACCGCGCTAGCATTATGTGCATCGCGCGATAAAAATGTAGTGGACCACGCTGGTTCACGCCTGCACTGCGGCGGCCACGCCTCACTGGCGTTGACGTCTCTCAGCGTACCGGTACGTCGGACCGCTGACGGACATTTTTAACACCGCTATTCGGCATTTCGTTAAGTAAGTAAGTAAGTAAGTAAGTAAGTAAATGATTTATAAAGCGCCAAATTCTGAATGAACAGAATCAGGGCGTCGTAATAGCGACACTTGCTGCTATTGTTAGTGAATGGAACAGTTGCATGCTAATATAAGTATACCCGTTCCTTTTTCCTTCGTGCGTTTTAGCATACGCGTAGTGTTAACTGATTTGTGAGCTGTGCGTATAGTTGTTGCTAGCATATCACTGACCTCTGATAGGTAATGAACGAAACTAGCAGAAAAAGACCGCAAAGTACATCGGCTCGTCCAACAATGCCAGCCACCTATACGCACAAATACTAGGTGCCATATGACTATTTTACGCTACGATACGGTGACGTATAACGTCCGGCGTGTGCTTAATAAGGTGAGGGACAGCTACGAGACCGAACTTCACCAAATCAGAGACGAACATGAAAAATCCGAAAAAAATCCGACGGTCCGTGAGGGCAGTCCAGTTGAGAAGGATTAGCGGAAAAGGTGAGTTTAAGCCGGGAATTAAACAGTGAAAGAATGATGGACGGAGAACGTGGTGAGAATATAAATAAATAACTGACAGCAGTCGGATGAGGCGCTTACCAGCATCCTGCCATCTCTCTTCGATGCCGCAAAAATGCGTAAATTATAGCTTCCTGTGTCGGCCGCATCATCATCATCATCATCATCATATCGCATCCCACTGGTTGGTGCGATAATCATAAATAACTTCAGCAGAAAACCTGTCATCCTGAGCCGCTGACTAGGACTTTTTTACTGTCAAGTGTTTTGGGCCGTCTACGGGCTTCGGTCGTTTGTGTCGAGATCTGCACTATGTCTTGCCAGATTGATTTGTTTTTTTTCAGATTATGATGCTGCGGCTGCCGTGTTACATTGGTGTGTAATTACCAGTAATGACATTACTTTGTATAGCTGCTCATAAAATTGCATTAGATTATACAGCTGATATTCAACAGTAGCATACGATATAGGTATTCACCTTGCATTTAGTTAAGTATGTTTTATATTCTGCATGCATGACCTGTATTTTTTCTCTATCACTTATGGTATATAAAAATAATGATTAATACGCATCATCGGTTTACTATGACCTCACAGTCCCGGAGTAAAATACTGCGCAAATAGTTTTTCCAAGCAACATGTAACCTAAGATTGCACAGCTGGTATTGGAAATGTTGATGCGTACTAAATGTTTGTCTAATATCATACACCTTAGTAATGTTTTATTTTTAACATATGCAATCATACCGCCGAAAACATCAAAAGTACAACTCGACAGCCGAATGCGTTCATGTCTTAGTCACTTATCTCTTATTAGGTCTAATAAATTGTTTCATTACTAAAAACTGCGTTCATATGAAAGCGCAATGTATCGGTAGTTTCGTTTTATCTTCGTTGTAATCTGTAATCTATATTCATTCACACTGCGTCGTTATATTCGGTTCGTTATAAGCCACTGTTACCGCTGTGCCCAAGCAAATCGATTTATGGCTGCATCTTTCGTGAACGGCCCCACGTGCTGTAAGTCTTAATCCGCTACTTACTTACTGCGATACTGGAATAATATCTTGGAGCAGGGGACCACCTGCACGCCGACACACGCCGAACGTTAAATATTTAATGTCGTTTTGCGTGGCGCTGTCGGAGACCGTTAATATCACAGCGGGATGTGATTGACGTCTTTGGTGCGTTGTCCAACCACTTCGCTCCAAGCCGACCCGTGCTTTTTCAAGCACACACTGCTGTTTATAGTGGACGCGTTCTAAAACGGAGCAGTCCAAGCGATCTGATCCCGTCTTTCTCTCTCATTCGAGCGACATTAGTATCAACCTTAGTTATGGCTGAGATGATATGGCTCCAGCCTCCACCCGCCCTCACGCAGCGATCTGGCTTTAGCCTACGTCCATGCAGCTTAATATGCTTCTGATAATTTTTGTTGCTCATAAGATGCGGACAGAACAGATATTGATGCACAAAACACTCCAATACTTTTTCTTTAACTTCGTTGATTTAGGTCAAACAAATTAATGTATCAAGGTCATGTTGGAATCAGCAGTTTCATATGATTCAGCGTTTGACCACGGTAATGTGATCCGATCCGAATAATAGTAGGTAAGATAATACGAATTGACTGCCAATAACAACATGTAGCCGTACTCTTGTTGTTCGTTATGTGTTGTCTGTAAAGCGTTAGCAGAATGACAATATTAGTGACAAATTAATAGTTAATAATTTCTAGTTGTGACTGTTGAGTAGTCGTCAACAGAAACAAATTAGTCCCGCGTGGGACTGACGGTCGACTCTTCCTGCGAGCCAAGTTCTTCCAAGTGCAAGTCACGTGACATAAAAACTAGGACAGATATCAAAAATCCGGCCCGAACAAATTTAGACATTGTCCTATAGTAAAAGAATCAGCAGTCATTTTCCAGCTCCCATTGAAAATGGAGGACGAGATATATTTGGGAAATGGAAGAATTTCTAACTTTCAACGCAACGTGACCTTGACCTTGGATCGGGCCACATAGCATACCTTCGTGCATCACTCATCGACCTCTAACTACAAACAAAATTTCATTCGAATCGGAGAACTTTTTGTGGACGGACGGACGTACGTACGGACAGACATCGAGGCCTTTTTAGTTCGACTCGGCGAACAGTGTCGTTCACGTGCATCACTGTAGTACTGTTTTACAGCTATTCCAGTGTCTCAGTAATTTTCGTTTAAGTACATCCGTAATTCTGTTTTATATATTATATGGTAGCGAATACAACTTTATGTAGCGCTTTGTTGAGATGCTGATTACTGTGAAACTTGTCATGCTACACTAGTCGCGTGGATAACGCTTTGAGATACACGAAAACTTTCGTTGAGCAGTGATGGTAACTGACAGACGAATAGGCAAATAAGGCGGATTACGCAGTTTATCTGTCCATTAGTACGAAGAACAGTTTGTCTCATCATGTCAAATGAACGACAATCATTGTCAACAGCGGAAGAACTTCTGCTGCGCATCCAGCATACTGCAAATTACTGTCCTGTACACTGATGTAAATACCGGCGGATTGGGTAGCCTACGTATCAACTTCAACTTCAACTTCAACTTTTCAACTTTTATTAAAAACATGTCACAAACGTACATGATCAATAAAAGCAGTTAAAATAGTAAAGCACATAAAATAGTAACAACTTCTACTGTTATGGATCATAATTAGACAAAAATTTAAACAAGTTTGTGGTTTATATATGTTTACACACGTGAATGCACCACTGGTGACAAACGGAAGAAAAAGAAATTTTAGAAGAAGATAGTATGATATAAGAATTAGTTAACTGGCTCATCGTAATACGCATGAGAAGAAGAGTTTACAAATTAGCCGTTTCCCTGTAACTTCAGTTAATAGCATAATGCATTATAAAATGTTAGTGCCTCTGCGCTATGCAAATGCATTGTTATATTAAACTGAGTAATAAAGACCACAGTTTGACATAAAATGAAATTCCTTAAAGTTGTGCCAATAGCGCCAAAATACGACTGTACAAATCATACCGCCTCCACGTGAACCGGATGGACAGCAAAGATGGCGCCAGCGAGAACAGGTTCCATGTTGTTGCCATGTGGTGCTACCTGTCTACACGCCTGCATGAAGAGCAAGGTGACGCCAGTGTGTAGAACGATGTTGACCACGTGGTAACCGTACGGCGACAGACCACCAACATAGTAGTTCATTCTGTCGCGACACACAAGTCCAGTGTTTTATACAAACCCCAAAGCTTTAGGGGGAAATGAAGACGTGGGGGAGAATGCAACGCCCAAAGGGCCCCAGTTTGAGATTCGAATGGCCAAAAATCGAGGCCAAAGGCCAACAGCGGGGGTAGGGTTCTTAGGATTGGGCAGCAAGCCACCAGCTTGGGGTCCGGGGAAGCGCTGTAAGCTCTCCCAGCGAGATTCGGGCGGAGCCTCAACCGCCCAGGGGTTTTCACTGTTTCTAGCAGTCAGGATGGTCTCTCCTGACACTAATATAACGCTGTTAATTTTAGAACACTGCGGACTCTTTTATTTTCATCTTTATTTGTTTGAATGTCACACAATAAATCACAAACAGAATGCCCAGTGCATGATACACGACATAACAAACAGGACAACAAGGTAAAAATAATTACACTAATAGTTGCCCTAGCTAGCCTAACAGTCTAAAAACATCTTAAAAACGACGAAAAATCAACTAAGTTTATAGTTCGCGTTCTGTTGCGATTCCTTTTGACAGCCAAGAATAAAACGTTACAATCCTCGGCGGAGGTATGCACTCTACTGAGTGCTCTCTCTCTAGTTATTAAATCTTAAATCAATTGTTGCGTGTTTGACGACGTTGACTGATGCTTCCAATTAGTCGAGACTAAATTCACAATGGGCCTTATTACATTGTCCTCAGTAGCCTGCGCAGGATTTCGCACAGCGTCGTTAAACTTTCATCTCCCTTCCTCGATCCTTTCTTTCTCCTTTCCTTTCCTCCTTTCCCACTGCCTCTCTTGCCGTTCCCTCTGTGCCTCTTTGTCCCTCCCCTTACTCCAGCTAGGGTCTATAGGCAATACTGTAAGCTCCACCAGCGGCTCCAAGCGCAGCCTGGCCGCCAAACGCATTGTGCGGTGAAAAGATAACACACATAACGGTACAAAAACACACATAAACCTTTACGCACTGAAAAAGTTGGTAAAGCAGCAAGAGATCATGTAACTTTACAGGCCATTTAGTATAGTGATGGGCTACAATTTTTGTTCCGAAATTTTTTTTATCCTCAGTGGAGGTCTAAACCCTCACAGCCCCCTCCCCCGTACAGGCCACTGATTTTCATACAATTGCTGCATTCAGCATGATTTTATAAAGTCAACAATAAGTGCTATTTGTTTGTGTATGTATGTTTATGTATATATGTGGAGACCGAAGGGTTCCAGTGATTGTCTGTTGTTTCTACGTCTGTTCTTCCCAATCAAACAGCAATCGTTCTTCGTTAGTCATGCCCATATTAAAACACGTAAAACGATTAAAACCATTAAAACAGAAAACATTACCCATAAACACAATATGACGTTAATAGTGTCATCATAAAGCATTGCTCTGAATAAGTAAGCAAGTATGGAATAAGTACTACTAAACTGTTTTGAGTAAACTTTAGAATGTTACACATTCGAAAATGTAGCATCGATGTTAGCAGTAGTGTGTTTTGCTAGGTAGGGGTTACAGAATGAGGATGAGATGGCTGCGTAATTTTACTTTTATGCGTCATACATTTCTTGTTGTAACAGCAAAAAATGATTAAAATCGGTGTACATTTACGGACGTTATCGCAAAATTAAAACCGGGGTTCCGCTTTTTGGACCACTCTGTATGCGACGTGTTAGTATTTCATGTTTGCTTATGTTCATGCCCATCATTTGTATATCACAGACATTACAACGAATTTCTCTAAGTATCGTTAGGCTTATTTTGGGTGACATATCCGAAAGCCTCAGTGACGTGTTAAGAGTGACGTTTCTAATGCGAAGTCAAGATGCTGCACCGCACACGGCCTGTCACTGTGCGCCTCTGATTCGTTCTCGACGTGTGACGCTAATCCTCTACTCGTAAATATGTTTTGGTTTGTTGAATGATGTCACAGAAACGTCACAGCATATAAACGACAGGTGCCCCGTGAAATATATCGGTTTTGCGCGGTAGTAACAGTCGTTTGTTGTATTTATCTTCGCCGGATGAAAAAAAACGTCATAGGCGGCAATGACTGTTTTTTTTCTTCAGTTACAATTTCTGTATATGCCAGTGACTAACAATTTAACAGATCGCGATAACATGAAACAAAGCGTTAAAATATTCGACTTATGTCATGCAAAAAACTTTCACATTATCAGCCAAAGCTTGGCGTCTTATAAGACAAAGAACTACCTTTCATGCGAACTGTGAGCTGTTTCCAGTCTCTCAACTTTTTAAAAATGTTTAAAGCGTCATTTGTACTATAATTCTAACTGTTAAATATTGCAATGAACTGCAGTTCTGTTTATATAATAATAATAGTAATACATAATACATAAAACATAATTGGCGCAGTACGGTTCTTATGATGACGATGACGTCGACGAAGATGACTGGCGCACCACTCACCGGTCTGTTAATTGTTTTATGGTGACTTACGGTAAAGCTAATAGTATCACTGATAAACAGCAATTGCCTCTTAATTGCCTTTAACCGACCTGAAAGTAGCGATGCAGAGAGGCCTGTACGACTTGTGGCTGCGCTCAGAGCTGATTGGCTTCCCCCAGAAGTCGTGCCGCAGAATGTTGACAAGAGGCGTGGCTGGTCTGACGTCGTCATTTTTGACGACTGCGACGATGTCGTCATGGACGAACTGTCCGTCGACGCTATTCCAGTAGACTCCGGCGGCCAGCGCGGCCACGGCCACGTAGGAGAGCGCCGTCAGCCCTCGGCTGGACGACGACGCCGACCGGGCATCAGAGCCTTTGCTGTGCGGTCTGCCCGTCACCGGCAGTTGCCATCTTCGCACGTCGAGCACTTCGCTATGACAGCGGCGTCCTGCCAACGTCCGACACCACAGCGATACTAGAACGTGTACCATGACCGGCTGCTGGCAAATAGTTCACTTTGACTGTCCGCTATAGTTGGGCTGGGAAGAGTCGACAATTAACACGCGTACTTTCTTATTTAACAGTTAAACGACATACGCCGCTGTTCTTCCTCGAAAGTCGTCATGCATTATTTCGACGTCTGTGTTGATCGTGATGACGCAGCGAATCCTACTCGACAACACACCGACGACGAGCGACTGAGCGCTCATCAGCTGCTACTCGTCTGCCGCTGCACGCCGCACGGCGTGGCGCCATGCGGAGACTGACGGAGTTAACTCGTGTTCTAAGCGATATCGCTGCGCTCCGTTCACTACACGCTCGCCAGCGGTTTGTCGTCGTCGTCCATCCCGACAAATCTCCACCGTTAGGCAGCGTCCGCGTGCAGAGCGGAGATATAGCTCGGACATCGGACAGCGTCGCGTTACTCAGTCGTGTAAGACAGCGTCGAACGACATTGAAAGTCATTGCTGCGACGTTGATTTGAAACATGGAGCGGTATAGGGGACGGGCACATGACCCTCCAAAAATTTGTGCCCATGAGCCGCAATGGATTTTGGCAACTCATAAAAATTGGTCCATATATTTGGTATGTCGTGTCTGTAAAACCGAAGTTACAGGCTTTTTTTTGCAAAAGTGACGTTTTATGCTGTCTTTAGGCTATGTCATTTCAGAGAACTTGTCTTCGAGCTTATTCCACGGTCGCACTCGTACCGCCTATCTCTACCGTTGTGTCTGGAGTGGTATAATGGGTTGATAACTCCACGGGTGCCGTCTTGCGTAACCAAACGAAGGACACTTACACTACTGACCGTCGGCGACCGTGAAATAATTGTGTTGAACTACCGTCTGGAGTGGGATAAGTGAATGTTAAACGAACTTATTCCACTCCAGACAGTGGTTTAACACACTTATTGTACGGTGGGTAGTGTAGCCTACACTCTATTCGTTTGGTCACGCCTGAGTGCACCCGTGGAGTTATCGACCCGTTATACCACTCCAGACTCAACGGCAGAGATAGGCAGTATGAGTGCGACCATGGAATAAGTTCGTTTAACACTCACTTATCCCACTCCATACAGTGGTTTAACGTGCACTAACGTTAATGTTCATTACTGAGTTGTATGCTGTATATCGTGGGGCGCTGCAGAAGGTCCAATGGTCATGACTCCACAAAGAATGGTTGGGTGGGCCACAATGCATTAAAAGGTGAGCTGACCTTACATTGAATCCAGAATCCTGATTCGCCCTTCCCAATAACTCTGCCACGGCGTCCCTGAGATCTGAAATACTCGTCATCATCTTTGTCTTCGTCGTCGGCGGAGGGTGTTTGTTCACGGTTCAGAGTCAGTGCTACAGCATCGAGCATGCCAGTCAAGCGTCCCACCGTGTTAAAAATTCGATCGATCATATACCGTCCCACTCCCTATTTAGTCCTCCAGCCAAGTGCTGCTCGTATAAATTGGTTTTGTATCGATTCATTATTAGAAGAAAATCGTGTTGTCATGCTTTGTGTTGCTACTGTCAGTGCGAGGTGTGTGGTTTCTATAAGTTAAATCGCTACATGTAAGACAGCTGCTGAAAGTAACGGTAACATTTCTGTTTGAAGGTAGAAATGTTTTCACTTCATATTTTAATACACAGCTGTCAAAATCGACTATTTCTGTTGTCTACTAGTCGTCGACTATTGTCTGGACTAATCGACTAGTTGACGATATTTTAAATTATACTTTTAACTGACCATTACATAACTGACTACTACATTGTGTATCTTTCGTTTTTTTAGCTGCGGCATATTTTTCTATGACATTATTCTCTTTTGATTTTGGTTTCATGCAAGTTTGCAAGTGGCCGCAACTAATATCAATCAACAGATTGGCGTTAACACGTATGACAATGTGATTTTAATTGTATTAATTTTGTTTATCTTGTTAATAACACGGGCGTATTGTGAATTACGAGTTGCATTGAATTTATTAAGCAAACACTTTAAATAAATTTGCTACTTCCATTGATGTGGATGACTGTCAGTATTTTTGTGTGAGTGTAAAGAACTGTATGAATTAGTTAACTTTCTTTTGTATTTCTGCATTTGTATCTAAACTGCTGCCTTTCGTGGCGAATAGAGAAGTATATATTGCTATTACACCCGCCGAAGGATGGAGGTTATGTTTTTACCTCTGTCTGTCTGTCTGTCTGTCTCAGACTGTCTATTTACCTGTTCGCTGGTTTACTCGAAAAGTTGTGAACGGATTTTGATGAGATTTTTGGATGCGGCGGCGTAGCCCAAAGAACAGTGGATTAGACTTCGGTGGCGATCCGCACCCGGATGCCGAGTTGCTGGAAAAATTAAATTATGACATTAATATGGAGAGCAGTAAGTGGAGATTAGAACGAGGAAAGGATTAGTCGGATTAACACACGAACCGCACACTGGGTTCGTACGATAACCTGCCGAATAGTTGGATGCGACGTTACAGCGCCAACAATACAGGTCAAATAGGGGTCAGTTGGCATGGCAACGACGCTAAGCCCCGCCTACTCTCCCCGCTGACCTGACAACATAAGCCGTTTATCGGGTCATGATTTATTAACAAGTTGTGTCACGGTGAATATGTGATGACCTGGGAAATAGGACCTCTCTTGAACGGCGACAAAATGGGGTAAGAGAGACAAATGTTTTATTGAAGTGCAGTCATCATTGGCTGAAGTGTAGGGACAGTAGAAAATCACGGAAACACGGAAATCACGGAAACCGTGACTTTCGTCAAAGGCCGTGATTTTGCCAAAATGCCGTGTTTCACTGTGTTCTTTGCTGAAATGCCATGATTTTATGTTTACAAGAATATGTTGTTTTAATCAGCATAAGTTGAAGTTTATTGTATGATTTTAACACAAAAATAATTACCTTTGTTTTTGCCTCTGCTACCAAAGTCCGTGTGCTTTGTTAGTTACTTGCTCAATATGTGACTGTGACGACATCGTAGAAATATGTATTTTACCGGGGAATACCGTTGATGCGGAGCGCAGTGTTAGCCAGTACACTTTAGTTAATGTTCCGCAGCGACAAAATTGTACAGATGAAAACCATGCACTGCATGTCATGATGGTCGTCAATGCTAGATGTTGAGTTTTATAGACTGTATAATGGTCTTCGGGCCCGTGATTTGATGCCGTGTCTTTGCCGTGATTTTGCCGTGATTTTTGCGATTTT
>Ga0209679_1001443_pt1 | contig 10222 bp, 13 predicted proteins | sample WorMetHEROISLAND_4_FD_187408 | JGI IMG/M metagenome (GOLD analysis project Ga0209679, IMG submission 187408) | Marine gutless worms symbiont microbial communities from Max Planck institute for Marine Microbiology, Germany - Olavius sp. 2 HERON... ...
GTGTTGCCAGGGATAGGAGCAGAGAAGTCCAAGGTGCTACTGCCAGTGCTAAGAGAAGAGAGGTCCAAGTTGCGGCCTGAGGAGAGGATTCCGCCTCATCTGCGGCATCTGCAGAATCTTTCCACCGTGCTTGAGAGTGACCAAGAGCTGCAGCACGATCGGGCCACTCACCCGGATCACGTGATTCCGCCTCAACTGCGGCATCAGCGGAAGCTGTCCGCCGCGCTTGAGGTGTCCAGTGACCAAGAGCTGGAGCAAGGTTGGGCCACTCATCCGGAGCACGTGCTTCCGCATCATCCGCGGCGTCTGCGGAAGCTGTCCCCCAATCTTGAGGTAGCCAGTGACCAAGAGCTGCAGCAGCAAGATCGGGCCACTCACCAGGACGCGTAATTTTTTTCCCCTGTTGGATTCGAGACCCAGCCGCATTTCCCTGGATTTCATTGGTCGTTTGTAGGTCGAAACGTATAAGTCGCGAAAATCGAAATGAAAATAAACGGAACTAGTAATTGTAATAAACAATCTCATATAAAACGCGTAACGAGTCAAAGTTAACTTTGCTTGTCGAGTCCTGTTCACAAATATGGAAGTTGAAGTTGTGCTTGAACACTTACATCCAGAATTTTCATGTATACTTGTCTCTGCTGACTCCAGCACCAAGAAGTACGTAGTGCGAGCTGCCCTGACTGATTTGTCAGCTGTCACGGCTTTCATTAAAAAGTTCGGAGCATTGACAAATTCGTCGTGAATTGTGCAATGGAACCGCCACCATACAACATCGCCAACTCGGTAAATACTCACTTGATAACCATTGGCTTAGCCAAGGGGGAGGCTAATGTGAAGATGAGTGGACCTACACCGCAACAAGGGCGATCATTTGTCGTTAAATTAGGGTTAGGGTTAAGGTTAGGTTGGGTTAGGTTAGGCTAGGGTTAAGGATAGGGTGAGTGTTAGGGTTAGAGTGATAATACATAGCGTTAGGGTTAGGGTCAGGGTTATGGTTAGGGTTAGGTTATCAGTTGTTATACGCACGACAGTCTTGTACGATGTGGACCTATACGTTAACAAAGGCAAAAAATAAATTAAATATTGAATATTTTGCATATTTCATGTGACGGGATTAGGGTTAGGGTTAGGGATCAGGTTTGGGTTCGTATTACTGTTAAAGTTAGGGTTGGGATTAGGGATAGGTGCCGTTTGCAGCCATAGGAGGTGCGAATCTCCCACACACCCATGATACCCTACATTTTGCGATAATGCAACTATGTGCTTAATTGAGGTAATAAGCATTAGTATAGCATCGTAACTGCATTAATTTTGGCTGTGTTGAATTTTTATGTATTGTGTTCTGTCAGATATTCAGTATGTTGTGTGTCTCTGGCTTCTGAGGGCTTCACCACAGACTCCTATAAAGGATGTCTGCTCTGATGGGGGGAGGGTTAGGATTAGGATTAGCCAGATTAGGATTAGCCAGATTAGACAGATTAGATTATGCAAACTCTGCTATGGTATATCTGCCTCTACTCTTACCAAGCTGCAACGCAGTAGCACACCATCAGCCCAAATGTTCTTCCATCTGACACCTATTTCATCTACATTGCTTCCCATAAAACACCAGATAAATTTCAAAATTGCTACACTCACCTAAAAACTGGCTACCTTCATCGATTACTTAATACTTACCTACCCTTCCGCTCTTCGGTCTATACTTCAATAGGTCGTCGTGCTTTTAGTGATGCCGCCCCACAAACTTACAAACACTTTACACATAATACACAACTAATACGGTGGCAATCTTCTCCGGCGGTTGATACCGGACGCAATACTACAGAAGCAATTACTGTGTGTCGTTAGCCAGTCTATAGCCTTCTAACGCTACAGAAAAGAAGTACAATGTGTCATGGCTTACAATATGGCGGCTAACAAATAACAGCTAATTAAGCAATATGGGTACCATACCTTTAAACATCCGTCATCGTCAAGCTGTGACACCACACATGCTTATGTCACACAGGTCCTGACGGCTACTAATGCTGGTGCCCTGCCGCTTGCGACACTTATTCACAGTGATGCAACTGCAGATGGGTACTCGGTGGCATTTCAGCTGTTAACTCAACATCTGCCAAGTTGCTTTGGAGGCAAAACTGTAAGCTGAAACTGTCTTTTGAAATACACGTAGCTGGCTTCCACTGTCTTGTTGAGTGTTCACTAATAGGTCCACTCCATCGACAAGGTTTTCTGATTCAAATGAAATTTGGTATGTGTTCACAGAGTACTGCACAATGGTATGACCTTGGATGACCCCATTGGAGGAGTCAACCGCAGTCACGTATGCAGAGTTAGCGATTAACAGATGGTGTAAGGAAACTGCACAGCTTGCATCTGGGTCTGCTATAAGTGCACTGGTGACCACTGACACATGATAGTGTGTCAGAAAACACGTTTTATTTTGTGCCAAAAGCAGTGTAGTGTGCATTTGTTATTCCATCTTTCTTTCTTTTCTTATTCCTGTTAAATTTCTATTTCAATTCCTATTTCGCTTCTACCTTTCTTGGGGTTGTTCTTTGTCTTTCAATTTCTATCAAAAACATTGCTGTCAATGCTGTTGTCCAGACACCTGAACTATTCATGACCGACGACTCAAAGGCAGAGAAGATGGCTCTGGCTAATATCTTTCCTACAGCACGACAGCTGTTGTGTCATTTCCATATGGCCCAAGCAGAATGGCGTTGGCTTATGTCATCTTCTAGTGGTGTCTCAGGCAGAGAGCGGCAAGAGCTCATGAACCTGTTCAAGGCGGTAAATTGGTTCCATGAACTGTTACTTAAATTTCTTCACTTTTCCTTGTGCATAAGGGTCTGATTCAGTTGTACTAGTAGAAGCTGGGGGCTTATGTTCTGGGATTTACGGTACATTGTGTCATATGATGCTACTCACACGTTACTATTAGTGTTAATCATCGTCATTCTTTATTATGCCAGAAGGCAGCAAAATATACAATACAGACTTATATAATGAAGCTGATGAAGCTAAGGTTCTCAACACAAAATTTTCTTGGTTAACTTATATTACACTGGTCGCTAATGATTACTTGTACATGTTGCATAAACTACAGAAGCACTAAGAGAGTGCAGACTTCCGTCAAGGCAACTCATTGTTCATTGCATCATTGTTGACTTGACCTGAAAATTTCATCAAAATCTGGTGTACATTTTTGAGTAATGTTGCTAACAGTCAGACAGAATAACAAACCAAAGCTGGAAAAACATTATGTCTGGGCAGAGGTAATTAATAATTAACAGTCAATGTTTGCGCAGGCGATGTATGCTGATACGCATGAGAAGCTTGCCGAAGCTATACAGCAGGTCGATGATCTTGAAGACCAGGATAAGTTTCGTGAGAGAATTCATGGCAATCTTGAGCGTCAAACGGAGTGGGTGAAGCTTTACCGTGTCAATGTGGTCACACGCAACAACAACACCAATAACTATGCTAAAGCTTCAATCCGCATTATGAAGGACAATTTTGAATCGCACAAAAGCGTTCAACGTCGTCGCTCTAGTGGAGTACTGTAGCGTCATTTGGGAGCAGTATTGCAAGGCACGTCTCCTGAATTTGGCTCACAATCGCAGAACAGACCCGATCGCTTTCTGTGAATTGCTGTGTAGACGAATGGCTGGTATCTCTCCAGATATGGCCACACGTGTTGATGAGTCTACATGGGAAGTACCAAGCGGCAGTATCGTACAGAAGGTCTACACTGTCAACGTTGAAGTTGGTCTGTGCACGTGCCCCAGCGGCAACCAAGGTGGCTTCTGCAAACACCAAGCCTGGCTGCACAAACATTTCAATACTCCTTTTCCCAACGTTCCTATCATATCAGTGCAGCTACAGACCTTGTCATTGCCATGTCAGTAGCTGCCTCAAAGCGTGTGCGCCACGGCGGGGCTATTCGAGTGCAGCCAACTGCTCTGCCTAGACGCCGTGCCGGAGTCCTTAGAGGTGCTAAGAGACTGGCATCCGGCCGGCCTTCCAGCTGTACAGCTGGTGGGTACAGAAAGAGGCCACACAACCTAACTGAAGCAGTTAACTGCAATGTGGCTGGCAGTAAGTCCCATTAAACTTTGAAATGCTGTTACTGTGCTAAACACTTAGACATTTTGAACACATGCTGTAATGTGGTAAGTTAATGTGCATAGACATGATTTGATCGAGAACATAACACCTCTGGTAGCCATTTACTTTAAAGTAATAGTTTTGCACCACTTTCAATAGAATGACATTGCTGTTAGGTTGAAAAGTTGAACGTCCAAATTTAGCAAGGTAGTGCAGTAACATATTTGCGATGAGTAGTTACACTGTTGTTTCCACCTTCTTCCACAGGTCAGATACGAATTCAACAGCGAAAGAATTATTGCAATCTGTCCATATTTGTCAAAGTTATCTTAAAAAACAACAGTGGCATGTTTTTATGGTGCACAGTGTACACTGTGTCTCAGAAAAAACGACACTGAAAAAAAACGACACTGATGTTACACGCTATAGATTCAACCCACATCAACCGATTTCGGTAATTTTTGGCAGAGATGTTGCTGAGGGAGTATGCTGTTGAATGGTGATTTATTATCCCACCTCTCCTAACTAATGTCTCTGCACTACTTAGTGAAACATGAACCCGGAAATTGTCTTTTCAGTATGCCACAGGCATGTGTTCACCCACATTCTCCTGGAGAATGTGGGGTGGGTGGCTCTGAACAGAACCGGTCACTTAGAGCAAATGTTCAAAGTGACGACCTCTGGCCTTCCCGCATGCATGCAGCCACCCACATTCTCCAGGAGAAGACACATGCTTGTGGCATACTGAAAAGACAATTTCCGGGTAGAAAGAGTCCAACATCGATTCACAAGAATATTACCTGGCTTAAAATCTCTCGAGTATGATGATCAGTTGAAAGTTCTTGGAATTTGGTCATTGGAAGAAAGGAGAAACCGAGCTGACCTGTTAGAGGTTTTCAAAATGAAAAGTGGTTTGTCTGCTGTTACATTTGATACATTTTTCACAGTTGACAGTCAACAAAGGACTAGAAGCCATACACTGAAAATTGTCAAAAACCAAAGTAACCTGGATGTGCGGAAATATTTTTTCTCTGAGAGAGCTGCTGATAGATGGAATAAATTGGAACAAAGCGATATTGGCTGTGGAAGTATCAACGGTTTCAGGAATAAATTAGAAATCTGGAAGACGAGTTCTGCCAAGCCTCACGGCCTCATCGAATCAAGGAACCACTGATCCTGATGTGGCCACACCAGGTAAATGACCAGGTAAATGTTACGAAGGCCCCTCACTTCTGTGTACCACCCATAAGGCATCACTTGCAAGTAGGCACAAAGTACCAAATACTGTTTCTGAAACTGAACACTAATAATAAAAACTATCATATTGCAATCACTGAAGAACTTGGCATTTTACCAGTTGAATACAAAATACAATCTAAAAAACTAATGGAATACCACCAGATAGTCAAAATGGGCAAAGAAAGGTTACCGAAGAAGACAGTCTTTAAAGCAAAGGAAATTTGATCAAACCTATTGGATGAATCAAATCAAGCGAAGCACAATATCACATGCAGTGAAAATGAAGTAACGCCGATGACACTAAAACACTGGAAAAGGTTAGTAGAGAAGAAATTGAAAGAAACAGTAAACAGAGAGATGCACGAAAAATGTGGACAAAAGACCAAACTACAAGAAATTACAGGTGATGCAAGATTAGAGAATTACCTGAAATGGGAAAATGGAAGGACAAGTAAGGAGACAAAAGTAAGGACAAACAAACATGCTGAAACTAAACTGCAATTATGGACAGAAAGACAAAACATGTTATGTATGTGGAGAAAATGAGACAAAAAAGCACATTTTTGAATGTAATGGAAGTAAAGATTATCATGGAAAATAAATTGGGATCGGAAGTCAGCGAACTTAACAGACAACTAAAAGAAGTAGAAGGAAAATTTGACCTGATTTCGGACATGGCAAATATCAAATTGGACGATTTGGACAAGCAGCTGGTTGGGATAGTTGACGATCTGCAGAAGTCAGTTGCAGTACATGGGAAGGTGGAAGAGGCCCAACTGGTTAACGCCAGAACTGAGTGTGAGAAGACACTTCACAACAGGCTAGAAGACGAAGTGGATGACATGATAAAAGTTATTGGTACACAACATGTTGTGATGCAGCAAAGATTCTGAAAGGAGCAATAAAAATGCAGACTGAGGAAACACGATTATTTTTGATCACATACAGTAACTGATGTTGATTCATCATCGCTGAATGACACGAGCCCACATCAATTCAATCGTGATGTAACACTGTGGTTTTGCCGTGATTTACTTCCATTCAGCACTGTTAGCACTGCTGGCATGCAAGATTTCTTCAGCAAATACTTACCTGGTTTCAAACTACCATGTACATCCACACTGTCATCTTCTGTTCTCAATGACATGCATGAAGCTGGAGTTTACAAATAAAGGATCTACTCAAGGATGTGTTTGCTGTCTGACGGCTGGACTGACCGTTATAAAGGTCGTCCGTACGTAGCTACACGAGTTTCTTTCATCAAGAACTGTAAACTATTTGTTGTAACACTGAGTTGCCATGTCATTGTTCATCACACTGGCGACACTGAACCGCATGTCTCAAGTCTCGATGCCAGCAACTGAGCAGCGGCATGCACTATTCCAAGCGAGCTAATGGCAGATATTTTGAACACATGCTATACAACTGTAAATTAATCTGCATACACAAATGAACCAGAAAAAATTAACACCTCTGGGAGACATTTACTGTAAATACACGATTTGGCATTATTTTTAAAATGAATAACTTTGCTGCACAGTTATACAGTTAAACAATTAAATTTTGTAATGTAATGCAGAAGATGGGTACACTTCATTCCAGTTCTTCTGCAGTTCATTCCAGATATGCCAAAGTTATTACAAAAACGTCGCACCCCTTTTATGGCACAGGGTGTACATTAAACAGCATAAAAGAAACATTAACAGGTAACTGCAGCACACAACTTACCTGGATTATATCCAGAGATTTAATATCAATAGCATCATCAAAATGACATCAGTGACTCAATCTTTCCAAGAAATATATGATATGATAGAGATACCATGGATCTCAATATACTGCATCATAATCACACATCAATATTTGCAATGGTGTATCTTTAGTTGTGACCAGACGACAAACCTGTTCAAAACAGTAACAAATTAAACTTAAAAACAGCATCCAGTGGAAACAACATTCACAATACAGGGCTCGTACAGACATTAAAACACTGTTTCCAGGACTTTCCAGGACTTGCAAAGAGCAAATTCCAGCGTTTTCCAGGACTCAAAAAATGCGTTTTCAAGGACTTTTCCAGGATACACACCATTCACAAACATGGTTGCATGAGGTCAAAAAGTGCACATACCAAATCAGTTTTCGATGTAACTGCATTACACTAAACAAGTCCAAATGCAATACCTGTGGTCACAAAATGCACACAATGTATTACAATGATTTTCTTCGCTAGGAAGCGATACTTGAACCAGAAAGTAAAATTTTCAGGACCACTATTTTAGAATTCCAGGACTTTTCCAGGACCTATGCCTTTTTCCAGGACTTTCCACACTTGGAAATCTCATCATTTTAATTTCAGGACTTTCCAGGGTCTGTACGAACCCTGACAATATGAATAACAGCATACTACTATTTTGATTCATGCTGCTGCCCAAACAACTGTGTACATCACCAAGCAATCCAGGACTTATGCTCATCTTCTGTTCCACTGCCATTTGCCAAGACTGAGATTGACAAGTGCGCCTATCGTACTGCTGCAGATGCTGTTTGGAACTCACTCTCACTGCCAAGAAGAATCTAGAATCCATCTCACTGAATGTTTTCAAATCTGGGACATTTCTGCACACTCTGGCTATGTTGAGCACAACATATTAACACGACCTACTACCAGCACGCATTGATGTGAAGGTAGGCTGGTGTTGATGTTCTGTGGATCAATACTGCTAACTGCAAAATGTCAACCACTTGACTGGAATCAACCGTAGCTACTAACTTAGTATCATCTGCAAACTTTAAAACTGTACTACATGTTTTTCCCTAAATCACTTACGTACAGTGATGGGCATCAACTACTTCTGAAGTAGTTTAACTACAACTACTTTTTAAACTACTTTGTAGTAGTTAAACTATGTAGTTAACTACTTTGCTACAAAAGTAGTTAAACTACTTTGAGCTAACTACTAATAAGTAGTTAACTACTTTTCAACTACTATGCCACAATATCAAACACAGCAGAAAACTATATATCTAATGCTACAGATACATGGCATTGTGCATCAGTGAACTCACACACAAACGAAGATGCATTGAAATTTTAAAAAATGTATTACCAACGGAAAATCAAATGAAAAGTGATTGACAGCATCATTGCTATTCTACACATAAGTAGACTATTACTAATATTTTCACACTGCAACTACTTTTAGGTAGTTTAACTACCTAGTAGTTAACTACTGAAAAAAGTAGTTAAACTACCAGTCAACTACCAACTACTTTTGGGTAGTTAAACTTTTTCAATTAACTACTTCAGAGTAGTTAAACTACGTAGTTAACTACAAAATAGTTAACTACTGCCCATCACTGCGAAAGACGCATCACATTTTGTAACGTGACACAAAAATCCGTCGTGATTTGAACAAAATAAACAGTTCGCCGATACTCAAGTGCCATCGTCAGCTTTCATGCACACGCATTTAATTGCTGAGTGAAGTTTTACATACTAATCTTGCGATCATTCACTGTGGCTGGTTATCCCAGATCACCTGCAGTGCTTGCTAGCTCATGGTGGTAGCGTCAACAATAAATGCTTTACCAAAAAACATCAAGAAACTGTCGATGAATAACTCAGACAGACTTATTGTCTACGAGACTATGAAGTTTGCATCACTCTGGCGTCATCAACTCAACAATGTTACTCATTTATTTATTTCAGTGTAGTCTTTTCCATACAGAGATTTTTGAATGTGAAAAAATCACTAGGTGGTCACACAAAAAATTCTGTATCTTTGTAGTAATTGAAGGCAATCAAATGCCGCATGGCATTTTTATGTGGATATGAACAAGTAATAGACGTGTAAAATTTCACACGAAAATTCCAAGTGGTTGTTTAGAAAATGGCAAACAACTTTAGGGGATACTTTTTTGCTGCACACTACTGAGATGCCTAAAGTTATTTCTATATAACTGTAAACATATTCAAATGCATTATTTAATCTGTGGCAGCAACATCATAAAAGCTTAAAAGCAATGCAGAACTACCAGTTTATGTTGTTTTATATATCGTAAAACGTTATAATTAACATCACGTACCTGTGGAACCCTCTGCCATCAATCCGTAGTGCAATAAAATTATTCACAGCAACTCGGACATCTTGTTCGTAGTCGCGAACGTATTCATACTTGGTTTTCGCCATCACACATGATGTAAACAGACGGCGAGCAATGCGTAAACGTATGCAGCAACAAACTGCAAAACCAGAATGCAGAATTACACAACATCAGTCTGCACATAATCTACAGAGTGGCCCAAAATAAAATACACAGTGAGCGAGACGTTACCCTGGCCAAAAAACGACCATATTAAGTACTCTGTTAGCTGCAACATTTTTCCAATTTTTTTCTGCCAAAAATTATACCGATGTATAGTGTTGAGTCCAAAACTCTACTAATGGCATTTTGTTCATGCATAACGACATGACGCAGTGACGAGTTTAAAATGCACATATTATGTCAAATTTAAAATTTAAACAGTGACGCTGGAGTAATTTTTACTGTTTTATTTACAGTTCGCTGTACGATACACTCCAACCGGCTACGCCATTCATCGGCTAATGAACCACTGCGCATAGTTTGCCCACACACTGATGATCACGTGCTAGAGTTGTTCAACTGAAGTGAGTCGTTGCCAGCAGTACATCACCTGTTGAATGTTACCACAGTGTAAATGTTACCACAGTTACCAGACGTTGGTCGTCAGCCTAGTGCTAACACGTCCGGATTTCGGCAACAGCGTACTGGTTGGTCTTCCAGTCCACCTGGTACGTCGACTCCAGTCGGTGCTGAACGCGGCCGCGCGGCTGACATACCACCTCCG
>Ga0209679_1001444_pt1 | contig 10221 bp, 10 predicted proteins | sample WorMetHEROISLAND_4_FD_187408 | JGI IMG/M metagenome (GOLD analysis project Ga0209679, IMG submission 187408) | Marine gutless worms symbiont microbial communities from Max Planck institute for Marine Microbiology, Germany - Olavius sp. 2 HERON... ...
ATAGCAATACCGCGCTTTGCACTACGTGCATCGCGCGGTAAAAACGCGTGTAGCGAATTAGTTATACCACATTTTTTTAGTACAACAGGGCTAGAAATGTGCCAGAGGTGTCCCCTGAGCTATTCCAAGTGTCAAACCTTTTATGTACTGGGTGTGCTACGTTTTTCATTTTCTAGGCCTCTTTTGAGAATTGGCTCCCGGACTATAAATACGTTTCTGTTCACGTCAGTTGACCGGATCGATAAAGTCCATCACTAACCACGTCATTTTTACAAATAAAATGGTGCCAGCATTTTTACGTCACTAGCCGAGCGACAGTCATTAGGCCTACTGCGCAGCACCAGCATAAGTAGGTCGGTCGGTGACCGTCGGTCCAATCCTTGGGTCGGTCGGTCGGTCGGACGTCTTTGATTTTCAGCCTATGTCCATAACAGTATGCTTGATTACCTGCTTACTTATTTATCATCGTTGCTTACTAGGATAAGTCGGCTAACGGGTAAGTAGTTTTTGATTACATTAATGATGTTATTTACGCCACAGTGTCATTTTATCCTGTGCTTTCAGATAGTTGATTTGTGGCATTGTTTACTTCAGCAATGTCACAAACGCAGCCGTTGTTTGATTAAATAATTCGCAGTGGCTACAGCGACCTACAGTCGGCCGTCTAGTATTCGTACTAGCCGACCGACAACCCTTCAGTTACGCACCGCCTAGTAGCAACACAGCCCCCGGCCGCAAACCCTGTTGAGCTTTTATTTATACATTCCGATCACCCGCAATGCTGACCAGTGATAATCCTAATCCTAGTATAAACCCTAACCCTAACTCTAACCAACCTTGTCAGTTGAAATAAACTTTGCGGGTGTGCGGAATGTAGAACTAAAACAAGATATGCGTTGGAAACTCGGTTACACACCCACCTAAAATCTTACTCTAACCTAACCAACCCTAATTTATTTGATAAATCAACAACGTGTTATCCCCCTTGCTGAATAAGCCAAAATGACATCACAGCAGTCGTGCCCAGTATTGTGAGAATACTAGCCGATGGACTGTCGGTCGGCTAGCCACTTTGTAAATAATTAAGTAAGTTGGCTAATCATTTGTTCCTTGTTTATTTGTTGAGTTGTCGTTATTAGTATTCATGTGCTGAGATACTGTAACTGACCATAGATATTGTAACCAGTAAGGTGTCTGTCACATGGTCGGCCATGCATACATCCGATACTTTGTATGGTTAGAATTAGGGTCGGGTTATGGAGAAACTTCCGGCACCATTTTTTGTATGTGTTACATTCCAAAAATGAAGAAATCCGGAACGGCGGAATTTCTGCTGTCGAAATACCTGAAATCTACTGTAACTGTGTAATTGCTACGTTCACAGAAAGACATCACTGGTAAATGATAGTGGGTAGGCCTCTGGCCTAGCGCCTGAGCAGTTAGACAGTCAGTTGAATTCGAAGGCGTACGATGATGGTTGATGTTGAAGGATAAGATGGAGTTGGACATTGGGAGTGTTTTTCCACAGCACATTGCACGTTCATTTCATCACCACAATCATGACTGAGCATCGTGTTATATTGCACATCAGGCCTACTGTAACCCAGCTGGACTCGTTTATTTGTCAAACGTAGGCTTAGTAGTGCGATCTTACAGGGAACGAAAACAAAATCAAAAGTAATAGTTCCTCTGCAGTTGAGTAGTATACATATATGAAGTGGCTGAGAATTTATCAAAAGTGCACATCTTGTGTAATTGATTTCTGCTTATGTATGCTTATGTAGCAATTAGAAGTGTTTGGACAGCCGAATTCATGTAAACCTTCCTGCATTTAGCAATATGTTTGCAGTAAAGGAAGCCACTGCTGGACCTTTTTCGGCTTTACTTAAGTGGATCTGGGCTAGCAAATTCCGAACTGCGGGAATGCCGCCGACATAGCAGTTACGAGAATTATTGCAGCAAGATTACTGCAATCATAACGATTAATACACCATGCAAATCTACCAATTTACAAATGGCAAAACTTTGCTGATGTATAGCAAATTATAAATTATAAATTATTATCTAGATTATGCCACGGCAGAATGTTGTAGCTCTGTGCATAAAAATACTAATAAATGATCAGTTGACTGCAATCATAACGATTAATACACCATGCAAATCAACCAATTTACAAATGGCAAAACTTTGCTGATGTATAGCAAATTATAAATTATAAATTATTATCTAAATTATGCCACGGCAGAATGTTGTAGCTCTGTGCATAAAAATACTAATAAATGATCAGTTAGAGCTTATAAGCTCTAACTGATCATTTATTATTACATTAAGTAAGTATTTTTCTGTGATTTTGAGTTTGTATGTTAAGTGTAGTATAGCTATGTAAATAAAACACAATGTCGATGGATTCACCCATACGCTGATGATCACTAACTGTGCACATGGCTGGCTGTGTGGTGTTATATTAACAGCATTCTGGCGTCAGTTAAAGGCATTATTGGTTGAATTAAGCTCACCATAGGGTTGTATCCTGATTGAATTGAACCCTTGCTGGCACTAAATGTTGACAGTGGATGAGCTGCGAAGCAATGGACTTTGCTGCTTGTGCAGCTGTGACATTTTTGGTGTTGTCTGATAGGCAGTCACTTGTCACAGTATGTCACAATTTCCATGTATATCCTGGCAAAAAGAACCGTGCATATTTGCCTTTTCTGTGCTATTTGCATACCGGTAACATTTGGGGAGAATGGAAGGCTGTGTTGTTTGATGTAGACGCATTACGGAGAGACCATATGTCGAGGTCTACCATTGTTTCTGGTATATTTTAATAGTAGGTTTGTCTATTAGGAGGAAAAATAACTAGTGACTGGCTTGACTACATGCAACTGATATGTAGTAGTCACTGGCAGTTGGTTATCGTGACGGTGGCTTAATGAGTCTGTGAAACATGAACTACAAAATAAATGTAATATTTAATTAATTAAAAAATATTATTTTCAGCACTGCTTAATATAAATACTTACATGACTTAAGCACCCCAGCTGCAACTCTTTATTAAGTGGTCCTTAATTTCAGCATTTATTATTTATTGTTTATTTGTTAGTGTCATTATTACTAACATCCTTTTCTTGAGGCAGCAGTTTTGATATTTTTGTGTCATTCTGTGGTTGTAGGCAACAAGTCATTCCTTTATTTCTTAACGATGTTCATATACTTATGAGTTTATATCACTAGAAGCATCGAGCATCACGTTCATTGATGCCTTTATGGGTGATTTTTGCTCTCTATCTGTTTAGTTTAACATTATTTGACATTAACTGTTCGTATTGTTTTGTTGCTTGGCAAAGCAAAGTCAGTCATTACCTCCATTAAGGAGTCTATGTCTTTCTCTTAGTTTGTTCGTTCGTCTGTCTGTGAGCAGGATTACTCAGAAAGTTGCAGATGAATTACTTTGAAAATTTTGGGAGGAGTATGTCGACGGAAGACAAACAGTCGCATATTTTTTGGGATGATCTGGATACGGGGATTTTTGCATTTGTTGCCTATTTGTAATATGTCGGATGGACCTGTATTACTATTATTTATTCTCCACTGTACTGCTGATGACTTTGGTGATGCCTGATTTCGATATCGTTTGTTTTGAACTCATGCGGATACTTTTGCTTATTTTGTTGTTATTTGCTGACGGTAAGCAGGGTTGCTGCGGTAGCTCCAGTGATAGCGAGCAAGCGAATATTGCATGTACTGATCACGCTGGTGCTGTGGTGACTCCTCAGTGTTCTAATAGCCGTCGGACCACAGGCCGTCACAGCAACACTCACAATGACGAATCACTCACTAACCTCGTATCATTGCAGGTAAATACATTTTGACAAGATAAGCTATGTTAATGGGTACTTGAAACTGATGAAAGCCATGTGGCACGGACTGCATAGGTACAGGCCTGCATGATTGGATGTGCTTCTGTACCAAGCGTACACTGATGATGATGATGGTGATGATGATGAGTTGGTGAGGTTGATGTTGACTTGCTGTGTCAGCAGGAAACAGTCACAAGCGTCCGTCTTTAGCTCTTTAGCTGACGGTGGAATGATGTTGACAGTTGATAGTTGCATAGCAGCACTGGCACAGAGTTCTAGTTTGATGGTCCCTAAGAACGTAGCTGCAGGGGCTGTAGCCAGGGTGACCACTTCTTTGGAAAAACTGGAAATGTCAGGGAATTTGACAGCTGTCACAGAGATGTCAGGAAATTGACCAGAAGTCAGGGAAATGTCCGAGAAAAAATCTTTTCTGGGAAATCTGCTTGTTGTTAACTTTACATTTGGGAAACACCGATGTTCGGTAGCTTAGCATAATAGTGATGGTGTATTTTTGCGGTGCATTGCAGTGCATTATTTTGCTGTTATTGATTATCGATCATGTCACTACTGCTATTGTATGACTATTTTATCTGTCTTGTGTTCTTTTAACTTTTCTAGTGTTCTCTGTGTGTGTTTTTAACTTTTCTGCGTTCTGTTTCCTGAGTTTTTGGTGTATCTTTTTTTCTTTTTTATATATTTTGTGTACTTCGTGTACAGTTTTTCAATAATAATAATTACCGTTATATTTCATTGTTATACTGTTAGTATGCAACTATGCATGATGAGGGTTATGACAGCATGGTAAGGAGTTCCACACAGAAATACCAGGAAAATGTTAGGGAATTGTACAGTGCATGGAGAGTGGTCACCTTGCTGTAGTGGGCTGCCCCACGTAACTGGGACAGCAAGGTCGCCACATGGAGCTGAATACAGGTAGCCTTCACTGCAAATCTTCAGATGGGGTTAGAGTTGGATGAACATTGGACTGGAGTATATCCACAGTCGTCTTCAGCCATTATGGATAATGTAGATGCCGCTAAGTGCTTAGCTAGTTACAGCAGTAGACAATAATTTGTCAAAGTTTTTACCATTTTTTTGTTGTATCCACTTTTTCTAGATATTGTGTAGCATATAATGCACTATGTGTAAAAGAAATTATAAACTACAAGTAAGCACATCACTACAGATGAGTGACACCGAATGATAGTGGCGGCAGGTGCACGTGATTTGATTGGCTGTGTGAGCAGGTGGAAGATGCTAATCTAACTGTCACGTACCAATCACATGATAGCCGAGGTAATCGTCACGGTACAACATTGGCAATGAGTTCAGCTGTTCATTCTGGTCCAAAATGCTATCGTCTGCTGACTCTAATAGGTATTACAGTGTTCATGATGGTGGTGGTGGAGGTGGTGATGATTATGGTGGACTGGTGATGGATGATGGTGATGATAATGGTGATGGTGATGACGATGATAGCAACGATCAGGGGTGGTTCTGCGCTGGGGCAGGGGGGCACATGCCCTCCAGATGCACTTGTTGCCCCCACCCCAGATTCAAAAGTTAGCTGACCATTCTGACGTGATTTCTGAGGTCCCAAAATGCTCCAAAATCCAAATTTTCCGGGGCTCCGCCCTGGACCCCGCTTGGGGAGGCTTACAGCATTCCCCCAGACCCCATAGTTAATGGGGCGGTGCTCGCTGCCCCCTCCCAAGAACTCCGTCCCCGCCCTTGGCCCTTTGGGCCTCGTTTCTATGGGTCTCAGGGTCTAATCCATTACAGAGTTGGCAACCCTACTAATGATAGATCACATTTTTTCGGTTTTGGAGAACGGAGAAAATGGACTCGATGATGAAGGGGCTAATGGGGGTGGCAATGCCCCCAGAATATTTGAGCTAGAACCACCCTTGGCAACAATAATGAAGTAGATGAAAATAGTGATGATGACATTGATGCTGATAGTGGTATTGGTGATGATGATGATGGTGGTAGTGTAGTTAGCATTACATCACATCACTTCATATATGTATATACTTAACCCTGGTATTGTTTGCATTCAGACTCAGTCAGAGAACAGGCACTGACTTAGTCTGAATTATCACAAACATGTCGGCAATCAGTTTGTCGTGTCCATGACTCTGCTATGCAGTAACACAACCAATGTCCGCCATTTGTTTTCTTTTAAAACTCAGCAAGACAAATTGCACGTGCTTACTACAGAACTTTACATCTTCTTTATTTATATGCAGATTTGTCAAATCTTCATCAGATACCGGTACATCATACATCCTTCCATGTCTGCTCCTCAGCAAGCCTACAGGTGCTGCCAGAGCTGTATCCACCTTATCTGGATGTTTGTGTTGCATTGGATGCACTATGTGTAAAGTAGGTTATAAATTACAAGTAAGCGCATCACTACAGATGAGTGATACTGAATTATATTAGCGGCAGGAGCACGTGATGTGATTGGCTGTGTGAGCAGGTGGAAGGTTCACAGCAGGTTTACATGCTAGCTGTTTCTTTTTATTCCCACTCATTAGCGTCAAAGTGCCGGTGGATAATTATTGAAAGAGTTGCTAGTACTGAACTGTTGACTGTGCAGGGAATGGTAGTTACAGTGGAGTTACAATTTGGTTGGCACAGCACGTACCATCCAGACAGCTGGTGGCAGTGAAGTCTGTGGATTTTGAAAAATGTGAGCTGCCACATTCGCTAGTTCAGGTAACCACTGGAAATTGTCGACTAACTTCACGTGATTAGAAGTGTGTTTTGCATACATTAATAACGATAGTCGCAGTCACAGAATAATAATAATGAAAAAAGATATGTTGCACCTTAGTTCCTAGAAAGTATGTTAAATCTCCCATTTTGTCGTGTGGTTCTGACGATAATGCTTTAGAAAAGTGAACATTTTTAGAGTCTGATTTAATTGCAGGAGCAGTAGGTATCATTACCACGTGCACAGTGCACAAATTGTCGCAGTTCGGCCTCCGTATGCATTGTACATTATGTACATTATAAATTGTTGTTTGTTGTGGCACTCAGCATGAGGTCCGGATGCATCGGCTGCTTCAGCACAAAAACATTCTATCTGCACTAGCCTGCTTCACACACCGGACTGAGATCTGGATGGTGATGCCGTTAATGTCGTATGGTCTGTATTTTTGTCCTTCTTTGTTTATTACTGTTGTGATTGGACAGGGTGGACACAAACCTGGAAAACCTGAAATACTCAGGAATTTCTCTGAACATGGAAAACTCAGGGAATTCTCAGGGAATTCTGTGCAGTCTCAGGGAAAATTGTAACAAACAAAGTATTTTTAGTTCGTCATTCAAATATTTGTGTAAAACAGCTGTTGACTGGGTAAACAGGATCATAAGACCCTTGATGAAGGTCATTATTACATTTACTTCTTGTTGCGATAACCTTTGGAAAAGTAAGTTTATGGCTCTGAAAAAGCCTGGAAAACTTGGGGAATTTTTTTCTCCTACTTTGTGGCCACTGTATTGGAGTTTTGTCTTAATCCATGGACTTTGCCTTTCGTTGCTTTGATGCAGTTTGTTAGACGAAAATCTGGTATACGACCTGCGGAAAGTTCTGCATCAGCAATTCGGAAAAGTAGAGTAGTGCTGCCGAATGGTTATAAATTTTAATCACGATTAATCATGCGATTAAAAATATTAATCACGGTTAATCACGCACTAATTAATGAAAAACAAAACAATGCTTTTCAGTTTTCACAGCAGAAACAAGTTGTGAAATGGTGACTAAACATTTTTCGTTTAGTAAGCCAACCTGATTAGCCCACTTAGCTATGCTATTTTGCCGTTTTACTTCCTGGACTTTTCCATTTGTTTCTCCACGTACCTTTTTTGGATAAAAACGGTCTGTTTAGATCCCATTTTCCAGTTTTAAATTCCCTTTTTGTCTTCTTTTTTACGTCAGGCTATGAGTGTTTGCTAAGTATTGTTCAAGTTTACTATTCTTACACATGTAATTACCTATGCTGCCACTTAGCGAGCGAAGGTATTGTGGCATTGGGCATCATGCTGCGTGTATGTGTCCACCAAGCTGCCTATGTCACTTATCGAATACACGCCGCATTAGTCTCAGCAGTGAAGGTAGTGTGCTGTATCCAGTTCTGTTTTGTGATGTCAGGGTCATGCAGGGATCTGCTACACGCGCACTTTAAAGATGGCTTGCCGGAAATGGCAGCCGCTTATATTTTGCGAGATGTTCTACTGGCAATCGACTATCTACACAACCGGGGCATTATACACCGGTGTGTCTACTGTTGATGGAATTTGTCTGGTTTCTGTATTTTTTCACAGTTTTGTGAAATTATTCAGTTGTGCAATCTCAGGGAAAAATTGTAACAAACAAAGTATTTTTAGTTCGTCATTCAAATATTTGTGTAAAACAACTGTTGATTGGGTAAACAGGATCATAAGACCGTAAGAGATTGTTGTTATTCTGCCTGTAATAAGCTACAGACCATTACTAGCCCACGTGATAATGGGAACACTGTGCGATGATTGCTGGCCTGTTACGTTTGGTACAGCAATGATTTGATGGTGGGTGGAAACTGGACAGCCATCACTTTGCTGTGCCAAATGTAACAACCCTGGTGGGCCATCAGTCAAATCCTACCATCTGTCATACAAGCCTTTACTGTGAAAGGTGCAAGACGTGAAAGAAATATTTGTCATTGAGATATTTTAACTAAAATATGGTACGATTAATAAACAGGTAAAAAACTGCGGTGTGCACTACTTAATGTCTTTGTAACGATGAATAGCATGCTGTTGATTTAGCCGAGGGTAAAAATATTTATTGTTGGTGTCCGTTAGACTGCTGGATTAAAAAGATATTAACACTTTAATCCAGCGTGATAGCTGCAGGCCCATGTAAGTGTTGTTCAAGATTTATTAGAAATAACAGTGGAACAAGTACACTGAAGATAACTGCAATATTTATTGTTGGTGTCCATTAGACTGCTGGATTAAAAAGATATTAACACTTTAATCCAGCATGATAGCTGTAGGCCCATGTAAGTGTTGTTCAAGATTTATTAGAAATAACAGTGGAACAAGTACACTGAAGATAACTGCCGGAAAGTTAGTTTTAATTTTAAGCAACAGTTCAGGATCTGTTTTTGTTGAGTATCCAATCACAGGAAAGCAAACTTTCATTGAATTTTCATATTTACATCAATTCAAGAACCAGTGAAGTCACTGCATGCCTGGTGAGTGAAAAATAACTCGTATACAGGTGGCAGCATCCTTCTCAATCAAAGCAATCATTTTTTGCAAGGTAGTCATATTTATGTGATTCATCAGCTGTCTGTCATGATGTGCATGTACAATGCTGCATGCAGCGATATCAAGGCCAGCCATATCATGGTGCAAGTCGACGGCAGTGTGCGTCTGTCTGGCTTTCGTCACAGCTTGAGCATGACGTTTCACGGCCAGCGGCAGAAAGCTGTCCACGACTTTCCGGACTTCTACATTCATTCGCTGAACTGGGCAAGTCGCGAGCTGCTCGAACAGGTGCTCAGTTCGTGTCTTTATGCAAACGCCATTGTTGCCATATGCTTCGTTTCCGGCTTTTTTGGGAGATTGTAAAACACCAGAAAATTTTGTTATGTTTATGGCAAACTGCCCAAGTTCTTCACACCAGAAACTGATACCAAAATCTCGTACCAGAAACTCGTGGCCTTGTGATGCTCACTGGACACACAAGAAAGTTTGTACCGGAAACATGGCGTCTGATAGTGTAGATGACAGTGATACTGTAACAGCTGTCATTACTGTGTCAACAACCCAACAAAAATAGACAAGCGAATAAGCAATGTGGCGGTTTGGCTTAGTGGTAACATCGTTTGGCGTATCAATGAGGTTACTCTACGTCGAGCCGGGTTAGTGCTGAGATGGGTTACCGTTTGCGAGTATACCATCTTGGTATCTAATCAAGCCACCCAGGCTCACTCAGCCTGGCCATCCCTCTGCGGGTAGGCATAATGAGTACTGGTGATGGTTACGGCCATTGCTAGGGAAGAAATGGCGAGTTCTGTGTAGCAGAAGACCCTGTTACCAGGACTGTTGGCACACTGACCCAGTCGGTTAAAGGCGCTGGCTGTTAACGGAGCCGGTAATCCGGCCGACTTGAGTTGTATGCTAGCTTAATTGGGTTTAACCCTAGCCTGCTCAAAGTGCCTCAAAGGGGATGAGCTCCCGTGCAAACGGACCTCCTCGGTCTATGCGAAATCTTGTTCTTCTTAGATTAGGAATAGGTACCATTGAGCTGACCGAAAAGTCATCTGTGACAGTACCATGCACAATCACAACACAACAAAGATGC
>Ga0209679_1001445_pt1 | contig 10219 bp, 7 predicted proteins | sample WorMetHEROISLAND_4_FD_187408 | JGI IMG/M metagenome (GOLD analysis project Ga0209679, IMG submission 187408) | Marine gutless worms symbiont microbial communities from Max Planck institute for Marine Microbiology, Germany - Olavius sp. 2 HERON... ...
CCCGCATCCTATCACAGGCATTGAATCGTGCAATGCCACACAGCCGCAATCAGATAGAAGGAGTTAATCATATGGAGATAATGTTTTATTTAGCTGTTCAATTGTAGTGTACGTGAGGCAGTAAACCTGCATCCGCACTGCTCTTTGGTTCCCGTCACTATCAATGTGTCGCTGACTTAACGCTAGGACTATAGACGTGGTTCAATGGTTGTATTGTGAAGTTCAATATGAACGGGATTTTCTGCACATGATGCTAAATTATTGAAACATCAATTTCACCAAATAATGCAGACATTTAGAAGTGAACTCATCATGCCAGTCTGTCTTCTGTTAAACCAAGAGAAGCTGTTTTGCTCGTCTGTGTAAACTGGCTGTGTAGCAGCAGTTATTGTTGGGATATTATATCTGTGAAAAGCAAAGTTTTTTCAAGAATGGAAACTTTTAAACCAATCATATTTGATATCATCATGGCATCAAGAGCATACAGGGTTGTTCAAATAAAGTAAGCAACCAAGACGTCATAACTTCTTTTTTTTCAGAATTTTTTTCTCAGCAGTGAATTTGGAATAGATAATAAAGTGATCTTTAAAAATACTTCTTCTTCTGGTATTCTGCAGTTCCTGAAAAACAGCAGGTCAATGACTCCCATCACTTGGCAGGCGGCATACCTCAAATGCTTTGCTAAACTACCTTGTGAAATGGTAATGTAAGAAAACTGCCCGAGCACTAGAGAAGTTTCTTACTCAAACGTGAGCTAACGGATGCTGAATTTAACACTGTTATCAGAATTTTTACGGGAAGCTCACAAGTTGCTGTTTCTATGCGTGCACGGAGGAAATATGGGTGCAAATACAACCGAAACGTCTTCTAAGATTTCTTTGGCGAGTTTATTCTGATATTAGTATTTCACTAGGTTGCACAGTGGAGCATTTGAGATGTTCTACTGCAAATTTAATGTTGAGCATGCCAGTGAAAAACTTGTGAAAATTGGCCACATTTGATGCAGTATAACAAAACCTTGCTGGCTTTCTTTTTTGTAGCACCCTGTGTGTATATTAACATTGTCAGCTTGTCATGTAATAACTGTCAGTAATCTGTTAGTAAATATTTTAACAACGTTTTACGCTACATTAGTGTTTGTGTGTGAAACGTGTTGTTTGTAGTTCCATTTGTTGTTGCCATTAACAAGATTGATAAGCCCGAAGCTGATGTCGTGAGTATGCTGTTTGTAGTAACATTAACTATAGCAGCCAGAGATTAGTGGGGCGGAATGAGACCAGTATTTTATAACAAAGATATAGATAATTCATTGAACAAACAGAAAAGACAACAACTCAATACAATGTGCACGTTGATTCTTTGAAACTCATAAATTATATCGCTTCATTCAGCTAGCAGGTGGCAGTTTTAGCAAACCAGCTTTGGAGTAGAAAATAATGTGCGAGGAGTAATTAGATTGGTCACAATCTAAAATATTTATTGTTGTTTTATGGCGGCAGTGCCTGAGTCACGTCGATTGAGCCATTACGTGCCACGGTTCGCAGGCCTCGTTACAGTGTTGTTCAGACCTTTCCATTGAAATGCATTAAGGGGGTTAAAATTGGGGCAAAATGGGGAAGGGTCATCAGATTTCGACCCCTAACAAAAGTGTTGTTACTTTTTAGTCCCCTAAGCTCTGTGCAAAATTTCATCAAAATACCAAGTAAAACTTGCAACTGTAGGAGTGATGACAGACAGAAAGACGGGAGTGATTTTATAATCTATCCCATGCTATGCTATAGCAATGTGACAGATAAGAGAAAAGAACTTGGTTGGTTTCCTCATTTTTATAATGTTAAACTGATTGTTAGGAAAGAACAAAGAAGATGCTTCTTGAGCATAAGATTCAGCTTGAAGACTTTGGTGGCGATGTGCAGTCTGTGTGTATTTCAGCACTGAAGGTGTGTGATTCAGTTATAGTCCAATGCTCTGCAGCGTTTGTTTTATCTTCAGCAAGTTTCTGTTGTACAGTAGTCATGCGTTCATGCACCTTCTTTTCAGTGCAGCAGAATATATAATATAAAATATAAAATTGTCAGAAATTCAATGTGCCACATGTGTAAAAATTTAAGTAGTTTTGTGTTGTCAGTTGTAGCATGCAGAGAGCATGTGTTTGTACTTTTTGTGTGCTTATGAATGATCTTACACTTGTAGCAAGGTTTCCTGTTGACATTGTAGAAAAGGTGGAAGGAAAGAGAAAAGAAACTTGGCGTTACTTTTTGGCTGTGTTTTGGAATTTATCGCAAGAAATGAAAATTCAGAATCTGCTAGCTGTAACTTCGTGTGCACTGTATTTATTATAGCCAACAGTTGCTGCAGCAACAGTGAACAGTCAGACCTCACTAGTTAGTGAACGCCAAAGGCACCAGTAAATGCAAAATTCTTCAAATTTAACCAAAGTGGTATATAGGGCTGGTGTAAATGGCACAGGAGACAAGATAGGGATGACTTTGTGTATGTAACACAGTAGGATGATGAGTGATTGCAGTCTGTGGTGGCATTGCTTGCCAAGTACAGTTTCAGTCACACAAGCCCTATATTTTTGCCATACCAGAATGATAACGAATATGGCCAGTAAGTACTGAGTAGATTATCATGCATAGTGCTAAAGACAACATTGTACAGCTGGCTGAGAAGTTTTTGAAAGACTCAACATGCATTGTAGGTTTGTAATGCAAGGCATTGTCACACACATGTACCTCACAATTGTAACTATGAACATGTCACATCACAGGCTCACACCACTGTTGTGTATACCTATGCCACCGCATAATTCCAGTGAAATCGCCATCACTGTCAATGCAACAGTTCTGTTGCCAGCTGAAGACAATTTTTTTGCTGAGGTTACATTTAAGTTCAACTGTCGTAAACTCTTTTTATAAGACTGTGTGGACATAAATACTGTTTACTAACTAACTAACTAACTGTGGTGTGGCGACAATATAGGGCTATTGCATTTACTTGTCTCCTTCCTTTTTTACTGCACTGCAATTTGCAATGCAAGTTTTTGAGGCCGAATCCCGTTTTCAGGGAATTGGACTGTGTAGGGAGTCAGCAATAGTGCCATTGGATAGACTGATGATAAGCTCCTATAGGTCATCTGTAATATCTATATTGCTGTAACTGTTTAACCAAAAATTGCAATGCAATATTTGAGTGGGCTAACCTGCTTCCACTTGTGGGGAATGGGTGGTTGTAGTAAGAGTCAGTGATAGTGGCAATAGGATGTTGCACATTTGGTCATTGATGCCAATGTGCATGCAAAGTTTCATTCCGTCAGTTGTCCAGTAAAACTGGGATTTTTTGACTCCATTGGTATGATGCTAGAAACCGTTCACATCCCTTTGTACACTAAGCCATATCATGCTTAATGATTAAGCTCCTTAGCCCAGAAAAATCAAACAGTTTCACATTGTTTGTCTCAGAATAAATTTAATGCCAGTGTCTCTATAGTGATATGATTGTTGTGTCATTTTGAACATACTCAATTTCTCCTGAAGGTAGTTTCATATTTTAAAAGAATTAATTAAACAGGAACTTTTATAACTTGTTTATATTTTCTGAACAAATCAAGTAATGTTTCAACCTCCAGGTAAGACTTACCAAGTATGTTGGTGATGGTCTACCATTACAGCATCATATGCAGCTCTGACTTATTTCCCACTTTTAGTGTTGTTACAGTCTGATTTTGCTGTTGATAATGATATGTTAATTACTGGCTAGAATTTGTTGCATGCTGTATCTTACTTGTTTCTCAGGGCACTAATTTAGATTCTCTTCAGGAAGCGATTTTGGCTCTAGGAGAAATACTGGAATGCAAAGCAGACGTTACAGGTCTGGTAGAAGGCACAGTCATTGAATCAAGGACTGATCCTGGGCGTGGGTAAGACTTCCACACAGTTAATATATGTTTTTTTTATGATGTTTAGCAGTTTATATGTTAGCTTTTTGTCTTTATATTTGATGTATTTAGATTGCTGGAAATAAAATAGAGAACAGTGTTGATTTTAAATGCTATCAAATGAGAGATGCAACTGCAGCCTGTACGAGTCTTTGTTGTTTGAAGTAGTTTTATAACTTGTGTAGCAACGTTATTCATGTGTAAATTGATCATGTGACTGTTATTGTATGTCCAGTGCAATGTGTTTGGTACTGGAATGACAAATATCTGGCATTAAACTTGTAGATGTGTTATGTAAAAATATCTGTATTCTGAAACTGCATATGATAGCTTGTTCAAGATTGCAACGTTTGTGCCTGGGAAAGAATGAACAAAAATTGTATCTGACATTTCAATAGATCAAGCTTTGGTGGTCCGAAAGTAGGTGGCCCGGCTTGCAGAAGTTTGGGCCTAGCCTGGCCTGGCCCATTAACAGGAATACTCGTGTCTGACACTGGAATTTTTATTGCTTAGCTGTACATAAGATTATAATTTACACATTTGTTGTTATATTTCCAGCTTAATTTTGAACTTGGTGAATTTGCTAAGTTGAGATGAAAAAGTAACTGAACTGTTGACAGTGAACGCGTGTGTGCATCATGATAGCAGCTGTATGTTGAGAAATGTCGGTTGGCTGTCATAGGAAACTGTCAACAGCACTGATACAGCGTGGTACATTGAAGAAAGGTAGCATCCTTGTCGCAGGCCCAGCATGGGCTAAGGTTTGTGATTCACCGTTGTAAGTATGTAAATGGAGATCTTTGGAGTACTCGCTGTGTTACTGTATAGTATAATTATTATTGAATTACATTAAAATTATTAAACTAATTGCTAAATTCTAATTACAGGCTTTTGCAGCTGTTACAGAGCAATGAGGTTGAAAGCAAGTGATGGAACTTGTGTTAGAAAGAAGGATCTGTGAGACAGGAACGATGATAGGTTGACGATATGCAGTTTGCAGGGAAAGGAACAATAAACACAACATGACGTTAATAGTGTCGCTGCCGAGTGTTGACATGATATGTGGCCTTCTGTCCAGTTGCTGAGCGTATTGTGTAGGCGTCGCCAGTAAATTATGCCTAACAGTGGCATAGGCATAGTTTGCAGTCAGTGCCTGATCCACCTGTGCTTGATCAACCACCTGTGAATAAACACAACGCCAGTTTTGTGTGGTTTTTGACGTCTGATGATCTTGAAAATTTTCACTCCACTTACTCATGCCCTGGGAAACGTTTATTCCATATTGATTTTTCTATGTTTTTTGTTTTCAAGTTATGAGCCCGTACAAAACCAATGGATGGGCATGGTGCATAATGTGGCTTATAGGAGCATCGCATAAAAACTAGTATGCTAGATGTTGAGAAAGTAGATGTTGAGAAAGTATTTGATTGAGCAAGTGGAGAGGTGACTAGATGGAAGGTTGTGTAGAGGAGTAGTTGTTGAATGCAGTCATGGCAGTATGTGAGAGAGTTCACACATCATAGAATGGAAGGTGAGTTGTTCAGGTAGTCGCGGTGATGAGATTAAGTACATATGAGTTGTGTGTGTGTGCATGCATGTGTGGGAGCATGTGCATGTGATATTGTACATACTGAATGCATGCATAATCTGTTGTTTTTACAGGGCGTCAGCATAGCTCTGCTATGCAAGCCCTGTACTAGCTATGATCGGCAAGCCGTCCGTCCATCTGTCCGTCACACCCAGGCACTGTGTGAAAATGAGGCGAACTAGGATCACAGAATCTTCACCAACGGATAGCCCAAGGACTCTATTTTCGGGATAAAAAATTCATCCAGAAATTTGACAGGATTCACCGCGAGCGAGGGCGTTAAATGAGAGCAGGGTAGGAAAAATTCGCAATTTTCAGCCAATAAGTCGCCGTATCTCAGAAAGGGTGCAAGACAGGACCAAAGTTACTATTGACGACTAATAGGAAGTCGCTTATGCCCTTTCGATTCCTGCCAAAATCAATGACCTTGGATGACCTTGAATGGCTGATATGCACTCTATTGCAGAAAAGATGTCTTTCGGAGCCCACCACAAAAATTTGAATGAAGATAGACCCATACTGTCAGCAGCGGAAATGTAGGCCAATGACTCTAGTTTCTGGCGGTATGAGATCTGTGCAAACATTTGCAGGGGTTCTCTGCAGAGGGGGCATCAAACGACAGTTGGGTAATCGAAAACATCGATTTTCAGGGCTGTTGGACGCTACGTCATCGGCACCTTAGGAAATGAGGCCAACATTATTATATAGTATTATTAAGTCCTCTGTCGCCTTTCCACTGACCCCAAAACATATGACCTTGAATGACCTTGACTGGCTATTTGGCGTTAAATTCTGTTTACATGCCGGTTTGGTTGGCTGGCTGAGACCGCGCCGCTTTGGAAAGTAATTGCGTGAAAACTAATAAAGATAGACACATACTGTCTGCGGCGCAAATCTCCGGCATGGAGTCTAGTTTCTGGCGATATAAGGTTTGTGCGGATATTAGGTCGGGTTCTCTAGAAAGGAGACGTTAAAGGACTGGGGTCGCGCATTAACGCTCGTCTTGAACACCATTTCTTGGCTTTCGAAAACTATTGCGTAAAAGTAAATGCAGATAGACCAATATCACAGCAGCCGTCATGTAGTTCAGGGACTGTAGTTTCAGGCAATATAAAGATTATGCGAGTATTCGCAGGGGTTCTCTAGAAAGGAGACTTCAAACAACAGTGGGGTCGCACGTCGTGCGCACTTGCAGCTGCCATCGTAGGCTGAAGTGTAGGCCTATGCGCTGTGTGCGTAACATTAGCTTATCATCGGACGTAGGCTAAGGTGATTAGATGCAGTTGTAGGTCATTACGGTGATAGAAAGTAACTTAGCTACAAAGAAATGCATTGCTGACGCCCTGTTTCTAAGCGGTAGCTGAGCTTCTTGTATTAATTTATTATACTGTGTCTGTTGTGTTTGTGTAATGGATGCACTCCAACAGACATCGGAAAAATATAACATGCGGATAAATGTGAAAAAGACTAAAGTCATGCGAATACCAGGGAGAAAGGGCAGACGGTTGATAATATTGGTCAATGATAAAGAATTGGAACAAGTCGCACAGTTCTGCTACCTCGGAAATATGGTGACCGATGATTGCAGAAGTGAAAGAGAAATAAAACGTCGCATTGCGTTAGGGAAGCAGGCATTCATTAAGAAAAAAGATCTCGTGTGGATCCATCAGCCTTCAATTGAAAAAGCGCATAGTAAAAGTCTTTGTGTGTGGAGCATCATATTTATGGAAGCGAAACATGGACACTGCAAAAGAGTGATATAAAACGGCTTGAAGCATTTGAAATGTGGATATGGCGTCGCATGTTGAGGAGATCATGGACAGAACACAAAGTGAATGAAGAGGTGTTAAAAACAGTTGATACGAGAAGGGAACTTATGGACTCACTGAGAATAAGACAGAAGAGGTGGTTAGGGCATGTGTTGCGCCAGGACGACTGCCAGGGAAGAAGGGAAGAGGGCGACCATGGAAAATGCTACCGAGCTGATTACTGAAGACAAACGAAGGGCATACTGACTACACTCAATTCAAAGAAATGGCACAGGAAAGAGTGAGCTGGTGTCGATGAAAACGGAAACCTGCCCACAAAGGGCAACAGCAGCAGCAGTTGTGTTTGTTATGTTAGTGTTGGTAATTGAGCGTTATTCGTACACAGCGCGAGCTAAGTGTTTACTGGTCTCTTGTTTATGATTATTATGATACAATATTGTTAAACATTTTTGTGTCATTCTGAAGCTGTATAGATGTAATATGTACATAATGTGTCCAGGTGCGTGGAATGTTCAATGACCAAGGCCAGCCAGTAGTTGTTGCATGGCCTGGAATGCCAGTAGAGGTTATAGGATGGAGAGATCTGCCGTCTGCTGGTGAAGAGATTCTGCAAGTAGAGACTGAGGTACTGCATCAAGATTTGAGGCTTATTCTCGACTTACTGTTTGTGAACTTACTGTTTGTCAACTGTAGATTGTCATGTCTTCTGCACACAGAGTATTCTTGAGTGTTCTAGCTGTTGCTCACTGTGTCGTCTTAGTAACAATTCAGATGTAGTACTTTTACATTAGTATCTATATGTTGTTAAGTGTCTTGTCATATTCAGACAGTTTATGTGAGACATTGATGACTGTTAACACCCTTACTGCACACACACATGCACACATGCACACACACACACACACACTTGGTATTTAACTGGCCTTTTTTCCAGAGTTACTCCAGGTTAGGCTAGTTCTAAAAATAAACCTTTGAGCATTGCTGTGGCAGAACTTTTTACAAGCTAGGTACCGTACCCTTCTTATCTCCAGACCAGAGCCCTGTGCCAACGTTACTCTTTTGGTGGTTGCATGCCAGGTGATGTGACTTGCGGTGGCAGCGCCAATCAGTTTTGTTTAACGATGGCAACATCAGTTGAAAATCAGTGGTGGCGGCATTTGGCAGCAGCATGATAGTACTGTTGGGTACTAAATTACTCCGATAAGGATGAGTTCGCTGCTTCTGGAAGGGGCCTCTGACGTGCCATTGTTTAATGCTTCTGCCATCAACAGGCCACTGTTATTGCAGTGACGGTGTCACTAAATACCAATTATTTGCTTTGTCCATTTAGCCCTTTTACTGCAGTGATTGACTCTGATGTGTCATATGTCTGTTTACAGTGTGGTCATTGGTAATTTACTGTATGGAAATAGCTGCAGAATTGTAGCAAGCCTGTAGAGCCTCATATTTAATACTGGACTTGCATCATCGTACTGGTTTAAAGTACATGTAGTTATAAAATTCCCGAGCAAAAGTAGAAATAATTTAATAATTTTTTTAGTTAAGTAAAGTTGAATGTAACCCAGAACATTTTTACTCATGTAAGTTAAATAAGTAGCCTTGAAATTGTTACTTTTTAGTAAAAAGTAAGAAGTCGTAACTTTTGCACATTGTATCTTTATTTAAATGTTTTGTGTTGCTGACAGCGTCATTTCATCGCATGTCTGTGAATGTTCTGTCAATTTAAATCTTCTGGTGATCAGTTATTGATGTTTTGACCTTGAAAGACCACTGAATGCTTCATTAATTTCTAACAACAGGTATTAATAGCATAAACATGCTGTGTGCTGAGTTATGCATGTAAACCACTCTAACTCAGGATATGTCGTTGGTGAATTGCAGCAAAAGGCAAAAAATGTAGTAAATTATCGACAGCAGAAGATTCAACAGCTGCAGACTGACAAAGATTATCAAATTATCCGCAAAAAAGCAGAATTGCATTATTCTGAGTATCGTGAGATGAGACAGCAACAGCTTGAGAGAGGCAGGCGTATCAATGCACTGTATAGAACAAAACGCACTAAGGAAGCAGTAGATACCAACAAAGGTCCACAACTGTGTGTTGTTATTAAAGGCGAGTATATTTTGTTTGCTTTACTCATCTGTTGTTACTCAGTTATGTGTGAGGAGTGCACATATACACTGTACAGGTACATGTTTAATTGAATTTGCAGACACTGAGATGGTTAGGTGTTACTTTATTCAACAAGTCTGTGGAGTAGTAGAAATGAACTGATTCTAATGCCATGTTGCTTTGTTGACTGCATGTAATGTTACAGTGTTTTGCTTATACTTTATACTTTATCATGCTCACATATTCATTTATTTAATACAGTGTGCACTTGAGTGTATTGCAGATACAAATGCTGTGGTGGCTTAGGTGCCTGAGTAATTTATCTGCATATTAATTGTGCAGGTGATGTTGATGGCTCATTGGAAGCAATTCTTGACATTCTGGAGACCTATAATTCACCACATTGTCAGCTGCACTTGTTGAGTTGTGGTGTTGGCAACATAACTGAATCTGATATCGAAATGGCAGCTACGTTCGATGGTAACAGTAATTATTAACTAGACAACTGTAATTGTCACGGACAATTACTAGGCTTCACCATTATGAACGTACGTATGATGTTATGTATTGTAAATGTACAAAACTAAAGTTTATATATCATATTAACGGCGATCTGACACATCGAAAACGACAGAGTAGCTCATTCCATGATGTAGACATTACATCTGGCTGCCTGACACAGTGACACTTATAGTAGAAGGACAGTGTAATGGTACTTCATAAAGTGAGACTGCATGTAGAGACAGAACGTCAGACGGTACTGTATAGCAAACATTTCGTGACATCACAGAAGTGCCCGTATCACGTGA
>Ga0209679_1001446_pt1 | contig 10218 bp, 9 predicted proteins | sample WorMetHEROISLAND_4_FD_187408 | JGI IMG/M metagenome (GOLD analysis project Ga0209679, IMG submission 187408) | Marine gutless worms symbiont microbial communities from Max Planck institute for Marine Microbiology, Germany - Olavius sp. 2 HERON... ...
GCCCAACCTGTGATGTCGTCCGCGTCAGTACTGGACCGCTACTGAATCGACGGTCCAGCTGTCCTGGAAAGTACTGGATCGGAACGCTCCCCGCGATGATCCCCCATCCCCTAGTGGGCTGAGAGGGGGATAGCTGGGAGGGATTCACCACTCCCCTCGACGCCTACAGCGTCGCCTACGGCATCTCGATCTAGGCGCCTTTGGCACCTCGTCCCGAATTTCATTTTCTGAAAGTTGGCAACCCTAGTCACACATGACAACATTTTGTTGGACAACGGTATGGTGGAGATGGCGGACACAGCAGACGACGACATTGCTGCAGCACTCCGACCATGGCTAGTTTCTGTAAATTTTTCGACAAGTGACAGTGTAGGCCTATAGCTGAATCGGTCTCGTTTAGCAAAATAATTAGCAAACTGACTAGTTTTCTGCAATTTCTCCGCGATATCAGCTTCCAGTGCTTCCACTGTTCTCTTTAAATTTTTATTGTGGTACTCGTTCAATGACGTCATACAGACATGAATTCTTCTCATAAAGAGATACAAGCTTGACTGTCGCGTCGTCCGTCCATTCTGCTGCCATGATGTTTATTATAGCCAACCAATCATAATGCACGATTTGCCGCTTGTTGGCCAACAAAGAACGAACAAGTTCGTGAACGGCCACCATTGTTGGCTAACATAACATGTTGGCCGACTTTCTGAACACACGACAGACTTTTGTTGGCCGACATTTGTTGGTGGTGTGTCCATGGCTTTAGTGTTGATGAGAAGCCTACAGGCTTCACGTCGGTATTGTAATGATTGTAAAAGACACATTCGCGTGTATCTCTCGGAAAACTGGATGATTTGGACAAAACTTGGCAGAGGGATGGGGATGGGCAAAGAGTGATCCCGTAAAATTTTCACTGAGATCGCTACAGGGGCCCTGGAAAAGGAGGCCAAAAACTAAGTTGGTTTTGGTTAGTTCTTGGATTTTTGGCAATGAATACTTTGCACCGGTTTGGTCACTTCCGCTTTACCGATTTCCATGAAACTTGGCAGGAATATGTGAAACATTGTCCGCATGAGTTGTTTCGTAACAAAATTTTGAAATTTTTTTATGGGTCACTTTCCCCAAAACGGATTTTGGGACCCCATTCCCATAGCTTTGGTCAACTTTTGGGGTCATTAACATGAAAACGGTACGTCACCAAAAAATGCTCACTTAGGAAGGGCACGTATTTGGCATTTCCTTTGTCAGATAGCATCTGTCTGATCGTCCAAAAACGTATCCGTTGCGCTGTAGCCTAGGGAAACAGAGAGCATTCCCCATTTTGCCAGTTGCTGTGTAGAAGCAACCTTTAGAAGTGTATCAAAAGCGATGGAACAAAGTTTATATAGAAACGTCTAAATTGTTCAAAGTATTCATTATAGTTTATGGATAGTTAATAGTTATAGACATATGAAGGTGTTTGTACTGTTAGCTGTCCATTCTTGCATCGTAATAATGGAGATACCGAGCGACATTATCACCTGCGATACTACAAAACAGAAAAGTGTTTATATCCATCAGCTAGTACTGGGCATTGCTCTAAGAATGGCCAGCACTGCATGTTCGCTCATGGTGATGATGACCTTCGAGATCCAGTGTACGACCTGACCTTGCCTCCTGCTACAGCTGTGGAACACACTAATACTGGGTCTGGAACAGGACTGGAAAAGTTAGAGAATGAACAGACTTATCATATAGATCCTAAATGGAGTGGTAAGTACTGAATTTTTGTTTTCTGTACATTTTCATCGATTTTTTTCTGGAGACTTGAGTCTTGGTCTTGAGACGTCTTGAGACCGCAACTTCAAAGTCGTGGTCTTGGTCTCGATCTGGTGGCTGTCGGCTTTGACTGTTGTCGAACAAAGAAAGCTGAAAGTCTCGAGACCAAGACCAAGAGTCATTCGTGGGGCAAAATAAAATAATAACTGAATAAATTACACTGTAACAGTGTATTTAATCTAGATAGTTAGTTAGTTCATTAGTTGTGTGTTGTATAATACGTGGTCACAAAGGCATTCACCCTACATCCACTAAAGCTGAGCATCAGGTTACGTTTTCAATAATGTTGCTGAAACAGCAGACCACAATCAAATAAGCGTAATGCACAGGAGATGTCAATTAATAGTTAGTCCATCCTGGAAACCATGCATGAGGACGATGATAGCAGTCACTACAGCAAAACTGGCTCAACGAAAGATGCACATGATACCGATACGGCGATTGGGGAGAAATTATGGAGACTTTGCCGTGATTATTGTCTTGCTGTTGTGCCTTAAACTGTCCGTCAGCTTAGCTTGAGGTCCACTTGTGACTAAAATTGTGATTGTCAGCCGAGCTTTGTGCCTTAAAACCAGGTGATCCAGTTAAAACTGTACTCCTGGCAACCCTGTTCATGCTCCATACCATACCTCCCATTATACAAAATCATGTCAGTGTCTCTGTATTATGTCACATATTCCGATATCTGTGTTGAACACAGGGTTCAGACACGCATGTAATACCCAAAAAGCCTTTGGGTTTTTTTTGGGTGAAATCCATTGAAAAAACCACGCAAAAAACTGCATCAAACTTAATTCAATTTCAGTTTGTCGTGCCAGTAATAATTAAACATTTCTTTATGTTTACAGCTTTCTAACGACCAATAAGTAACGGGATTCGGGAATTTTTAGATAATCTAAAGTACTGGCGAATCTAAATAAAAGCAGACCACAGTCAAATAAGACCACCAAGCTTCCCAACTGCTCATTCAAATAAAAAATTTGAAATACCCAGTAAAGCCCAAAACCCAACAAAACCCCTAAAAACCCAGTGCATTGTGTTAAAAAAAACAGGTTTTCTGAACCCTGGTTGAACAGTGTAGACCGATGAGCAGAACTGGTGTGTATATGTGTGCGTGTGCATGTGTGTGTCTGTAGATAGAGCTTACATGTTGAAAAATTATAAAACTGAACCGTGTCCACGGTGGTTTTCTGCTGAATCTAATCGTATTTGTCGTCTGGGTGCCATGTGTCCTCATTATCACACTTCCAGAGACAGACGACGCAAGATGACTACGATAAAATATCGGTACTTTTTGTTTCTCGTTATGTTGCAGCAACAAGTGACCACTAGTTTAGTGTCTTTCTGTTTGTCTCTATATCCATCTCTGAGTTTGTGTTTCGTCGACATCTGCATGTCTGAACTGTTATTGATAATATTATTTTGATGAGGTGTTGAAATCTGATTTTAATCGTGCATGAAGATAGGCATGCTAAACCAATTTGGGGCTAGGCAGTTTCTCGTGTAAACAGATATCAAGTGCGAAGGGCGTTCCATAAATAAGTTACAAAAAGGTGTCGTGGCATTCTTTTAATTTTCAAAGTATGAAAAAATCCGAAATATACGTTTTGTAGGTTACTTAATTCTGAGTACCAGTTGTGAGTTTATTACGATGACGCCACTGTGATGTCATTAAATATAACATTAAATATAACGAAGTTATGGTTGAAAGTATCCCGTAACTAACAAGAGTTTTGTTAGTCGTTTTCTGTGGGCAAAAGGACTTAGTGCAAATGCCATTCTTGGTTATGGACAATTCTGTGAAATGAAGGTCGTCAAATACCAGTTTGCCGAATAGTGTCTGAAATTGACACACACACTGGTCAGAGCAGATGAGAGAATAGACTGCTGCCTTGCATTGGTCGTCAAAACACAGCACAGCGGCCAGCGTTCCTCATCAACAACACTTTCTCAACCATGAGCAAGCTTCTTACACCAAACATGTATTGATGGTCTTGTAAAACACTTGTCACCGTACACTGAATGCATCTCAGAGTGAATGGCAGTTGCACCAAGCCCTTTGCCTACAGAACGGGAATAACAGAACACTGGTCCTTAGCACGGGATGCTTTCAACGGCAATGTCACTATAGTTAATGTTTATAAATGAGTCACAGTAATGTCATCATAATAAAACTCACAGCTGGTACTCAGAATTAAATTGCCTACAAAATGTATATTTTAGGATTTTTCATATTTTGACAATTAAAAGAATGACACCATTTTGTAACTTGTTTATGGAATGCTCCTCGTATTACTCGTGTGACTTGGATTATCTCTTTATCTCTTCATACTCCTGCAGTATGAAAATTGCAAAATAAATTAGTTTCAACCTCACTTTAAAAATGCACTATTACGACATTTTTTAGTTCTTAAAAGGTACAAGATTTTTTGTCCACTTTATCTTTTTTATCTATTTTCATTGTAACCTGACGTGTACATTACGAACAGTTTTTCACAAAAGATAATTGCGATTGACGTGCACTTTAGTATACGAAATGAGACATGATAATGCGTGACTTATGCTAAAAACTTCTAGATAGCCAGCTTACACTACTGCACGTGGCCAAAACAGAAAATTAACGAAAAAGAAAGTAAGTAAACATGCATAAAGTAGAAAGCACTCAGAGAGTTCAAACCTCTGCCGAGGATTCGTGTAATATTTATGTTTTATTCTTGGCTGTCTGTAGGAATTGCAATAGTAAATGAAGAATCCTTTAAAAATTTCCTGGATCCGGACCATGAGCTGGATTGCCACCAAAATCTATTCGATTGCTTCTTGGGCCACACTTACCGTGTCAAAAAATTTTGTCAAAATCTGTCCGTAACTTTTTGACACGACCGCCTTCTTTCAGAAACGGTAATAATTGCATTGTTGCTGTGTGACAGAGCGACTGCATGTCCAATGGTGAAGGTAAAGGATGAATGGGGTGATGCATCAGAGTGTGATAATGGTGATAAATGTACTTACTGTCATAGTCGTATGGAGCTGCAATTTCATCCTGATGTAAGTCCACTTGTCTGTGCTGTTTATAGTAATAGTAATACTTACAGACGCAACGTTGTTTGTGGTGGTGTTGTCCTTGTGGCACAGCCATTGCATGAGTGATTAATGTTATTAGTATGTGACGTAGCTGTTCACTGTGCTGTGTTGCATTAGCTTAACATAGCAAAAGTTTGTGTAGCTGTCTGTAATGCATTTGCCAAGTATAAAATAAATACTTTGTGCTTGTCTCCTTGACCTTGACCTTTTTACATTTGCAAGATATGTGGGACATCTAACGGACAACATTGTACCGTATTTGTCAGTATGGTGCATTGTGTGCATGGGCTTTTTGAGACTAGGTGACCATACTAGTCCATTGTTGTTTGGGGCATTGTATGTCAATAAAAATTCTAAAGTAATATGAATTCTAAAGACACAAAAGTATAAAGAAATAGGAGGGTGACTTAATTCGTTTATTTGTATTGTGCACTCATGCGAGCATGCATTAATGTGCAGTGCACTAATGTTCTTTATGTGTTTTACTCATGTTTTTTTGTGTTTGTTTTGAAGGTTTATAAAAGTATTAAATGTGATATAGTGAAAAGACTGGGGAAGTGTACCAAAGGAATATTCTGTGCTTTTGCACATGATGATGGTAAGGTGTCATTGCTGTGCTGTGTAAGATTAACGTTATTAGTGTGTCTAGTCTATAGCATATACAGTTGGTGAGGTCAAGTTCTGCTAAGCAAAATGTCTTAGACTAAATGCTTAGGGAAAAGTCTTAGCTGAACTCTGAAGTTCTGACTTAAGTCGGAGCTCAGATAAGACCTAACTTGAGACCTCTGTTTGGTCTTAGACCGAAGTTAAGCACTGAGACTTAAGACCAAAATGCATACTTTGTCATTGGAAATCCCAGCCAATTGCTGCCGAGTTCAGCTTAACTTTGGTATTAGCAGTTTTCTTGACAAAAGTCTAAGACCAAAATTTTCTTAGACCCAGTCTTTGTCGCGAGGTCAAGTTCAGTCTTAAGTTGGGTCTTAGACCAAACTTGGGTCTTAGACTTTTGTCTTAGCGGAACTTGACCTCACCCAGTATTTTCTGGAATAGTTTGTCTTAAAACACTTGTTAATGGCATGCAGTTGATTACTGTAGAGCAGTTTACTGCTGCTGTCTTCCGTGCTTCAAAACTGTTGATTGAATTCATGGCCCTATTAGTAAATGTTTATTACTTCCACTGAAGGAAGGAGGTTATGGTTTCACCTGTGTCTGTCTGTCCGCTGGATTACTAAAAAATTACGAGCGGGTTTTGACAAAATTCTTTTGGTGGGGCAAGTTTTTAGATTCTGGTGCAGGGTGGCCACAAACCTGGAGAACCTGGAATACTCAGGGATTTCTCTGAACATGGAAAACTCAGGGAATTCTGTGCAACCTCAGGGAAAAATAGTAACAAACAAAGTATTTTTAGTTCGTCATTCAAATATTTGTGTAGAACAGCTGTTGACTGGGTAAACAGGATCATCATGACCCTTGATGAAGGTCATTATTACATTTACTTTTTGTTGCGATAACCTATGGAATAGTAAGTTTATGGCTCTGGAAAAGCCTGGAAAACTCGGGGAATTTTTTTCTCAGACTTTGTGGCCACCCTGTGGTGGTGGTGATCCAGATCAAGGAATTTTTTGAAGTCAGTTGTATTCACTGGGTGCCAGCACTAGTCATGGAGGAGGTTCTTGCTCTCTAAGCCTTTCTAGTTTTAGTACCAGTGTTCGAAAAAACGTGATTTTTTTAAATCAAAGAAATCAGATTTTCTAAATTTAAATCAGTTTTTTTTCGATTTTTTTTAGAAATTTGTATTTTTGCGCCAAGGTTTTACCAAATTTTTGAAACTGGTCTGTCTGGTCAATCACAAACTACTTGTCTGCCATGCTTTTGCTATTTCCGGTTATACTGTTGCTGAGCAAAAAGTAAGTAAGCAACGATTAGCAACAATTAATCAAACTTTCATTATGTTGGCTATATATGTGATGCATTATAGCATAATATAAACTGAAAAATGCGAAAATAAGTATGATTTAAATCCCTTGTTTTTTTTGACAAAAAATTAAATAGATTTCATTCATGATTTAAATCACACTCGCATTGATTTAAATCGGCGAACCCTGTTTAGTATTGTTTCTCTGCTCACCATTCTGCATATTTTGGAGTTAATTTGTGAGTTGATTTCAATTTCATGATGGATTTTGTTCTAGCAAACCTGTGTGATTTTTGGTTGCTGGTGCAGAATAATAAGTTTGATGTAGTAATCATCCACCTCCATAATATCTGCTGGTTGCAGTAGTGATTTGGTGATGTGTTCCTGTACAGATGGTATGGCAAATAAGGAAATACCACAAGACCACATTACACATGCATCATCGTCAGTAACTGCTCCTAGCAATGTTCCTGCAAAGCATATGTCAGTAAGTAGCTATATATCTCTGTGCATCATTTTCCTGATTATTTTCCAAATTACCTGCAGCATTGCTGTGCTATGTGCTTGGCAATTGTGTCTTACACGTGTTTAGACTTTTGTGGTTTTCATTTTTTGGCAGCATCACTGACAGATGTTAACACAGTGTTGTCCGTCTGTCTGTCTGTCACACTCTTGCACCCTGATAAGCCATTGGATGGAATGAGGTGCCATTTGGCAGGGACATTCATGTGGTCCCAAGTAATGTTGTATTAGACAGGGTCCCTTCCGCACAGGAAGGGGATGTTTGGGATCTGAATCCCCAGTCAAAATTTGTGTTGCAAATTGTGGCCAAACTGTTACAGATAGAAGAATGGTTACTATGGACAGCCTGTAGGAACTCAGCAATGCCGTATCCAGCGGTACCATCGCTGATCTGATACAACTACGCTTTTACTCCAAATAACATCCACAGCAATGCCTCCTAGTTCTAAGTGACTTTGGTGCTGTTTATCTGTATCTTTATTCACCTCCTTGGGCAGCGGAAACTCAGACAGTAAAAACAGATGAACAGACAGATACAAGAATATGAAGTACACCACACTGTAAAAATGCAACTAGTAAAACATCGCCACATATCACACTAGCAAAGCTGAGAAAGCTAAATTTTTAAGATTTGTATAGATTTGTATTGCTTGTCTTGTGTCTCAGGAATCTCTTGATGACTTAAGTGAAATTATGATGTCGGAGAAAACAGAACTCACGGCAGACTTGTCGAAGTTGGCGCCTGGTAGTAAGTCAACTGGCAGTTTGAAAAATTCTTCGGAGTCGGATGTGAAACCTATTGGCTCGACAGGCCCGTTTGCTGGCACGGCGAGAACCACAGCAGTGGATACCGGTGGTATTCGTGGCATGTCTAATGGCCAGTCGTCTGTCAGTAGCTTGTGGTCAGACATGGCAGCCGTGCAGCTGGGTGGCAATGATATGATGCCGTACCATGGTCAACACATGTCACTCTATGCGCCACTCATGGTAAGTTATGTTTCATTATAGTTATTCTTAATCAGAAGTTAAAGTAGTGCCAGAACTGGGTTATGGAGACCCATAAAATTGTTGTTGACTGTTGCATTCCAACGTTGGTAGCATAGATGTGGCCAAGTCTCAGAATGCAATTGATCATAAAAAACGCGACATGTATATGCGTTCAGATGTTTCTTGTTACACAGCGATCACACACGCTCACGAATTTAAGTACGACGTTATATCAATTGAATCGCTGACACATCGTTCATCATAGCTCTATATCAGACCGCACGATAGACAGGCGACAGATTATGTACACGGATGAAAGGACAGAATCCAGTATAGAGTCCAATAGTCCAAAGTCCCATGTCCAATAATAAACACACTCATATACACGTTATATATATCTAGCTGGTAGCGACGCCGGGTGCGTCAGAGCCCTCAATTCTCATTGCCTGAGTGGTTGGCTGTTTCTTAAAGACCGCCTCCCTTATCATCGGTATCAGCCATGAGTGGACGCTGTAGCATCGCACTGTTCCGGTACGGTTTACTGCATCCATATTATCATTTATATTTCTTGGTTACTTTATATTATCTATATCATCCCTTCACTCATTATCTCATTTATCCTTGCCCGTTACATGACCGTTCCCTGGGCCCCTAATTTCACAAATTCTTGCTGGATTTGCAGCGAAACAAAAGTTGCTGTTCCTGAAATCATTTGTTTGCTTTTCTGTGGTGAAAGTTTAATGCCATCAAATGTGTACTATAGTTTCGTCATCATTTGCATAATTTTTCCTCCTGTTGGATGCACTTGCAAATGCTGTTGATCACATTACATGGGCCTACAATGGACTGACGGGCCCCCGGACTATTTAGAGTTCCAGGGTGCCCTTGTTTTAGTTTAAACACTGGTCACAATTTTACAGGAGATTTTGTGAGTACAGTAGCCAAGCGACTGATTGGAAGTAGACTTGTGCAGGTAGTCCTGGAGGTTATCTTTACAAAGACGAAGTTGAAGAGATGTGCCTTTCAGACAGGGTTTTTTAATCATGTGTTGAAGTTTACCGTACTGTTTCTTCATTGTCACTGGCATTCTTCATTCCGTAAATGCTGTATACTCTCTCTTTGTCGGAAGTGCCATTAAACTGCAAGCAAACAACTTGGCAGATTGTGATGACAGCCAAGCGTTGAGCGTCAAGAAAACAAATTATGTCTTTTATTCATTGTGCTTATGGGAGAATTGGGTTAGATGCTCAGCTGTGGACTTCTAGCATCTTACTGTTCATCTTGCCGTCAGTATCTGGTTTGGGATAGCACAGAAGTTGACTGATATAGTCAATGTGTCTGTTTTTCTTCTGTGTCTGGAAATGCCTTAATCGGCTCGGCATTGTTGATGTCATCGAAGGATAGCACTGTCTACTTTCGATTTCATTTTCTGTTTAACCGGCCTGTTTTTCCCAAGTTAGGCCCAAGGAAGAGCGTACGATGATTGCTGCAGCAGGTTTTTTACAGTCCGGAATCCGGATGCACTTCCTGTCATCCAACCAACAGCATAAAAGTGCTAAGGGAAGAAAATACTATATACAGTACAACTAGAAAGCGTGGCAAAGCCCAGCATGATGGCTGCCCGCTGTGTGGGTCAGTGTCGCCACCTGTCGAATGCTACTGACTTGTTAACGCCAGTCCTCTGAACTATGGTCGGTGGTTGGGTCAGAACTCCAGTCCTATTTTTAGCCATTTGTGGACCAAAGTACACCAAAGTATGTTTGCCTGTGTGGGAGTGTCCGTAGTTTCAATGCTGTTTTCTGATTGACGATGTCTTGTTGTGCTCAGGAGATATTTGCAATCAAATCGTGAAGTTGTGCGAAATCACGCCGAAATTTGATGTTTTGGGGCCGCCATATTTC
>Ga0209679_1001447_pt1 | contig 10215 bp, 9 predicted proteins | sample WorMetHEROISLAND_4_FD_187408 | JGI IMG/M metagenome (GOLD analysis project Ga0209679, IMG submission 187408) | Marine gutless worms symbiont microbial communities from Max Planck institute for Marine Microbiology, Germany - Olavius sp. 2 HERON... ...
TGACACCATTCGATAGCCTGCATATGGTTTCCTATTACCGTCCCATAGTAACTTTGTGTCTAAAATGCACCGTTTTGGAGATATGACGACATATTGGTTGAAAATCGTCGAAAAAACCCAAACCCCCCTCATTTGGCACCATTTTTGGGGGTGACCCCTTGCGAATTTTTCGACGAGTCATACCTTCCCAGAAACTAGTGTGATGTGGCTATCAGATGGTATACATTTCACGATCCTGCTTTCGCTCTGCTAGGCACAATACCGGCGCACGGCGGACAGACAGACGGACAGACAGACACGTCGCTATCGCAAAGACCCGCGCTAGCATAGCGTCGCGCGGGTAAAAACTGAAACAGGGTACAGGTAGCCGGGTAATTGCAAAACCGGGTACCTGGTTCCTAAAACGGGTAATGCTGCAAATCACTAATCACTATGCAGCTTTGACTTTGGAAAATAACTGCAAAGTAAGTAAGTAAGCAGTTACCTGCAGATGTAGCTGACATGCGGCCAGTGTATCCGGGACATTGACGACACACGGTCCTGTTAGGTCTATCCACAAACACATGGCTAATCAGTAAAATAAAGAACACACTTTACTATCGCTAAATACTTTGACAAATCAGGGTATGCTGCTTTAATACATCACTAAAGTTCAGTCCACAAAAACACTCAAAATTTTACATCATTTGTTTATGTCTCGCCGTTTTAACATTCCAACTTATCACTGAACATTCGGTGCTGGTCATTCTCCATTAACAAACGTGTTCCATCTAAATTACTTTTACTGCTGGTTTGTCACTATCACAGTAGAATGCTAGCATTTCACTAGCATTTTACTGAAATAGTGAAGAACCAGTAGTTAAACTAAATCAGACTTTTCAATTTGTTTTTAAAACACGGCAGTACAGCAACTTTAATTATTAACAGCTCTGTGATAACTTGAGTATTACAACCTGACCTGAGACGCTTCCATCACAAATTCACTTTACATTTTCTTACTTTATTTTTTTCTCCACCTCACCACCTTTTTCGGTCTTGTGGCTTCCAAAATGCACTAAAATATGCGCGAAATAGCATAAAATTGCATATGAAATGATCCAAAATCCCCGACTGGAGGACCTTACGATGCTGGGGAGGAAACACCCCTCCTTATTCCTCTCCCCTCGACGCCTTTGGCGTTTCAACCTCGACGGCTTTGGTGCCTCGTTTCTTGATGCTTCAGCGTCTCAATCTCTGTGCTTACTGCGCCTTGCTTTACACCTCATCTGGACCCCGTCATTTTGTAAAGTCCTGGATCTGCCTAGTTGCCACATTTTACTCTTGGCTGTCTACAGCAACTGCAACAGTAAATAAATAATGCACTAGAAAATTCCTCGATCTGGATCATGATCCACATTGCTACAAAAATCTGAACAACTGTTCCTCGGACCGTGCCCTGATCTCTCCAAAAAGTGTCATAAAAATCCTTTAAAAATTCCTGAATCTAGATCCTGATCCGGGAACTCTGGTTCATAACTTTCCAAGATATTTTGTACATAAGACACACACAGACAGACAGACAGACAGACAGACACAAACCACTAAGAAAACATAACCACCTCGGGGAAAGTAATAAATGCATCTTAAGAGTTAACTGCAGCTGCTACAAATGCTTCAAAGAAGCAAACAGCAGAAGACGAATGCTAAGAAGTTCTCAGTTCTCACCTGAAGGCAGCTCTTGCAGGCCAGAACAATGGATTACTACAACACATTCAACGTCATCCAAGGTCAACGTGAAAACACGGATAAAAGCTTCATACTACGGAGCACTGGATACAGTGCATTACCTTCACCACCGAGACTAATGTGGCGTGCAGTCGATACACGATATAAGCGGCCCAACGGACACACACACAGTGTGACAGCGTGACGCCGAGCATCAAATACCTTCGCTCGCTAAGCGGTGGCAAAGGTAATAGAGTACAACGAGACATTAGTGATGGATCAATGTGCAGTTGGATCTTTGACGGCTAAGCTTCTTGTCAGAATGAATGAGTGAGTAGGATTTAACGGCACATAAACACAGTTTAGGTCATTAGCACCCAGCTTGACCCGAAAAGCAGGAACAGAGTCCCCAACAGTAAAGGAGAGCCGACGCTATATAAATCTTGCTAACACCATATAAGTTTCGCGTAGCCCTACTACCGTGTTACCTTTCCATTCAGCTCTAGCCCCTAAGGGATAAGTGGAGTGGCAAGACCTACTTATAATTTACATCAGTGCCTAAACATCATGGACTCAGAGCACACTAATGGGAAGCTGTTTTGTGTAAATCAACAGCATGCATCAATACATCAACCGACACAGCATATACACATATACACAATAATAAAGTGCAAAAGTTTGAAGAACAACAAACTTGCCGAAAGCTTATACTACGGTATCTTTGTCTTTTTAATACTGCAACGAAAGATTAGACACAGAGATTAGTAAAAAAGCAAAATACGACAAAATAAAAAAGTTAAGAAAGACAAATGGCAGTAAAATAACGCGGTTGCCAAACGTATCAGTTAACAACACGCAACAGTACTGCACCCAAAACAGTTTGCAGTACATTATTGTCCAAGAGAAAGACACACATAAACAGAGCAGTTAGACAACATACACAGAATACAGGACGCCGTTGTCGTCAGAATCATCGTCATCATCATCATCATCATCGCTGTCGTCATAATCACCATCATCATCACTTGGCGTATCATCACTGTGGTCATGGTGACGACGCCTAGAACTAACCTACACCAGCAACAATACACACATACATACATACAATTAAAGTGACAAATGCAACGCACTTCAGTCACTTTACAGTAAAGGAGTAGGCCTAAGAGGAAAATTACAAGAATGAGACAGAAAAAAGGTGTCTTCAATTTTGATTTAAAACTTTGCAATGATTGTGCTGACATCACTTCCGCCGGCAGGCTGTTCCATGCTTTTGCGGCTGCAACCGGGAAAGCTCAGTCGCCGATCGTACGAAGCCGTGTTAGAGGTACAACGAAGTCGCTGTCGACCCGGAATTTGAGCAACAGGCTGTAAAGAGTCGGCTGAGTAGGCCGGCGCAAACAATATACACTGCGAGTCAAAAAAGTACATCACCATGTTTTTGTCATATTGATCGATTTTCAGAATTCTTTCACTGGTACATTCCCTCGGGGAATTTGCAGTAAAGCGATCACTAAATATCCCATCCTTTTACTGTTTTATTGCTAATTACCTGTAGTATACGCCTACCAAAAACTACAAAAATCGGTTGAAAGCAATCAAATCTTACTGCAATCACAAACAAGAGCCAAAGTGATTTGGCATTCGGTGGCATCATTGCAAACTGCGGATTCCAATTCCCAAATCTCCCTTCCTGTGGGGGATCGGGACCCTGTCCAAGACAATGTTACTTGGGACCATATGAGTGTCCCTGCCAAATGGCATCCCATTCCGTCCAACGGCTTTAGCAAGGTACGAGTGTGATGGATGACATACAGCTGGACAGACCACGCTATGGTAACATGTGTCACAATAGACGGAATTGCTTTCAGCGACGCCACCTAGAAAGTCAAATTTTTTGGATCACAGCAAATAGCCAGTTTGAATTACAGTCGTAATAAATGGCAACATATCCCACGATGCTTTGAACCACTGTGATCCAAACAGCTCACGCATTGTCCACACAGAGGTTTCACGGCTTTAAGTAGCAAGCAAAGTACACACACGACCAAAAGACATACACATATGGTACATGCTCATTAACATGTAACACACACAGAAATCCACATGCACTACTGTAAGGAAATGTTCCTACTTACTGTCAGCATTTCATCTGTTATCTTGTTCTTAGCATCAAGTTCTTTCAGTTCAGCTTCTGGTCGTCTCTTCTCTGTCAGAACAATTTCACATGCACAAATAAATAAGTAAGTAAGTAAGTAAATAGTTAATTGAACATGTGTTAGATGCACACTATAAAAACCCTTAAAAATGCAAGACAATAAAACAATTAAAAAACATGAATACCGCACAATAAAGCAACTACACACATGCAACACAATCTAAATATAGCTGTACAAAAAAAATTTCTTATTAAAACCATACTCAACAAAGGGCAGTATAAAATCATGCCCTCGTGTTCATAACCTCATAGATCCTGGAGGGTTTTCATTCAGCGTGTAAACGTAATGGACGCAATGATGTTCAGCGCAACCCCGGCAGAAAAAAAGTTGCCTGTTTCCGCCAGAACCTCAATGTTATAATCATATAAAGTCAGACACCTGTGCTCAGCTCTATTGCAACTGATGTACACAGACTTTTGTATGGTTTTCAAGGTCAGCAATCTCTGACCGAGGTCTGAAGGTCAAAATGTCACGTAGCAACTCTGAGTTTATTAAAGAGCTCACCAGGATTGGACTTAAGATACGCCTCCACAAGGTTGTTGACAAGATGATTTTTATTGACGCGTTCCACTTTCTTTCGACACTGCAGACAGCAGCAGCAGCAAGTGAACTGACTGGTAAAACAAGTATGAAAGGTACTATGGACCCGGAAGGGAGTGCGTGCAACAGTTGTAACAGCTGGCCACTGTAGGCATGCTGAGCTGAGCAGTGTGCATGCTTTGGCTAGCTGTTGCATGCACTCCCGGGTCTATGCTAATTAACTAGCTAACTACTCATTAATTATAAAGTAAGTGCAAAACTGGAGACGGTAGATCTGTGGGTATAGTCAGCACGAATGTGTATGCAAAGTTTCGTTGCACTCCGCTGCATATTAAGAGAGCCTTAGGGATTTTTGGACCCTTAGAGAACTGATATCAACAACAAGAAGGACAACAACTAGAGTGGATTTTTGGGACCCGCCTTCCCGGTTACAGCTCTTACAGTTCTTATGGCTGTCGGTCTTCTCTGCTGCCGGACCGATGATGTGCAACTCACTGCTGAGACATAAAATCAGACAGAACAGAAAGCACCTTATCCCTTTGCCAGTCATCAGCAGCTGGTAAACTCCATTAAAAATTTTCAGCAGCAGTAGCCTTATTTCAGTGACAGTACAACGGACAGCAATACATATTATGATGTTGTTAATAACACGGTGCAGTGTGAACTGTTTTAACTGTGCCGCTTAGAAATATCCGTACTTACTTACTTACTTTACTTTTATTTCACTAGGTATTTTTTTAGCTGTATCCGTACGTGTGTATTATTGCATGTTTATATTTCATAATTTTCTAGGCTACATATTTTAATCCAGCATTTTTGCTGCAATATTTTAATAAACTATTTACTAATTGATTTATTGATTGAATACTCTACTACCAGTCAAGTTCTTACGGCTGCCGGTCTGTTTTTTGAACTCACAGTGTACAACAGCTATCAACTAACCTGTACCTCACTGGCCAATTTTCCATAGTTACTCCTATTAAGCTGCGTCATGGGAAAATGATTTTCTTCAGAATTGTTGAGCAGGAATTTTTACTAGCAAAATGCCTTTCACACCAAGTGCTGAAGCACTGACAAGTACACTGAATGATAAACACTACAGGAAATGACAGAATATGAATTAGCTTACAGAAGGACATTCCTTGGACCTCTGCATCCACTCAGAATAGCAGCCAGCACAGAATGAATGCATGCACGGCTGAGCACTGCAAAACACATTATGACGCTTTCATTTATTACACAATTATCTCAGTAATGGATTAATAACTAAAACCGAGTAAAATTTCGCGAAAGTGAGAAAGTGAGTAGAGTTTTATGTCTCACTTGACATGCAATACGTCATTTTGGAGACGAGTCTTTCCACGTAATCAACTGCGCTGGTACTGACAATCGAACTCAACACTAGCAAGTGAAAATATGCAAAAAACACAAAGAAGTAACCCCAAGATGAAACTGGTCGATGTCAGAATTACAGTAACGTTCACTATTATTATTATTATTATTATTATATAATCGTACACAAGGCAAAGATAAAAAAAATGAAAATAAAGAATAAAAATAAAATACAGGCACATGCTAAACACACATACAAAAAAAAACAAATCAATCAGTCAGTACTCAATGAGACAATGAGTGTTTGGGCATCCTCTGGTGTAAAATCGGCCTCAGACCAGCACAAAACTCCATCCCTAATCATGGCAAGCTCCTTGATCATATCTGCTCGGTCTACCATGACCCTATCCACCTCAAACCTCCACAACCTAGCAAAGTCGATTTCGTTTTTAGTCCATAAAGCACACCGCCCAACATCAAACATTACACTACGACCCATACTCACGTAGCGTTCACGCAAAAACTGTAGATTACGCCCAATACAAGACTGCATACGACTGTGAAATACACCATGTCTAGCTACGTGTCTGACAACATCATTTGAAGAATTAACACAACTGCATAAAAATTTGTAAAACCGCTTACATAAAACATCCATTAATGGCATGCTACCAGAAAGAACATGTAGTACTGATGATATCAATGTCAATGATGATATCAAGCAATGTCGTGTTTATACAGGCTGTAGCATGTAAGGCATTAATAACCCTATTTGTCAACAGGACTTCAATACCAGTAGTCTTTGAGGACTTCAATATATTACTCTTCAAGGTCACTAAAGGTTATCTTAGGTCTAGGCAAAAAAATGGAAGGAAGTATAATGTAAAGTGTAAAAAAGACAACGTGTACATAGAAATAGGCTTGAATGTGAAGGGACATATATTAGAAAATGAAAAAATGTAGGATGGCAGAGCATAATGACAAGTGAATTGTGCAATGTGCAGCCCAGTTTAACAGCAGTCAGAGACTATGACTCAGGGTGTTCCAAACCTGACACACTCATACACTGTGACTCAGGGTGTTCCAGATCTGACACACTCAGAGACACTTAAGAGACTGTGAGTCAAATAGTGTTCCACACCCGACACACTCAGAGACACACTCACAGACTGAGACTTACAGTGTTCCAGATCTGACACACTCACAAACTGACTCAAGAGTGTTCCAGACCTGACACACCCAGTGACACACTCACAAACTGTGACTCAGAGTGTTCCAGACCTGACACATTTGTAGAGGATTTCCTGGCAGATAACACACAGCAGTGTTGACTCGATGTCATCTGTCGAAGATCCAGTCGGTTTATTCGAGTCACTGGTTGCGGCTGCTGCTGTGTCTTGAGTAGACTTCAATGTGGTTGACACATCTGAACCCTGACACAGTCCATGTGTTGGCTCAAATGTGTGACCGACCGGCTCTATATCTCCAGCTGCCCCAGATGACGAAGGTTCTCCAGTCGGCAGTGATCCAGCAGCAGCAGGAGTTTGAAGTTCTTCCGGCCGCGTGGAAGATGAGACTGGCTGGTGTGTTAAATTGCCAACTGATGCAGGATTTGAGGCACTCGATGTGGTACGATGATTGCCAGCCAGGCTAGAGTGATCAGAAGCATCAACGAAATCCACCACATCATCAGTAGTGGACGATGACAGCTTGACAATGGATGCCGAACTGTCACATTCAGTGGATGTCAGTTCCACAGAAATTTGACGGACGCGTTCCACGTCGTGACTTGTTGCGGCTGCTGATGGTGGACTTCTCTCGTGACGTTTCGAGTCCGGATGAGACACGTCTTCCACGCTCAGTTCTCGCTACACAAAAAAGTAACAGAACACGCAATAAATCTTGTCGCTGACGATCGTGAGCAACGACTACGCTCCACAGAGAGCCGGACATGCATCGTTTTCGTTACCCAGACTCACAGCACCTTTTGCAGCTGCTGGTCCCGGGCTATGGAACAGTTTACCACCACATCTCAGAGATGCCGACTTATCGTACAGTCGGTTCCGGCGGTCACTAAAGACATTTTTGTTTGGACAGTGGGGCCATGGTGCAGTGCAAACTATTTTAACTGTGACATCTACAAATAATCTTACTTACTTACTTACTTAATGAATCAAACAAATGTTGTAACTGCAAGAGTAACTGCAGCAGTGCCTATGTGCTGTGCAATGCGGCAGTATATATATTCATGTGAAGAAGTGGCTAAGGCATTGTGCTAGCAAACCCTCTATTGTCACCATTGTTCTGACGGTCTGTATTATGGTGATGTATTCAGCAAATGCAACTGACTGTTAAAAAGGAGTTTATAATAAAGACACACTATCAACTATAGAATATAGTATTTGGGTTGTTGTTACTTTTGCACGCCGCATTATTCTCGGAGGCGAAGGATCATCCATCATGTTTTCTACAGGGAGGGTCCTGTTTCTACTTATCTGAGCTAGACATCATATTACTGTTAATATGACAAGTAAGTAACCTCCTCTGTCCTTTTCCATTTCTTTTACTTACTTAAGTTACTACACAGCCGACTGACCAAGCTACAGATCAATCAATCAACCAAGCAAGCAAGCAACTGTGAAAACTAGGGCTGTGCAATGATTAAAATTTTTAATCGCTATTAATGTTACTATTAAAAGAATTAATCTCAGTTAATCATACTTTTAATCATACTCAAAAAATCGCCTGTCTCTGTGTCTGGTTGCTGATATTTGTGAGTGCATGTGTAGAGGTGATGATGAAGTGTCTGATGAGGAAGCAGGCCAGTCAGCTTCCAGTAGGACTATGTAACGTAATGTAAGCAATGTAACACAAAACAGGAGAGTTATGTCCTATCGGAGCAAGACATTGGTGAATTATCAATTATTCAACCACATCAACGATTAATTTTAATTTAAAAAATTAATCGTATGAAAAATTAACGCGTTAATTGCTATAGTTAACGCGATTATTTCCCAGCCCTAATGAAAACACATTAGCCAGTACTGCTAATATCGGACATCAAACTCGACGATAAAACTTGTCTACAGCGGTATGTCACTCAAATAAACTAACAGTACAGGAACCTCACTGATTCTTGCTGAAGAACATTAGTCATACCTTCGGAAGTCTATAGTCAGCTGAGCAGTCTTCCAACGTCGAGTCATCTGTAACACAGTAAACAAGACATAAAACCAACCGTTTTTAATGTCATTCATTTCCACTCTGATGGCTAAGAACTTGCCGACCTAAGATGGGAAACACTGGGGTAATTATGGCCAGATATGCTTCACAATGCTACCCGTTTTAATGGCCATTTCCAGAGAAAACTGCGATAGCTAGTGACCCACATGATTTCAACTCTCCAATTGTTCCTGGCATGATCTCACTACAGGCCAAAACTTTCACATCCTCTTTGAGACAATCCTAAAAGGTCTCTCTTCGACTTCTACGGTGTTTACCCACTGGGCAGTTCTATTGGCCTCCATCATCGTAACCTCCCTCTAATTATGACCACACTCACGCACCCATGTTTCTTGTTTAACCGGCCCATTTCTCTGGAGTCGCTACACATTAGGCTGGTGCCCAAAAGTGAACTTTTGCTAAATGCCGTGGCAGAACTTTCACAGGATGGATGTCTTTCCTGTCGTCCAACCAACAGTGGCAAAGCACTGAAGGATGACATGAAGCTAAGGTTGTAAAATGATAACCGGTTAACCGGTAACCGATAAAATTACCGGTTACCGGTTGCATTTTTCAATTACCGATTATCGGTTTACCGACATTTTTCTTCACGTATTGCAATTTCCGGCTTAAGCTTCGGCTATTCACACTCTCAGGCAAGCAAACAAAGACATATGCTTACCGACCCAGGCATACCGAGTACCGACGGCTGGGTCTCTTTGTTTCATGTTTACCCATGACTGGCCGAGTCTGCTCCTCTCCCCTTCCCCACGTCCGTCTGCCGTAGCCGTGATAGACGAGGAGGGCGACAGGTGTCAACTGAACGTCACACGGTGACTGACGGCCGGCGTGGATCAAAGACAGAGTAAACCGAGTTTAACTGACAACGACGTGAACAGATTTTCCTGGCCTTTTTGCGCAAATGATTGTAGGCTTAGTACATTCTATTGATTTAATACTGCAGCAAACAATTTATAGGCCTAGTATATTTACGATGGACGAACTGAATTATGTCATCCTTGGTGATTTGATTTACATAAGCATTTAATAATTCACGTCTTGTATGCATACTTTCACGAAAGTTTAGAAAGATATCTCCAACTTAGTATCACATTAGGCCTAGCGCTAGTAAGCTTATACATAGGCCTACATTTAAAACTCGCGTTCTGCGGCAGTTGAAATGTGACGTCACTATAGCATA
>Ga0209679_1001448_pt1 | contig 10213 bp, 5 predicted proteins | sample WorMetHEROISLAND_4_FD_187408 | JGI IMG/M metagenome (GOLD analysis project Ga0209679, IMG submission 187408) | Marine gutless worms symbiont microbial communities from Max Planck institute for Marine Microbiology, Germany - Olavius sp. 2 HERON... ...
GGGTTAGAGATATACGGGGGTGCAAACTTTGCTGCCTCCCATTGAAACGGCTGGTCACCCTTACAACAGTGCTGCGCTACCGCGCAGCCTGTGATAATACAGTGTCATGTGCAGTCACATGCAAACTGCAGAAGGTACATGAATACTGTAACATTTTACCACATAAATTAGTCTGTTATATTCAATCTTGGTCGTCTTACCAATCTTATTATGATAAGAAAAATTAACTTTTATCACCATTTACTTGCATCGAAGAATTGTTTGCTGTATAATGTTTTGTGTCATTTTTGTCACGTGGCTATGATATGTGTCAGTCAGTTTTTCACAAAGAAGTCGTCGGCGATTGAATCAGTCTAGGAGAATTTTGAACTTTGTGTGAGCTCTTAGGTTGTTCTATAGTTCTACTGTAACGTAACAGGGGTCCGTTTTTTTGAGACACAGTGTATATTCTCTTCGTATCTGTCTGAATCTCATGTGCCTGAGTAAGTAAGTAAATGATATATAAAGCACTTGTGTGAATGAACGTTGAATGCATTACCTGGTGCAGTTGTGGTTCATCGTTTGGTAGAAATAGTCGACTGAGCACATGTTGTGCTGTGTGTTTAGGTCTTTTGCACATTTTCTGACTGGAATTTGTGCGATTGTCGGCGGCATTTTCACAGGTCAGTGTTAAGTAAGCTACATATCATGTCGGCACTTGGTGGTGACATGCTTTCTTGTTATTATTATTATTGTTATTATTCTTTTTTTTATTTTTTTATTTTTTTTTTATACCCTCGGTAGTAAAGATCCCGAGGGTTAAAAGCTTATTATTATTATTATTTATTATTATTAAGCTCATCAGTGCAAGAGTCTCGATGTGTCTGTGTGTGTAGTTGCTGGTCTTGTCGATGCGTTTCTCTATCATTCGTCACGGGCGATACAGCGCAAGATTCAACTCGGCAAAACTACATGACGTCAGCTCAACTTACATAGTCACACTGCAATCATCACTGTCTTCCCAAGCGTCATCATCATCATCATCATCATTGTAATTCCACACTGACCCACCACAGTGTACAACAGTGTTAGTGACTGATATTTCAGTCTTCACGACTTGGCTCAAGACTTCTGTGTTACGCAGTCTTCAAGTACCACCGACTCAGTGCAATCTGGTGATTGGCTGACATTTGTTATTCACGGTGCACGATGAAATAATGTGTTTCTGTTGATGTCCCACTGCTGTTGTGTTTATCGTGTCGGTGATTTATTTACAGTTTCATTGTACTTGAATAACTGCGGTTCAGTCCAACATGGATTCGTTGTCAAATACGTAACTAGAAGGCGCTCGTGAGAGTGCATATCTCCGCCAAGTAAATTTTTAAAGACGCCACCTTTTGGGAAAATTTTTGGGGGTCATGTCCGGATTGTCCCAGGGAACACGTGTGTCAAATTTGAAGTCCGTAGCTTTAACCGTTTTTTGTAGCTATTAGCATTTAACGTCCAAAAATTTTGGGGGTCACGTGACCCTGGCCACGCCCCCCTTTGGGAAAATTTTTGGGATTCATGTCCGAACTGTCCCTGGGAACACGTTTGTCAAATTTGAAGTCCGTAGCTTTAACAGTTTTGGAGCTATTAGCAGTTAACTCCCATGACCGGCCGCTGCGCACAGACACACAGACACACACACACATCGAACGAACACATTATCTCCGCCATTCACTTCGTTCACTTGGCGGAGATAATAACACTTGTTTGTGTATATATACTGTAAGACTTGTAAGAGTATTTATAAATGAACGGTTGAAACATTGTCTTCCCAGTGTGAAAAGTGTGTGGTCGGTTTGCTATAGGGCTTGACGGTTCGGTTTGTCATTAAAGTGCTTGCATCACAGCCAAGCTAGACGACATAAATCTCATGTATACGCTGCAAGTCAAAATAAAACACCTATGCAGTCTTTTTGTGATAACTCTGGCAGATGTGGACCGATTTCAATAATCCTTTATCCGTTGCATTCTGCCATGAACTCCGTAAGAAGCTTTTACATGATCTGCCACCTCACCTCAAATCTGTTGCCGCATTACCTTGAGAAATTTGAATGTTCAACTGAACAACCATTCACTATAGTCATTCAATTCAAAAGTGTGCAGTCATTTATTTCAGTAAATATCTACAGGGATGTCATGATCTCGATGACATGTCTATGCCGATTCATTTAGTGTTACAGCATGTGTTCAAAATATCCGTCATCAGCATGCAGACATGCTTTGAGTCGTGCACGCCACTTGTCAATGGATACGTCGATGATATGTTGTTCAATGCTGCATATGATGTGATGTCAAATGACGTCGAAGGGACTTGGAAAAGACACTTAAGCTAAAATAAATCTATCAAACAGAATTTTTACAGAAATACTTGCTAAGTTATCATTTTAAAACGAAATTATCATCTTATGTGTAGATTATCCTGGCTGACATGTATCAACAGCTGGACAGTGGAACATTCAAGTTTCGCAAGGTAATGCGGCAACATATTTGAGGCGAAGTGGCAAATTTTATTCCGCCTTTTTCTGCAGTTCGTCTCATAATGCAGCAGTGAAAGAATTATTAAAATCGGTCCACGTTTGCCAAAGTCATCACAAAAAGACTGCTTTAGTGTTTTTTTTGACTCGCGGTGTACTACGGTGCCTTATTGTGCCACTGTCTCAGGCGGTGTGGGGAATTACACGTCTGTATTGGTCAACTTTAGCAATGTGAATGACGTACTGTCGAGTCTTGTTTGCATCTAGTAAGCTAGATAATCAAAGAAAGCTGTTAAGTGCTAGGTACGTAGGCTGAATAAGTGTTGGGCATATTGCTATTAAATTGTGCCACAACAGGCCACTGTCAGCAGACATGACTATACACTGATTAGTTGTGCCTAGCTGTTCACTCTAATGTACACGGTGTTCCAGAAAAAAAATGCACAAAGTTTGGCACGTTATAAGTTTTGAACCATTCGTCTTATAATCGAGTTTTTTGCACAAAAATGTTACGCAAAGATTTGTGTCTACCAGACAACGCAAAACTTTTGTAAATGGGTTAAATATTCTTTGCTAAACAGCCGGAAGTCATTACACGTCGCACGTCGGCTGCAAAGTCACCTGCGTGTAAAAATATCACACGGTGGCCTTCCTACAGACGTTTTCAGACTTCATTCAGCCTTCAGACTGGCCACCTAACTGTTGTGTTGTGAAGCAATTTCTGGACATTTTGGTGATAACCGCGTGACGCTATGACTCGCGATCGTAAAGTTATGGTCCATTAAACTTTGTGGTTTTTCTGGAACACCCTGTATAGTTGTACTCACATGCCCAACATTAGCCATCCAGTGACAACCTAGTCTGGGCATGCTTTATCTTAACTAAAAATGACGTAGGGCAGGCATTACGTGTTTTGCAGAAGGCCAAGGCACTGGCTGCGAAGGTCACGGTCAAGGTCAATACCTTGGATGCCAAGGCCAAGAATCACATTCTCCACACTCTGCTGCCAGACCATCGACCCAGATTGGATTACGACCTTAGACCTCGATGTCATGATCGTGTACTGGCTCCCAAACTAAGCTGCCTGACTGAGAGTAATTTTCCAATAAGGCAGCTTTACAAGAACTGTTACTAACAGTACCACTATTTCATGTCATTATACCATTCTTCGCAGTAAATACTCTTCATTGCCGTTACTTTTTATCATTCATTTTAATTACCTCAAGATTGTACTAACTCTTATTGAACTCTCTACTCACAGTTGTTGCGTTCTATCAACATGTTTATGTTAGACAAATATAATGATGATGAAGGCGTAATATCACTTGTGCGGATGTTAATACATTGAAATCACGTTTACAACGTTGAAATATTAACTTACGATAAACGTTTAGTTCATAAATGTTTAGATGCATCTAAACGCTTTCTAAACTAATATTAAGCTATGGATAAACCATGGTGTGCCCGCTGGGCAGGTACCGTTGCCTGTACAGGTGTTATTTCTAACCTAGGCATGCAGTGACGTGCTTGGTCACTGTACTCTTGGAATCATAAACATTGTTCATTGTTGACAGTGTTTTGTTGGTACGAAAACACGATCTTGGATGCTTTTTACCCGCGCGACGCTATGCTAGCGTGGTCTTTGCGACAGCGACGTGTCTGTCCTGTCTGTCTGTCCGGACGTCCGTCACACGCCGGTATTATGCGATAATGGTGCATTTTAGACAGCTGAGACTAGCTAGCCAATTGTGGATATCTGATAAGCTTGGTGACCATTGTAGTGGCCAAAAGAACAAGACACAGACATGTTTGATTCAACACATAACAACTGTGTTACCAAGGCAACTCGTGTTAACGTCGGTCGTGTGTAGCAACTAGAGTAACAGCAACAAAGATGTCGACGGCCCAGCCACACCACTACAAACAACACACACACACACACACGCACACACAACCGACTCAGCAGTTTTTTTGTTTAAAATTCTACCGATATGTTCTCTAATTCGAAAACTGTTAGCAATTTCTTCCAAACAAACCCCACTACGTTGCTAATATTAGTACATCAGCCAACCAACACTGCAAAAAACAAAAACTCTCGCGTAATATACAGGCTATAATACAGCGGATAAATGTAATAATAGCAACGTGTAATAAAACTTAGGGATGTACCGATTTCAATTTTAAAAAGCCAACTGGATGTACACCCTCAAATACGGATGGAGCTGGAGACGGATTCCGGAAGAAATTACTACACTTACAATCCAAGTTAAATAACTTAAATGAATGGTAACAAGAAAGTACCAATGAACACACTGGGCGAGGTCAAGTTCCGCTAATCAAAAGTCAGACAAGATGTTTAGACAAAAGTCTTAGATGAACTCTAAAGTTCCGGCATAAGTTTGAGCTCACGACTAGTCTTAGCAGTAAACTATGTTGTTATTGTAGACAGTATTAATTTAAGACAATTAAAACCTAACTTGACCTCTGTTTGGTCTTAGACTTACGACCAAAACGCATTACGTTATCATTGGGAATTCCCAGCAAACTGCTGCAAGTTCAGCTTAACTTTGTCTTAGCAGTTCATTACTTCTAGCTGTAAATAGTCCGCATGCACTGTAGTAATTTATGCTGAAATCTGGAAATCCGAAATTTTGCCGGAGATGATAGCCAGATGTTGGGATCTGCCAGAGCCGAAATACGGTACATTCCTAAACTATAAAACCTAGTATACGGCAGCAACGCCAGATATTGACTGCAGAAAATAAAGTACTCAGTCGGCACACAAAAAACTGCTAGAGAACACCGACAATGCCAGCAGTGATTTGCAATAAAATTGGCAAACTGCAAATGCTTCACAACTGCAGAAAAATGAGAAGAAAGCGATGAATAGATTGATTTAGGATCTTACAAATGTGGCATCAAATTCAGTTTTCAGAAAAAGCAAGAGAACAGGCACAATGCATAGCTGCTTTGTACACATGCATCATATGTAATTTTTATTCTGGCATAGTTTTTTTTTAAAATGAGGTTATGTTAAATTCAGTAGCATGTGGTGTTACTATGCCATACTTTAAACAAATTATACGTTGTCACTTTTGGCAAAGTTAAACGAATCAATTTTGCCGTCACTCAATAGTTCAGCACTAGCAGATATTAATTAATTATTTGCCGAACACTCGCTATGTACAATTACTCATTACCACGTTATAAATGAACGGTGGAACGGACCGATTATGCACACAACTAGTACACGTGAGAATACAATAGTAAGGCAATGTATGTACACAGTTGCATAACATCAACAGCAACAATAGTACCAACAGTGCAGATTACAGCACAGCTACAAGTCTGCCGATCTTGCGCCTGCAGCTAGGAAATACGGTATGTCAACCAATTAGAATTTTCCGAGTTCTCACTACGGAGAACTATGTAAAGCAGAGAAAAATTGCTGTAGTAAAACGAATTCCGAGGCCAACCGCAGAACAAGACAATAGACAGCTGTGCTGTTTCATTGCTTATACATTACCGTTAACGTAACAAGCAAACATAAAAAGCAAGGTTTCTTCATCACTGTGGTCCTCAGCACAGCATCGGCATCAGAGACTGGATCCGTTATTTCCTGAAGAAAAATAAACTTTCACTTAACTGCCAACCTATGGCTTAAAGTTACGTTTTACCTTTCACGTGTTTACATGTAACGTCGTGACGTGTGCCGCTATACATAAGTAACTGATTTAGCACTGCCGCCAACAGACAGATACACTTGAATCTTGCTTACAGGTCATTCAAGGTCATCGGTTTTGCAATGGGCATCAAACTCCCAAACATATTCTACCTACAAGCAGAGTTTCAACTGCAGATCTAGATCGTAATTCCTGAGATATCGTTTGACGAAAAAGACAAATACTTGCAATCACCCACCCAATTAGCTCAATTCAACATCTCACAACCTCGGCTGCCCTGAGGAACACCTTGCTGCACGTTGTCCCATTCATTCAAAATCTGCAGTATTTAATGCTGTTAATTAGTCCACTACACACAAGAAGTCAAACGTCGGTAAAAGTCGGCAATATTAAGCAGCACATAACAAGAGTATCGTGTGACTGGCTTCCACGTTAAACTTACCATTGTGCACGGTGACTAATGACAACAGTGAATCGGTGCATTATCACAGAGTGTAAACAATCACAAAACAACCAATTATTTCACCAACAGCTAACAGCCGACAACTAATTCCGTGAAGATATTCATCACACGAATATATGCGCAATGTGAAATCGCAGGCAGGTGGGTAGTTAATTCACGTATCAGGCTAACATGCTCTACGAGAACAATGCTCAGTGAATCCATATGCTGCAGTGTTTGCACCAATCAACCAGCACAAGTCTATTAACTCACAAGCACCTGTGAAACAATACAGGAATAAACTCATTTCAAAACAGTTTCGGGTTGCTTTTCGACAAATTCTTACACTTTAATACAGGAACTAGTAATGCATGCCACAATAGTAGGTTTGGTATGGTATATAGCAGAATTAGCAGTAACTAACACCTGCCGAAACTGACCCACAAACTCACCAACCGTTACTACTGGAAACTGTGCAACATATGTTTGGTATGTGGTCACATCTGTCATTCTCACAAATCCCACAACATACATGCTGCTTCTAGTCAGCACTGCTGATCTTCCAACCAAATGGATTAAAAGAGCCAGCACAGACCTGTAAAATGATCCGAGCAACTTCAGTCTAAAACCGGAGACCCAAACAGAACACGTCATTGTCGTGGCAACCTCTAGAGATGTCCACGCCAACGACACGTCCTGAATGATGATAATCTGCCTCAGACCGAACAACTACGTCTCACCACAAGTCATCTCATTTCTACCAGCCAGCAACTGTCACGTAACCAAGCCACACAGACGACAAATGTGATAAAATGACCCACAACTGTTTTCTCACCACACCGCAGTCCACGAAGAAATAAGCAACAAGAAACGTCGCCGCAAAAAATGTGAACAAAATCGTGAGATACACACGTACGACAATAGCAAGTGATTCCGTCCTGTGAAGTACCATCATACCATAACTGCTACTTTATACATAATGAATAAACACCTTATCGGTTATTACCGCACAGAATACTAAGCAGTCGATAACAATAAACGATACGACGATACAGTCGTCCGCAGTGAACAGCTTACACAACAAAGAAGCAAAAGAAAAATTATATAGCAACAACAAGGAAATCAAAAGTTCACAACAGTAATAATCGACAATGGCCGACAAGCAATTTACACTCACTGAGACAATCATGAGTAATACAGACAGCGCAAAATACACGGCTACGCAAGTACACGGCCGTTCAAAACAAACCAAGTTACATAATTTATGAACGATAATATACACACACACAACTAGAAAGCAAACCATACAACTAGGGCATACAATTTTCAACGGCTCATCGAATTTCACGCGCCACCATGGATTTTTTTAGAATCGCCGTACAAGACTCCTTCGACGCCATGGCCCAGTGTTGTGCCGATAAATACCCTGGGAAACCGTTTCGTTTGATCGAATTCTGGATACTGACAGACGGTGTAAAATATGCAGCACACGCAGACATCATGTAGTTGTAGTAGTCGTTTGTCGTGAATGGAAGCAGCTTTGTTTTTGTATACGTGACCTAGATGTTGCTCATATGGCTATGGATATGTATTCGTATATCATCATTACAGTTGTACCATACACTAAGAATCACCATGAACACACATTGTATAACCATAACAAATCGTAACTCGTACATGAAATCTAACATTCTCACTTAGTAGTAGTCCTAAAACTCTTACGTTATAGCAGTAGTGGATCTGGGTTACGAGTTGCCAAGCTGGCACACACTGATTAGTGTAGTTATGTAACTTGTGCACCCACAAACTACGAGTACTTAAGGATTGCACTACGCCATCAACACTTCTAGCTTTCATGCTTCAGCTGCATTTTACAATGAAACAACTTCATCGTAAACGGCTGAGCCACAGAACGTCGTGAAAAATGCCACTTCTTGGCCTCTGAAAATTGTGGGCCCTAGATACACCAACATATATACAGCCCAGAGATAACTACATATATGCAACAAATCGGTTATTACAGATGGCAACGAAGTACCAGAAAAATATGATATGGTACATCAATATCATCTACTATACATGCTGATAATGACCAACGCTCTAAATCTAACTAACGGGATGCCCGAATGACAGGAGCTCTGTAACAAACTCGCCAAATGAACCTATTAACAGACAATCACAATAACTACAATACAATTTATACCATGCTCCATGCTGTAACAAGTTATGTGACTATAATATATAGTTACTTATTACATACAATTACTTCTGCGACAATACCATTTCTTTCATCCTTAAACGCACCAGAATACAACCAGACTTATCAAAATCAGGCTGCGACATATCAGTGTGTAATGCCGTGATTACAATTGAGATTCGGCTATGATATGAGTACAATCCGACTATGACGTATTATGCCCACCTGCTTGCAATTAGACGCAAGCAAGAAATGAACACGTCAATTTTTCGTCGTAGTCGTATCGTAGTCGAATTGCAATTGTGATGTAGGCTTTAAGTGTAACATTCCTTCTGTGCTTTGCTGTTGCTGATTGCGCATCACAAAAGGGCATTTGGCCTGCCAAAAATGTACTCCGTTTACCCCCAAAAGCTTTGCTAGAAATCCCGCCGTAAGACTCGGCCTGTGATGCAAAAAAATGGCGAGTTAAACAAAATCCGAAAGCGATATAACAGACTGTAACAACACAGTTAGTAAATGCCTCCCTCAATGCAGTCACATTAATTTACTATAGTTGTTTCTCTTTACACATTCACTCCTCATTCACTGCACTTGACTTGGCTGTCATCAGCACATCAGCTCAGTATAGACTATGCTTCAATGATTGCCCAAATCACTGCTAATATGTCATACCAAAATATATGCGGCTGTATACAATGAGCTGCATAGAATTTTTCCTCAAAAAGGTCCAAATAAAGACGGACTAAACGTGGCTACTAGTCAACACAATAATGTTTATTACAAGAACCCCTACGCATGCCATGCCATAACGGATAAAGCGCATAAGAATATTCCAAAAAGTTACCAAAATATGAACATCTTATGTTTGACACAACCAACTAATAAATTTTTAAATTTTCACCAGCCTAGACTCTCTCTGAAATGGTTCGGAATCTAGCTATTTATACTGTCAAATGCAAATGGCTGCTAATAAATGTTTAAAAGAGAAGTAAGGCTCTCCGCTCAACTGCTGACGTTTCAACGATGCTAATCTACCTGTCACTTTCTGTGGTCAGCAGCGACAGCCAATGCAAAACTTTCCGTCAAAACGTCTCTAACCTTAACAGACATCTACTGGATACAGACAACAATATAACAAAAATACATCAACTGAAATTAATCAACGCATTACAAACTGGCCAGATTTAAATTTTTAAAAAGGCAGTTAAACCAAGACACACACATGCACGGTTTTTGAGTTTCATGTATCTAATTTTTTTGAACGAGTCGGAAACAGAGGCCCTCGTCCTGCTTCCGCGATACTCATTGCACTGCACTGCATTTTTGAATAACCAGCCCATCTTTCTGGAGTCACTCCTGCGAGTAAACTTCTCAGAATTGTTGCGCCAGT
>Ga0209679_1001449_pt1 | contig 10211 bp, 12 predicted proteins | sample WorMetHEROISLAND_4_FD_187408 | JGI IMG/M metagenome (GOLD analysis project Ga0209679, IMG submission 187408) | Marine gutless worms symbiont microbial communities from Max Planck institute for Marine Microbiology, Germany - Olavius sp. 2 HERON... ...
GCTTGTTGCCGGATAAAAACTCCAACGGACGTGAAAGTCAGCTGCTCAGAAGTGCCGCATCTCCTAACATTTCGCGCAGCATAGCTGAGAACAGTGTGACTCCAAAACCGATTTACTTAGTAGTTCCTGTCGAGGAAAAAGTGACGGAAAGCGTCGAGGATTTCAGAGAACCGGAAGTAATAATTCGCGCAGCAGATGCCGATATGCCGCAGAACAGTAGAGTTTCGAGCAACGCCGGCGGGGTCGCCAGTGAGTTCGGCTCAGGAGGCGGAAAGCGTTCGCCGCTGCTCGGGGCGCTGCACGGCGGTCCAGGAAACTGTCGTGTTTACAGCACGCGTAATGACATTCCCGAACTGGTCGACTTCGCTGCCGGTGTGGACTGCTTCGACTTGGCCACAACTCCGACGGTAGTCGTTTGCCCGTATCCGAACGCCGATGATCGACACTTGTCGCAGCCGCTGAGGACCCACGGCGTCTGGGAGTCGCACATCGTGCGACTGTTTCAGGCAGCCCTGTCGAGCGACAACGAGTTCGGCGTATACGACATCGGAGCGAATGTTGGACAGTACTCACTGCTGGCGGCGGCGATGGGACGTCGAGTTGTAGCCGTCGAACTGTATCGTCCCAACATTTACCGACTGCACAAGGCCGTCAAACTTGGTCGACTCGAAGACAAGGTATACAGACAATGCTAACGACAAGTCACTGAGGCCATGCTTTTGTCTCAGTTTGTCTGCCCGTCTGTTTGCAAGCAGGATTATTTAAAAAATTGTGAATCATATTTTTGGCCAAAACAGTCTATTAGATTTTGGAGATGAATTTTTCGTCTTCGCTTATCTGTAATATGTTACATAGTACTGCTTTTATTCGTTACGTGTCAGCAATATAATGCTGAGTGCTCACGTCTTCAGAGATGCGCCTTGTTTCAGTATTGTGTAGCAAGGTAACATTGCAAAAACAACAGTGTACACACAGTACGTGGCTTAAGTGTGAGCTCTCACAGTGCTTTCTACTGTCAATTTGTATTAATTTTTATTGACATTTTCTATTATTATTATTATTATTATTAGTATTAGTATTAGTATTATCACTGCCGAGTAGATAGTTTTAGTGGCAGTTTATAAGGCAAGTATCAGACACCGGGTCACACACTAGGTCATGACCTGGTACCATTGCTGGTAACTATACTGTATAATGGACGATCTGAGGCTGACAGATAGTCGTGGTCGAGAACGGCGTGTCTGACAAGCGTGAGACATTCGAGCTGGAAGTGAAGGACGGTGATCCAAGTGGCGTGCGACTGACCACCCACGACGCCGACAAGTTCTGCGATGAGCCGGGATGTCCACCACACGCGACCACCATACTCCTCGACGATTTACTCGAGGTATTTTTCGTCAGTCCTTCTTTAGCTTAGCGTCTATGCAGGACACTGTACAGTAGAGAAACAACGTGGCATGCAATCACAGGCGGTTGCAGCTTGAAATAATATCAAAATAGTTTTAAAAAACCATTAATGAAAAGTTAATATGAACGGCAATGCAATCATGTCTTTAGTTATAGCAGTTTTTATGCAGAACGTACGGATGGACAGAAATGGTGCCAGGCGGAATAAAAAAAGAAGCCTCGTAGCATTGTTTACGGTTCCGCTCAACGATAGTGACGTGTCCACCTGCAGCATCGGAGTAATTCTAACCCGGTGCCCTTCCAGACGCTGCCGATGAGTCACAAAGACATCGGCGGGATTCGAGCTGGGATTGCTTTAACCACTGAGCAGCTGCAGAATAACATTAGACGCTGTAATGATTATATCTAATGCAGCATGGATTGAACATCGTACTAGACAGTCACTACAGTGTCTCAGTATTTGTTATATGCCATAAACTGCTCTGCTTAGCTTCCTTTAAACCGGTTAATTCATACTATCGTGTATTTTATTATGTGTTATCTTTTCTTTAGGCATATATCAACTGCGAATAACTTGTTGAATTGCTTGCCTAGTATAATACTGCTGTGATACGGTTGGGATTGCCAGTCGTTTAAAAAGACATTTTAAAAATCGAGAGACTACTAGTAATAGTGTCAGTGCTATTAGCCAGCTGAGAGTACTGCCACCAGAAGTCAATTCGAACTAAGTATGATATGAAGATATACTGATACTATTACTACTAGCCCCGTTCGATTTTTGCTTAGGCGGCCAATGTATCTGGAGTTACTCCTGGTTAGGCCGTCCCCCAAAAGTGAACTACTTTTAGAAATTGTTGAAGCAAACAATTTTAAAGGCCATGTCGCCCAACCAACCAGCAGCGTCGAGAAGCACTGGAGGCTAGTAGTGTTGTCAGCTTGAAGAAACGCATAAAATTGTCATTGTGTACTCACGCGGCTTCTGAATTTCTGATGCTGGCTGTGGTTGTGTAGGTGACAAACTTCAAGGCGGCAGTGATGAAGATAGACGTTGAAGGCTACGAGCACCGGGCGTTCTTTCACGCCGACCAGCTGCTAAGTGACGTGCGGGTGGCGTACATCTTCATAGAGTGGGTCAAGATGCGCGCGTTCTACGGCGCTGAGGTCGACGACTCGCCAGACAAACGGCTTGTCCAGCACATGATCGACACGCTGGCCAGTCGTCAGTACCTGCCGTACGGCGTCACTAACGCGCCGCTGCGGATTCTGGATCTGCGGACATGGTACCTCTGGCCGGATGACATTGTCTGGGTGCTGGCTGGCTCCGTCGAGCCGAAAAGGCTTTCAGAATTGGCGCCTGAGGTACCGAGTTCCAGACAACTTTCAGACAATCATAGAGCAGTTCTGGACGCGTAAAAACATCGTTCAGTTGAGAGGTCACATCTCACGTATCGAGTCCCAACTATTCAGAGTTATCTTAACTGCCATGTGTGATGCGGAGTTTACTGTGTCTAGTATATGGTCACCTATTATTATTATTAGGTTATTGTTAGTAAACAGTTCAACTTTTATCGACACTAATGACCGGCTTATTCGTTCTCAGCTGTATTTACGCGTTCATTTTCAGGGTACTTCTGTGTACATTAGGAAATCCAGGCTACCACTGCAGCTGTATTTTATGTCTAACGTCGTATTATTTCGTTTTAACAAAGCTTTAGTTACACCGTGAGTCAAAAATAGGAAGACACCATCCTATTCTCCATATCTTCAGCAAATACTGACCGATTTAAAAAATTACTTGCAAATTGTTTAGAAAATTTGCAATAAAGTTAAGAGATCCCACCACACCTCAAGCATGTGGTTACACTTTAGTGATCAAATTATTGTAAATTTATCTTAAAGTGTGTCATTGAAAATTTTTTTTTAAAATTTGTCATATTTGGTGAAAATATGGACAAAAGTATGGCGTCTCCCTTTCTTTACTCACGGCGTATAAAACACGTTTTATTAACGTTTTTATCTTTTGCCGCCAGTGTATTGCATGCTTCTTGCAAAACATTTAGTCATTTTGATGTTTTATTACTGTACTACATTGTATTGCATAATGTGTTGAATAAAATGAATAATTATGTATAGCTTATAGTGAATGGTACAATTCCTAACAAGGTGTATGATAATACCGAAATAATACAGAAAGACGTTATAAATGTCTTTTGATGAATATGATTGTCCGCGTTCACGAGTTTTCTTGTGAAAGCAAAACCAGAGTGACACAAAAAACCACACACACACACACACGTGAGTTTTATGGGAAAGGAAACAATGGAGAGACCTGAGACAATGATGAAGACAGTATTGCTATTGCAAACTGACCGGTTTCAGATAATACCGCATTTAATTTGCACAGTATTGTACATTCTTCAACAGTACGAAGAATAGTTAACGTATGAGTGAAGTCGGTAGCGCATCAACCTATTATCGCTGTAACAACTTAGGCCGATGTCAGACACGCAACAAAGTTGAGAAACTTTGTCGCTCAACTTTGTCGCGCAACAAATTTGCCTAGGCAACTGTCAATTTTCCATTGCCAAACAATCGTCCGTCCATTCCATTATATACTAATTTACTTTTAAAATAACACAATATTAAATGATAGACAACAAATAATACGTTAACAATTTACATCGAAATCAACTTACGTGTAAACAAACAATTGACCAATCACAGCTCAGCGACAGAGCGACAAATTGCCGAAGAATAGAGATGGTTTCTATCCGGCAAATTAGTTGCGCGACTCGTCAAAAGTTGGGCAACTTGCGAAGTCAGACAGGCAACTTCGTCGCCCAACAAAGTTGAGCGATAAAGTTGCTCAACTTTGTTGCGTGTCTGACATCGGCCTTAGAGTTCCGTACAACAGTCGCGCCGTGATACCTGGTGCAGGTGTTGCTCGACGCAATGTTGGCGTGTCCGTGGCCGCTGTATGCCAACGTGCTGATGAAGGACGCCGTCAAATGGCGCTCAAGCCTCGACGTCAGTCAACTCGCTCTGCCCAGCTCCGTCGAAGCGGCCGTCAACCAGCTGCTGGACGACGTCGAAAAACGTCTCGGCGTCGTCTTCGTCAGCCACAGCCTGGCGTTCATTACCGCCGCCCACAACGGTCTCTGCGAGGTCTGCTGCGTTCAGTGTCTGATCAAGTCTCATCACTCACAATACACGGCAGCAGGTGCCCGCAGACTAGAGGGTCGTCCACTCAGGGGCGGTTCTACGTTGGGGCAGGGGGGCACGTGTCCCCCAGATTCACTTGTTGCCCCCAGATTCAAAAGCTAGCTGACCGTTATGACGTGATTGCTGAGGTCCTAAAATGCTACAAAATCCAAATTTTTCGGGCTTCGGGTGGCGCTGGGGAAGCTTACAGTACTCCCCCAGACCCTCTAGCTGATGGGAGCGGGCTCGCTGCCCCCACTCAAGAACCCTACCTCCGTTTCGGGGATCTAGTTTGCATCCATGTCCTTGTCGCATCATCATCAGTGACTTACCACAGTTTTGCTGCGATGCGTATCATAGGTGTTACCCCATAACATCGCTTTTAGGTTATGTGCACTTGAGTAAGAACTTAATGTTTTTATATATGTTGTCCAAAAGACTGAATCCCTCCAGACTTCAGAAAGAAGAAGGGACGCCCAAGAGTGTCGTGGACTTCAACAATAAGAAAGGATCTGGATTTGTTGGGTTTGACATGGGATGAAGCTTTGGATCTAACAAAGGATTGTTCGGAATGGAGAGACTGTACTGCCCGATGTGCTTTTACAGCACGAGGTAGGTCCAAGGTAAGGTGTCCAAAAGTTACTTTTATTTGCTGGTTGACGGAAGGTGGAATTGGAGGATGTGCTGGCCTGTGACGACGAAGTTCTGGAGGAAGTGTTCCAGTTCGTGGATCCACCGCTGAACACCGTTATACGCGTTCCACAGATGTTCGTCGCTCAGCTGCGCCACTATCTTGGCTGGTTTCTGTATCTCGTCCACGACTACGCGATCCCGGTGTTCTACTGGGCCCACCGTCAGATTGCAGACGCCGTGAAGAAGCGTTACCTGCTCAGGTGCGCCGTTTTTCCTACATTTCATGCTGTCCGAGATTATCTTACTTAATCGGATAAAACAAGTACCAAAGCTACTATGGACCCGGAAGGCGCCCGCTTGCTTACTTACTGTACTAATTGCCTAATTGCCTACAATAAGCCCTGCCGCTCCATGAATTACTATGCGCCGCGGATCAGTCTGACTGGTAGGCTGCAGTGTACGCTGCGCTACACGCACTGCGCCGACACTGGAAACATACTGGTGAAGGTTCAATGTCAAGTTTTAAATCGATAACTTGAAACGAACTTTGATAATTACTCGTTAATTAGAAAATAAGTGGAAAATCTGAAACGATAGATCTGTAGGGAATATGAGCACGTAACTGGAGTCCTTGGGCTATCCATCGGTGAAGATTTCGTGATCCTAGCTTGCATCGTTTTCACTCAATGCCAGCATGTGACAAACAGACAGACGGGTGGACAGACGGACAACCTGATCGTAGCTAATACAGGGCTCTGCATAGCAAGCTAAGTAAGTAAGTAAGTAAGTAAGTAAGTAAGTAAGTAAGTAAGTAGTTTAATAAACACATGTCAAACGCACATGCAGAACAATGGAAGAAATAGCAGTCTGACAAAGAAAAATAAAACACTAAAACATTTAAAACACATTGTGAAACCGCATGACAAACCAGAACACATTCTAAGTATAATTGTACAAGGCTCTAACAATAAAATTCTTCTTATTAAAATTGTATTTAACGAAGGGAAGCATAAAATCGTGCCCCCTTGTACGTAACCTCATAGCACCTGGCTTTTCATTAACCGTGTAGATGTGACGGAGGCAGTGATTTTCTGAGCAACTGTTGTGAAAGAGATTATACTCAGCTTCTTCTGCCAGGATCTCAATGTTATATTCACTTATGCTGACGCCCTGTAAAAAGGAAGAATAGGGAGGAAAGGGGAGGGGAGTGTGGAATGAAGGGGAAGGGAAGGATCACTCCCTGCTGCTAGTCCACGCCCCCAAAAAAGCGAATCCTATATAAATCCCTGGAAAATGAGGATAAACATCTCGCCAGATCTAAGAGAGGACGATGCTGATGGGAACTGGATATCACTTACCTGAGATCTTGGCCCGACGCAGAAATACAACAACAGTAACAAAATTTGTTACAGCGCCATATAGGCGAAGCTACGCAGGCGCTGAAACAACTGATCGACTTTTAGAATGATACTGTGAAATCGGTGTTAGACAGACTTAGATTTTCCTTACAGTTAGGATCAATTTTGCGGACTGTACGATGGCGAAACTAGGCCCTATACTTTCGTCATTTCAAGCGTTAAGACCGTGGTTACGTGTAAAATAAAACATTTGCAAAAATGTCGTAAAAAATGTTTTGGTGTTTTATTTTACGCGTAACCTCCTCTAAAATGTTTTTAAAATGTTTTACGCTAAAAAATTTGCAAAAATGTTGCAAAACATTTTTAGCAGGATCGAACACGGCTCGAAAATAGACAGTGGTTACGTGTAAAATAAAACACTGAAACATTTTTGCAAATGTTTTGCAAATGTTTTATGTTACATGTAACCGCGGTCTAATCCTTCGATGGTCCAGCTCGCCGCACCTGACGTATGTAAGTAAGTAAGTAAGAGAACTTATGAGGCGCAGATTGACAGTTAGTCACAATGCGCCGCGATCCCAGCACCCGAACAGAAATGTCTTTAGTAGCCGCTTGAATTGTTCGATGCTAATGTGCCGAGAACGGTCGGCGAGCTTGCCACGCGCGGCGACAGTAACAAATTACCGTTGTAGGTTAAACGAAGCTGGGTCGTGGGAGTTTTCTCAGCTGTTCTATCGCTGCAATCGAATGATGTTCGACATGCTGAACGCCGTCGGTCCGTTGCTTCGACCGCTGTCGTTGCCGAAACGACACATTCACTTCAAGGTGATCGCTCGCAACGTTTCTCCGCGACCTCCGGATGTGGCCGACGATCGACGACGCCTGCAAAAGCTGCCGATATTTCTCCACAGCTCTGCACCCGAGTCCGAAATACTCAAAGAGCTCAAGGACACGGTCTGTATATACACCGTGGGCCATGAAAAACGTGCCACTTTATTTTGCACCATAACTCCCATGTTTCTTGATAGTATGGGTCTGTCGTCATTCTAGTTTTTGTGGTGGGCTCCGAAAGACGCATCTTTTCTGCAACAGAGTACGTATCGGCCGTCCAGGGTCACCCAAGGTCGTTGATTTTGGCACCAATCGAAAGGGCGTATGTGACTTCCTATTAGTCATTAATAGTAACTTTGGTCCTATCTTGCGCCGTTTCTGAGATACGGCGAGTTATTGGCTGAAAATTGCGAATTTTTCCTACCCACTTTCATTTAACTCCCCCGCTCGGGGTGAACCCTGTCGAGTTTCTGGATGAACTTTTTATCCCGAAAACTAGAGTCCTTGGGCTATTCGTAGATGAAGATTTCGTGATCCTAGCTTGCGTCCTTTTCACACAGTGCCAGCGTGTGTCGGACGAACGGACAGACAGACATCCCGACCGTAGCTAATACAGCGCAGCGACATCTAACGGCGAACGGAAATTTACCACGTCATTCCGAAGAAGGCAACAGCCGTTGCCGAAACATCAGCAATAATTTAAACTATTAAAGGTTGTTTTCTGATGAATGTTTACAGGGCGTCAGCATAGATTGCTATGCAGAGCCCTGTATTAGCTACGGTCGAGTTGTCCGTCTCTCCGTCTGTCCGTTATACTCTGGCACTGTAGCAAATCAACGCAAGCTGGGATCACGAAATCTTCACCATTGGATAGCTCAAGGACTCTAGTCTTGGCGTAAAAAAGTTCATCCAGAAATTTGAAAGGGTTCGCCCCGAGCGAGGGCGTTAAATCAGAGCGGGTAGGAAAAATTTGCAATTTTCAGCCAATAAGTCGCCATATCTCAGATACGTTGCAAGATAGGATCACAGTTACTATTAATGAAATTAGCAAGTCGCATACGCCCTTTCGAATGGCGTCAAAAGTTCATCCAGAAATTTGAAAGGGTTCGCCCCGAGCGAGGGCGTTAAATCAGAGCGGGTAGGAAAAATTTGCAATATTCAGCCAGTAAGTCGCCATATCTCAGATACGTTGCAAGATAGGATCACAGTTACTATTAATGAAATTAGCAAGTCGCATACGCCCTTTCGAATGGCGTCAAAATCAACGACTTGGAGCTGATGTATATTCGCTGTGTGCATAATAAATCGGCCGGTTCATCGGACGTAGGTGTTGAACGTTGGCTTAGGTCATTACGGCGATGGAAAGTAACTAATCTAAAAATGAATGTATTGCTGACGCCCTGTTTGCAAGCGATAGCTAAGCTTCTTGTTACAGTTTAAAAGCGATAGCCTACGTGTTTGGTAATCGTGATAGATACTATGCAACACACAGTGGATGATGGACAAGTTGCTTGGCCGACCTTTCCACGAAGCACTCACCGACCTCAACCTGGTGTCACAGAAAGACGCCGATATCCAAATTATCGAGTCGATTCTCCTGGGGTCGCGTTTCGTGCCGGAAAATCCTCAGATGTTCCAGCTGGAGCTGCTGTCGCGTTTCTCGCGTGCGGCGGGAGCGAACAGTCCGGTGATCGGTCGGATGGTTGCAGAGGCAGCGCTGATGGTTCTGGTGACGTCGGAGCGCTGCATCGTGCCGTTCTATCCGTGCGTATCGCCGTCGTCGGCCGAGGTACATCATCGTACCCGCTACGGACCGACGCACGTCCTCGCCGTCACCACTGTACAACTTCATCACGAAGGACCTCAACGAGAGGAGAATGGAAACGAAGAAGAAGAAGAAGAGGAAGAACAAGAAGTAGAAAAAGAAGTCGCAGCAGCAGCAGCAGCAGAAGAACAAGAAGAAGAAGGTGATGATGAAGAAGAAATAGAAGACGAAGAAGAAAACGAAGAAATAGAGGAAGACTCTGATGACTCGACCACTCAGGCTCTTGTCTGGGGTGAACGTTGTGGACTTCAAATCTGGCGCACCGGTCTCGACCACTGCACGTTTCAGCCGTTCTACCACATCACCGACGAGGTTGGCAGTCTTCTGTTGCGCGTGGAAACCTAATGCGTGAGGATAATATCAAAACATTTCTCTGGAGCGGAATGCATTGTTCGATCCGTAAAAGGTTTCGGCCCGCTATTCCGATGGGCAGCTACTTCGAAGGTCCGCCGTTCCAATAACGTTAGGGTTAGGGTTACTGTACTTCACTCTGCTGGCGAATCTTCGGAACAGCGGCGCTATAGAATAAGCGAGTCCCACCGTTATTCAACATAAAATTTGTGAATGATCCCTTGAACTAGATCGCCAATATTGGGGCTCCGAAGAGAGAATACTCTAAGCTAATTTTCCGTGTAATTTTTATTATCTCCGCCAAGTGAACGAAGTGAATGGCGGAGATAATGCGTTCGTTCGATGTGTGTGTGTTTGTCGGTGTGTTTGTGTGTGTGTGTGTGCAGCGGCCGGTCATGGGAGTTAAATGCCAATAGCTCCAAAACGGTTAAAGCTACGGATTTCAAATTTGACACACGTGTTCCCAGCGAGAGTCCGGACATGACCCTCAAAAATTTTTCCAAAAGGGGGCGTGGCCACGGTCACGTGACCCCCTAAATTTTTGGGCGTTAAATGCTAATAGCTCCAAAACGGTTAAAGCTACGGACTTCAAATTTGACGCACGT
>Ga0209679_1001450_pt1 | contig 10207 bp, 6 predicted proteins | sample WorMetHEROISLAND_4_FD_187408 | JGI IMG/M metagenome (GOLD analysis project Ga0209679, IMG submission 187408) | Marine gutless worms symbiont microbial communities from Max Planck institute for Marine Microbiology, Germany - Olavius sp. 2 HERON... ...
AAGCATTTTGAAAAACCGTGCGGACATACCCAGGCACAGAATTCCACGCTGTCTGAGAATAAGGGATGCTTAAAGCTGTAAGCAGCGCGCATACCAATATGTGCTCAGGTTGAACGAGAAACAGACCAGATTCCTTCGCTTACCAGCCTAACAGGTGACTAAACCTGCGATTACTTATCTGGATTGAACTTAACTCGGTTATTGTACCGTATTCTGCATCAGTACCAGCAACATGAATGGCTAAAACTTGTCTAAAAATTACATGTAACACTTCAAGCGCGACTGTAAAAACTGTCCAAGCAATCCAAGCATTCATAAGGTGTACAGCATCAGCAAGCCGAGGTACAGGAGGTGTTCTCGAGTTAACAAACACTCAGCACTAAAGTGAAGGTAGACTTGTGAAGAGAAGCGCTTTACAATTTCGGAAGTAGCAGCTGATTGGCATGAGCTAATGATACAGCAGTGTATTGTTTGGTCTTCCACTGCTCACGCTAGTGAACAATTGGAGACACGGTGCAACATGCAGACATATCACTGCCCTAATCAGCCACAATAGGCCTTCACCACTTAGCCCATAAGCAATTACTCACTTCCTGTCCCACTGAGGGTAGGAGGCTGAGTTGGCCTGAGCACACAGTAGGTTGGCAACTTAGTCAACTTGCTAATAATAATAACAAGGTTGCTTGCAAACGAGATTCGAACTGCAAAATGAAAGAGTTGGATACTCTACCACTAGACAGCATACACCTATTTGTGGTGCGATGAACAGAACCTTGCATGTGGTTTTGTAATGGATGCTTAATCACATTTACAGACATACACCATACACTGCAGTCTGATGATCATGGAACTGTGTTCAAACGTTCTAACACAAAAACAAAGCAGGAGACATGGCCTACTCAGTTGTCAGACAGACACACCATTTTAGCCCTCAACAGTGTGCAAGCAGAGGTGTTGCTTTTAGACTTACAGAAGTACACACAAGAGCAAACACTATGGAAGTCCACGTCGCTGATGACACTCTTGAAATGACACCAGAATGATGACAATGAGTTAAACGTTTCACTAATGAATACAATGATGACAATGAGTTAATAAACGTTTCACTAATTAACACAACGATGACAATGAGTTAATAAACGTTTCACTAATGAATACAATGATGACAATGAGTTAATAAACGTTTCACTAATGAATGCAATGATGACAATGAGTTCATAAACGTTTCACTAATTAACACAACGATGACAATGAGTTAATAAACGCTTCACTAATTAATATTTTCACTAATTAATATTGCACTGCAATCAGATAGCAACAAGCACCAAGTTTAAATGCAAAAATTATCAAGCAATAAGCAAACACTGAGAGTACAACTGCACAATAATGAGTGAGATATTTAACATTTAAAACCGGCACCATGTATTATAACACTACCATAACCATTTACTAGCTGCAAGTTGAGCTAGAAGTGCAGGTTTAGTACGAGGTCCATCTGGATAACAATGGCAATGGCTTTCAACAGGACTACCTTTATCTGGAAAGACTGGAAATATATCACTGTTTGCAATTCTTCAGTTAGATGTATTTGCAAGGTGTGTGCAAGAGATGTATCCCATCAACTGATGCAACTTCATTCATAAAACATCGTCAGTCTTTCAATGGACAACAACTGATAATGACAACATGGCTATGGAGTGCCAACACAAAAAACAAACAGAAGCAGTTATTATTAACAAACTGAATGTACACTGTTAGCAGCAGCATTCACATTTCAGTTACACGCTACTGCAGCGCACATCGAGCTGCTCGCTGCAATACACAATACACCATTATTAATTAATTTACTTATTTACAAACAATTTAACGCCAATGACATCACGTACGAATATATCAGTTGAATTCCGACAAATGATCAAATTAGAGTCTGTTTAAGTAAACTCATGATTATTGCGTATCAGAATATCATACAGCTATTAATAGACAAACTGGCTGTTATCCCAAGTATACATGTATCTATGTCACTGTCTACAGCAACTGTGTACAAGTTTGTCCACTTCCATTATACAATCAAAACATATCCAAGACATTAGGCCTTAAAAAATTTTGTTGTTTCCAGAAACCCGACCAACCCTAGTTTTTACCCCGACCCTAAAAATTTTATGGACTTCATATTGGGGCCGAATTGTTTCGGGTTCAATTTCCATCGCAGCCATCATGTCCGGATCATCTTTCCACTAAAATAACAAAACATGTCAAAGCAAAATGAAAATAGAAGGCAACAAAGAGAAGAATGTGTGAATATACTATTAGTTAGCGTAATTTAGCACAATTGTCAGACTAAAAAAACCTGACCTACCGACCCTATAATTTTGGCCATGTTTCCGGAAACAACAAAAGTTTTTAGGCCTTACAGTCAGTATAAACATCACATCAATGTCAGGAAACTTCACATCTGATTCAAGCTGTGTTCTTTCTTTCAATAATCCTCCAGAAAACTAAAACTAGAAGTGTTGCATGGTATACCAGTGCAGTATAAACGGTACACTGTGGTTTGTGAAGTGACATACAGTATACCATCATACTGGCAAATACCACGGTATACCACCAGCTGGTTTGTCAACCAGAGAGATTACGATAATTTATGCTTACTTACTGTAATATGAACTGTAATTCTACTTAAATAAAGCTTGAAGCATATATGGCCTATATGGCAGCTACATGCACTTCACTAGCAAAAGATCCTCTGAATTGTGGCACACTGATGGAAATATCAGCTGGTGTCATAAATGTACGGATGTGCCGGATTTCAATTTTCTAACCCCGGCCGGAGTGGCTTTGGCCAGATTTGCATCCTCCGAAATGTGGCCAAAGCCGGGGCAAGATTTGGCAGAAATTTACTTCGCTTCCATAAATCACAGGTTTTCAATAATCGAAATCAAATAACACAAAACTGGCATAAATGTACACTAACAGAAAAATATAAATGAACACTCTGTGATCATGTAATGTCATTATGTTAATCCAGTCTGCCACTATTGAGAGTGCATCAAATCATGAAATCACTAAAATAATGACAGGTCAAAACTCATTTCATTTATTTCAGTTGTAAATAGTCAACATGTAGGCCTACTGGACCAGTGCTTAAATCTAGTCAAAATTCTAACTGGAACCAGTTTTGGCCAGATTTGCTAAAATAGCCAGCTGCCGGACCTGCTGGAGGCGGGGCCAAAATCCGGTACATCTCCACATCAGCACTTCCAATTCACTCTAGTCTGCATTATACAAAGTGTTTTTACTTACTTACTTCAACATCACAACGTGCAATAAATTTCACCCGTGAATGTCGCGGCTCAGTTGACTTGTTACACAGTAGTCGACAAGTAAATACAACATCTGCATTATGGCCATTCAATCAATCAATGTTTTATTATGACCCGAAGTTATCTGTTCATAGGCTAGCAGCATCTACTTCACTAGCTATTCACCATAAAAAATATGTATTTACTTACTTACATTAAAATATACTGGTGTACTGGCAGAAAGTATTTTGATGACATATTATTGGCAAACGTTTCCCACACCGTGCAACATTAACTAAAACTAGCAAAGCAGTGATGACTGCTACCTCTAACCCACTGAACCAATAGCCCTGATACAAAATCATGTGTTGTGATCCTACTAAGAGATATTCAAGTATTATGTGCTAACTACAGTTAGTTATCTCTTCCCCAATAACCCACAAATATCAAAGACAAAACCGTATATAAGATAGTTGTGAGGCAAATGATAAGTATATAATATGTGTTTTGGTACTGTGACAAAGACGTATCATGAAACACCCGTATATAACATGCAATCATGCTAAAGACATTTCTGTTCGGGTGCTGGGATCGCGGCGCATTGTGACTAACTGTTAATCTGCGCCTCATAAGTTCTCTTACTTACTTACTTACTAATCAATATACTGAAATAACAGAATACAATAAAGAGCAAAGGAAAGCATGGAAATATTGGCATTTGCTATGTACAGGTTAAGTGAATGTGTCTTTTTACTTACCTATTACTTATTTCAATTAGCAAAGTTCAATTATTTCCTATCAGTTATTTGTTTTGCTATTTATCTATTTATCTCACGGTACAAAAGTAGAGTCTGTGCAACATTAAGTCACAACTCCATCAAAATCAAAACTAAAGTCAGACAGTTTACACAACAGCACTTATTATGTGGCCGTCTTATAGGCCACATTACATGTCTTGTCCCTCCGTCGCATATACTGGCTTGTCACTCAAAAACAAAAATGTGGAAAAATCAAAATTGGTATAAATGTTCCCCACGACATGAGTACGTGAAGTTTCAATTCTCAGTTGAAAGGTTAAAGGTCAAGGTCACCAGACGTCAAAAACCTCAAAAAATGCCACATATCTAGCATACCGGGCACGTTTACTTATGGGCACTGCAAACTAGGCCTAACTCATTGTTAGGCCTAATTTACTGTCAGCGCCTGACACGTTCCGCAACTGGACGAAAGGCCGCATATCAAGTTGGCACTTGGCACCGTCATCTTTTCTCGTTATAGTTATTATATATACATCGGAAGAACAGAAGATGCAATGCAGCCTAGTCAGCACAGTGATGCACTGGACACTGCAAGGATCACTCATACTGTATGACACAGTGAATTCACTGTATCAGAAATAGTTTTATTTGTCAAATGAAACATTCAGATCAGCTATGCAGTTCTAATTCCTGAAATAGCTTCAACGTCACATTCAAGAAATAAACACCACATGTACCTGCCAACAGAAGTGAACTCATAATGTCAAGCGAGACCGCTGCTGAGCCGACAAACCACAAAGAGGCCATCAGAACCGGATTTCGCTGCTGGAAAGACAGGTCAGAGCAAAGTATCAACACTGCCAAGAGATGAATTACGACATAAATTCATACAGATCACAGACGATACGAACAAAAACAACGACGAGACAAAAGAATGAATATACCTGTATATATGCTTCTCTCTCAGTTGCGTACAAAGTTCTGACTACCACTCAATGTGCCTATGTTTGCAACTTGATCTTTTTCAACCCCACAATATTCGCTCATCATCTGACTCGCTCATCATCTGTTATTACCTTTGCCTGACCATCAATCTGCTGCTCTGTCTAATCCACTCATCGCTCTTTGCAATATGCGTCGCCTCGTATACACATATCCGGTTACATCTTAGTGTGTATTCTTTCAGCGAAATGCTTGCTACACATTTATCATCACAGTTTGTATTAATAAACACTAAATACTCACATATTCTGGTGTATCACACTCTAAAACAGTGCATTAAGTGTAATTCATTACCAGATATAATTCAACCACATCTATAACGCTAGAAATGTTCTCAGCAGAGACAGACTTATCAGCCGACCTGGACGACTGCTGTCACCAACTGAATGCAAACAAGATGCCTAATTCCACCGGCAGTATGGTGTTGCCATCTGGTGAAGACCGATGAACTATCAATGCTATTTCAATGAAAATGCATTACGGGGTGAAAAATTGAGACAAAATAAGAGAAGGGATCATCAGATTGCCACCAAAATCTAACCATCTTAAGATCACCCACGACTGAACTTTGGTCTTGCTAAAAATGTTATGTACGTTTGGAGATATTTCGTCGAATAGAAACGATTACACACACACATGGCCAGCGGTACCCCTACTGGGGTTAGCTGATAGAACTCATTATTAACCAACACCGACAGTCCACCATACTGCAGATCGACACTGCAAACACATACATTCTATACTGTGGTTTAACCAGCCATTTTTACATGGTCACCGTGCATCAGAACAAGTCCTCAAAGTTCTCCGCCAGGAAACCTTTGTGAATTACTGGAACAGGATTTTTACAGGATGGATGTCTTTCCTGGCGTCCAAACAACAGCACCAGAGCATTACAGTGAGTGAGTGAGTGAGTGAGTAGTTTTTTAACGGCACATCAGAGCATTATAAAGCAGACACAGTGAACAGACGCACAATTCATGACATTACGAAACATGCAGAGAAAAATATTCTTTACAATCTGCTACTGCCTACACACAGGCAGTGACCACAGTATTGCAATGCACACCGCACACTAGAGTGTCTGACAATTTGTTGTTAGGCTGAGAAAGACGAGAACGAGAAACAGCGAGGGAGATGCACAGGAGCGCAGCAGCGTAAACACGACTGAAATGACGACTGCACGCGTTCATTCATTCATCAGCTCATATGCAAACAGCTTGGGTAATGCTCAGCTTGGGTACAGCTCACGGCTGTTGTTAGAGGTTAACGTGACACGCAGCATCACAGTCTACGATGACGCTTGATACCCTGTCTCCGCAGCAGCTGACGCATGTGGTGCACCACCATCAATTGAACCATACGAGCGATTATCCTGCGAAGAAGTTGGCTGTACAGTGATTGGACCATCACCACTGCCTGCTGCAGCACCTTCCTGTGATACATCATCCGTGTCCTCATTCTGCGGTATAAACAACAATTAATATACCGTAGATCAAGTAGAAAATGCACTATATTATGTATACAAAATCTTGCAGTCACTATGCAGATCATTTATAAAAACATCTGCATATTATTGGTTTAGACACACAGAATGAAGAGGTGGCGGTAAAGTGCTCTACAAGAATTGTGGAAGATGGAAGAACTAGACATAATGGTATCCATATAAGACTTGGTTGCATGGTGCCAAGGATGACATGAAAAGGTTTGGACTGTTCTGTGAGAATGCATAGACAGGGTGGCCACAAAGTAGGAGGAAAAAAGTCCAAGTTTTTCAGACTTTTCCAGAGCCATAAACTTACTTTTCCATAGGTTATTGCAACAAAAAGTAAATGTAATAATGACCTTCATCAATGTAATAATGTAATAATGACCTTCATTCCACATCAACTCCAGCAATATAACAGATCACTACCATTTATTGGGCAGGGTCGCTACTCCCCGAGATCCAAATGATCCTGTTTACCCAGTCAACAGCTGTTTTACACAAATATTTACCCGCTCCCGGTAGGGGGACGGGGTATTGTTTTCGGGCGATTTGTTTGTTTCTTTCTTTGTTTCTTTGTCAGCAACATTACGAGAAAACGGCTGGACCAATTTGCATGAAATTTTCAGGGAAGTTGTGGAGTGACCATGGGATGACCAGATTACATTTTGGGTCAATTCGGGTAAACGGGTTGGCGGGTCAAAGGTCAATTTGTTTGTTATCACCGGCCATAGCTCAGACGACTGGTCAGTACCATTCGCTAGGTGGCAGCAGGGGGCGGAGTTTGTTGTGCCTCGCACCACAGCTTGTTGAATGACAAACTAAAAATACTAGAGCTGTCGAACGATTAATTTTTTTAATCGCGTTAATCGCGTGATTAATTATTTTAATCGCGCGTTAACGCGTTAATTAATGCGTCAGTTCGACAGGTCTAGTTTATGTTGTAGGTTGCCGTCAGTGAACGACTGCACGTCTTGGTGTTCACGACTTATCTACGAGATGCGACCACTGTCGAACATGCCGTCAAACAGTGATGCACAACTGACAAATTAACCGACATTTGTTGTTAATAATTAATTGAATATTGTTCGATTGTCAAATAACCGCAGTTCAATTGCATGTTGGAACTCCTGGTTCATAGAATTTATGTATGTATAATTTTTTGTATATGCGTTAATTTTTTTAACGGCGTCGTTAATGTTTTTAATCGCGATTAATTCTTTAACGCGTTAACGCATTAATTAACGCGTTAATTCGACAGCTCTAAAAATACTTTAGTTTGTTACAATTTTTCCCTGAGGTTGCACAGAATTCCCTGAGTTTTCCATGTTCAGAGAAATCCCTGAATATTCCAGGTTTTCCAGGTTTGTGGCCAGCCTGATTGATTATTTTAGGAACAAACGGAGAAAGAAAATGAAAGGGGGACCAGCTAGAATACATTCACCAGGAAAATGATCATTAAAACTGTGTATGTGAGCAGACTAATCTTATTCAGCTTCATATTTACAATCACTATTCAGACAGGCAACGTTAATCTGCTCAATAAAACATACATTTCAATTTCTACTGGAATTGTCTTCAGAATTTCCAGCATCAATCTCGACGAAAAAGCACTTCAATCTTCTGTTACTGTTTTCACAATTTACTGAAATAATAAAACATTATAAACAAAGGCAATGTTGACGTTATGAACTGTGGTCCGTTTGGTATTTTTGTATAAAACATCAGGATTGCACAGACATGCTAATACTCTGTCAGCTCCATCATTCACAACGGGTTAGACATGATCATTAATACATCACAGAGAATCAACAATCAAATGTTTCAGAACAGACTAACATGCCGGATGTGCACACAATATGATCTAGAGAGCACTGGATACAGCGCATTACCTTCTCCACTGAGACTAATGCGGCGTGCAGTTGATACGTGATATGAGTGGCTTGGCGGACACACACACAGCGTGACATCGAGTGTCACAATACCTTCCCCGCTCCCGCTCACTAAGTGGTGGCAAAGGTAATAACATGGGTAAAACAAATGTCTTTCACAGTAAGTGCGTGCATATGAATTGAAAGAACTGTCGGTGAAAAAAAATCACTCAATTTACAGCACGGTGTTTGTGTTTTCATCAAACGATGGCAGAGAACTGAACCTGGAACTGCATGTAATCATCATCGTCCGAGTACGGCCGAAACCTTCCACAGCAGAAATTACAGCAGCAACAGCAGCAGCAGCAACAGCAGTAGCAGCAAGTAATGATGCCACAAATAAAGACTACAGCCTGTGCAACAAACAATAACAACAACAAATATTAACACAAATGCTTCTGGCATTCCCAAATGTTATTGTAGTTCCTGAATTTCTATAAAGCGGTCTGCATAAGTGCAATACAACTGCAATACAAGCATCTTTTTCTTGTATTGCAGTTGTATTGCACTTGTGCGGACCCCTGCAATACTCTGTCAGCTCCACCAACTTCTACAACTTGCACAAAACTTGCAGGCTACTTGCAGCAGTTTAAAAAACTTGTATTGCAGCTGTATTGCACTTGTGCAAACCACTTAATGCACAAACACTGTTTTACGGGCTAAGTGGAAAGTATCAAAGTCCTACAGACATAGCTCTATATTCTTCTGTTTGGTCGCACACACAAATATGACCAATGTCAAATTATGTTAGACTGGGATCACTGTCATACAAAATTGAAGGTTCTGTATCCCCTTTCACTCCTGCTCCTGTGACATACACACCTGCGCCAAAAAAACTCCAGCCTATTGCTATAAATAAATGTACACGTTTCCTGCACCGGTGTTACTTACAGCACGCTGATAATCAAACTCAAGCCAGAATACAATATAGCAGTATAATAGCCAGATAATTAACCCAAGCAGTCAGTACATATCTATAATAAAAGTCACACCGAGTTCAAACACTGGCAATTGTATCAGCAAATGTAATCTCTATGATGCAAAGAAGTCGGCATTTAATCAAAATACCTTGAATACTGGACTAGTCAGGATGAAGTACGTGTTGACGTTATCTTCACCAAACTGCTCACAGGCATACAAGCCCAGTGAACCATACTGGTCATAGATTGCCTTCCTTCTCGGATCACTCAGGACACGGTTGGCATGGTTCACTTCCTGGAACTAAATAACATTAACAGCAGTAAAAACAGCTGACAATAAAAACATAGATTCAACTATGAAACCACGCCTTCCCCCCACACTCATACACATACACAACCAAAGGCATACTGTAACGACTGACCTAAAGCAATAATAAACCAGTATTAGTAATAACATCACAAGGTCACAGAAACAATACCTTCTGTGTAGCTTGTGGATTGTCAGGGTTTTTGTCTGGATGATACTTCAGTGCAAGCTGAAATACAACCAAACACACACGCATGTCACAAAGCACACACCACCTACACTACATGTAGTACTTGAAGCAAATTATTTGCAATAGGAGCTCAACTTGGCCGACACTTATCAGAAATTGCCAAGATAATTTCAGCAAGTGCTCGGAAGTAAACACTCATTATCCGCATACGAAAGGTTAAATCCTAAAGTCTGCGTAAAGAACACGTATGTACATGTATACATGGACATACAGTACACATACATAATGCATGCATACATACATACACACACAGG
>Ga0209679_1001451_pt1 | contig 10205 bp, 7 predicted proteins | sample WorMetHEROISLAND_4_FD_187408 | JGI IMG/M metagenome (GOLD analysis project Ga0209679, IMG submission 187408) | Marine gutless worms symbiont microbial communities from Max Planck institute for Marine Microbiology, Germany - Olavius sp. 2 HERON... ...
GTGGTGTGAGGCACAACAAACCCCGGCCCCGTGCTGCCACTTAGCGAAACGCCAAAAACAGCAATTTCATTACATTCTCAGTCGCTAGGTGGCAGCACAGGACTGCCAGAAGACCACAATCAAACCAAATAACAAACAAATTGACCTTTGATCCGCTGACCCGTTTACCCGAATTGACCCAAAATTTAATCAGGTCGTCCCATGGTCACTCCACACCTTCCCTGAAAATTTCATGCAAATAGGTCCAGCCACTTTCTCGTAATGTTGCTGACAAAGAAACAAAGAAACAAAGAAAGAAATCGAGCGAAAACAATACCACATCCCCCTACAGGGGGCGGGGTAAAAAAGCAGGCATCAGTCGAGTACATTCATTCACCCTGGGAAAAAGAAGGCAAAAATGCTAAATAACAACATATACATAGTCACTTTTTCAGCAGCTGACTGAAAAATTTGTCATGTTAATTCTACAGTAGCTATTAGCCACTAAAACCAAATCACAGACACTCTTAAACTGTCTAAGTGTCTAGTTCCAGTTTCTATGCAATGCACCATACAAAATATATTATTAAAATAAATACTAATATTAGACTACTATTAATAATTAATAGCAGAAATGCAAATTTCAATACCCGAAGAAATGCATGAAAACGTGGTTTCAATCTCTCACACTCCTCAATGGCTTCTCTGGTCTTTTCAAAATAGTTCACAAAATTCGGATAAGCCTTCGACAAGACGTCTGTCTGGAATCACAAACAAAGCAAATTACCAAACTGCCTAACAAAAATTATGATATATTATCAGCTTATTATTGGAAAAATGGTTCGTATTTATTGACAGTCACTCAAAAATGACATATTTGTATGCAGCTGCATGTTTATCACAGCTTTCAATCTGTAAAAAAATTTCCCGACTTTTAACACTGTCATCATAAGTCTTAACAATAACTATAATTTTCAGCTATGAATATTTCGGTTATCATGGCTGTTAACGAATAGACTGACAGACACAAAGGCCAATCCAGCTTTCACTTAAGTGTCTGGCACTGTACAAATGTGATTACTGTCAGCAAAATAGGCTTCTTGCTGATAGTGTAATGACTAATGACATTTTTGTGCGTATCTTTCCACAAACTGGACGGATGGACGAAACATGGCAGAGGGATGGGGAGTGGGAAAGGGAAACCCTATAAAATTTTCAGTTAAACAGCTCCAGGGGCCAAAACTGATTTGAAACTAAAGAAGTGTTTTAATAATTCAGAAACACTGCAGACAAAACTAGACTGCGAAACTAAGATTGACATACATGTTTAAGAAACACGGATCCGATTGGCCAGTGAGCAGATGATGCAGAAACGATTTTTGCAATTTCATCACGAATTTTCACATGGACATCGTAGATCGGCACCAAACCACCGAAGATGGATTTACTCTCCTGTGGGTCAAGTATCGGACCACCTGGTTGATCTTGCTTCTCAATCTCATCTTTGAACACCTATTTATGTGACAAATGCATCACAACAATAGCTATTGAGCATTACAAAATTATAACGAAACTAAATGAATATCTTTGACACATTTATTTAAAAGTATCGCACGGAAACATTAAATACCTTAACAGTTTACTATTTCGTATCATTAAAAAGTCTTGTCATAAACATTAAATAAACTTGCCCCTCAAGTTTAGTTCTAGTGAAGGATATATCGACAATATTGACATGACAAAGAAGAAACTATGTCTTAAGCCCATGAACAAAACAGTAAAGAAACTGAATTGCCGTGTATTTGCACACCGAAAAATTGTCTGCAAAGATAGCGTCAGCGATTACATAACTTTTGTAGCTGTGCGTAGTGAAGCCCGTGACGGCTGCTTGGCTGGAGTGAGAGAGGGGAGGGACAGTAGTAGCTACACGTGTCAGTCCCGGTCAGATATCACTAGTGACCGTGGTCATCTACAGTCGCAGGCCTATAATAACTTACAGACTTTAACCCATTCACGGCTACTCGAGGTGCGTTTGCTGGGCGTTGTGAGGCAAAGCCGACTGCAAAAGATTTAACAAAGTAAACACTTGTTGGCGACCTGTGGAGAGCAGAAATCAGTCATTAGAAATAGCACATGGGTTGTCTGCCTACAGCAGACTTCTGTGCACTGTTTAAGTTTCAGTAGAACGTCCGTAATCATGCAGTTACCATTCCACTGAGGTGCTGTAATGAGGGCCTGCCAGCGTAGGGCAGGGTAGTGGGTGGTCAACATGCACCAGTCAATGATGCTTTGGTGCTGCATGGCCTGCTAGAGGACACCAGCATTGTTCCTTCAACACACTACACGAAGTTCGAATTTCAAGAAAAAATACTTTAACATCCTTACTGACAACAGAATCGAATCATATTGAAATCGTATTCTTGGCTAAAAACTGAATCGAAATCAATCAAAAACCAAATTTGTACCTCATAACATCACTACTTTGCATAACCAGTCTATATTCCTAACGCTGGGTCCACCAAAAGTATCTGACTGAATCCCTTGGACAAACTGCACTACAACATCATGTGTAACATACAGCAAATATATACATTGCCATAATGGGAGATAAAAATGAAAGATGGCAAACCTTTAGTATAGTGTTAATGATGCTGACGTAGTTGCTTTCAGTCTGAAGCAGCTCCATGATGGTTTGTTGCCGATCTGTCAGTTTGGAGACGTCCTTCACGTTTGCTGTTGTTAACGACTGCTCTGAACTCGCATCATCTGCTCATCAACAAGACTTAACCTTACAGAACCCTTTTTATATCACAGAACCTTGTCAATACCGGTCAGCAGACGAAACAAGACACCATTTTAGGTGGTAAAACCTGGTAAAGATGACTGACTGATTCCAAGTAACTTACTAAACTACTGCCAGATTTTGTCACGCCACATCAGTCAGTAAATAATACTCAGCAATAATCACATACAGGGTGTGGCTAAAAACTAACACTATTACAAGTATCTGGAAATCACACAAATCATAATAACTACACAACCCGGCTAACTACACACACTGGCTACCAGTACGCCAGCACGTCAATTTTGCCACACTTGTTCATTGGTCGCTGTCCGGAAATTCTGCGTCATACCTAGCTGATGACTGTCGTCTTGTCGCCAACGCTCGTGAGCGACAACTATGCTCCACACAGAGACAGGCATAAGTAGTTACCTGGACCCACAGCACCTTTGGTGACAGAGCTTTAGCAGCTGCCGGTCCCTAGCTATAGAACAGTTTACTGCCACATCAGAGAGATGCTGACTTACCGTACAGTTGGTTCCGGTGGTCAGTAAAGACATTTTTGTTTGGATAGTGGGGCCACGGCACAGTGTGAACTATTTTAACCGCGCCATCTAGAAATAATCTTACTTACTTACTTAACCTTATATACAATACAAGAGCACAAATTCACAGAGCAAATGTCAGGAACATTACCAATGACAGCAGAGTTCTCTACAGCAGTATTATCAAGCTGTGAGTTGGACAGAGGTTGGCATGCAATGCTGTAACTAGAACGACGATTTTTCACCAAAGGTGTGTCACCCTGACCCTCGTGTGCCAGTTTTGCCAGATTTTCTCTCAACCGCTTCCGGCGATGGGACCTGGATTTGCCCGAAGAAGTGACCGAGCTTGGGGTTTTCCGGCAGCTGCCTGGTCTGCTGTTTGACTGTGAATTTTCCGTCTCTTCCTTAAATAAATACATTGATTCGTCAGCACGCGCTTCCATCTGGATGCTCGCCCACAGCCACTGAAACAAAAACACATCAATTCCGACATTTTAAAAAATCTGCATTTCACAAAAAAAGATATCAGTGAAAAATTATATAAATAAACTATTTCATCAACAGTTTGCGGTTAAACATTAAATACAGTCGAGCTCATAAAAGGGTAAATAAGCAGGCAAAGAATTAAAACGTCACCTTCATGCCATTCAACTACAGCAAATGAAAGGCACTGTAGCTGACACTCACACAAAAAACGGTTCAAGACTTACTTCACTCACTGTAGTGGAACACAGCATTCAACTGTAAGAACTAGATCGTGTATGGCAAAACCAACAAAAAGGCCAGCTGTTGCTGATAAACCCGCGGAACGCTTGCGAAAAGTTTGCATGGTTTACGTAAGAGCAGTGGGATTGTAAGCTGTATAGCTAGCTTGCCTATTGATAGCGTGCTTATGGTTTCCTATTAGCGTCCTATATAGTAACTGTGTCTGTAAAATGCGTCGCTTTGGAGATACTCGCCTTTTAAAACTACCGTGTCCTTGAAACCCGGGTCAGCGGTCACTCAAGGTTATCGAAAGTGACACCATTCGATAGCCTGCATATGGTTTCCTATTACCATCCTACAGTAACTTTGTGTGTAAAATGCACCGTTTTCGAGATATGACGACATATTGGTCGAAAATCGCCGAAAAAACCCAACCCACCCTCATTTGGCACGTTCCTTTGGGGTGACCCCTTGCGAATTTTTCAACGACTCATATATTGCCAGAAACTAGAATCATGGGGCTATCAGATGGTGTACATTTCACGATCGTGCTTTCGCTCTGCTAGGCACAATACTGGCGTGTTACAGACAGACAGACAGACGTCCGGACACGTTGCTGTCGCAAAGACCGTGCTAGCATAGCGTTGCGTGAGTAAAAATCAAGTATTGCAGGAGAACAGTTAGAAAAAATATACAACAGTAATGTAACATGTTAGAAATAATGTGCTGTGCCACCTCGGATCTCACAACCACAGGTCGTCCTTGTATATCGGCTGGAAGAGTCTTGATCTCTCGTTCTTCCACCACGAGGTGAGTACATGTTGGTGACCCAACATCAGCACATGAACCACCTGCACAGCACAGGAAACTGTCAATCACGTGAAACAGAAAACACATCAAATAGGACGTGGTCAATGGAAGCGCTTAATTAACATAAAATACAGTGATTTATCACTTCTTACTGAAACCCCTGCAACGCTTTCCTGTGAATATGAAAGATCACTTTCCAACTGCAGTTCAACCATTTCACTATTCCATGACTTCCAGGCCAAACCTTCTATGTCAACAAAACCACAGTAAACCATGAGAGTCATCTAGTATAAACCAGTAATTAATGACTGAGATGCTGCTGAACAAGCAGTAAAAATCCTCACAGACAGACATCCTTCAGTGCTTTGACACTGACGGTTGGGAGACAGGAACGGCATTGGCCTAAAAAGTCCTGCTGCAACAGCTGGCACAAGTTCACTTTTAGCAACCTGACCTAGGGATTTTACTTGCACGAAACAATACTGCTCATTCATCCAAAACTACCTAAATCATCACCAGGATAAAACAGCCAATGTATAGACATTTCTGTACCGGAAAATACATAGCTTTAAAGCTACAGTTTCTCCCTTGATGTAAATGGCCAGTATTGACATCAAAAGGAAGAAACTATGTCATTATAACACCATGTATGACCAAAAAATAATTATTAATTAACCTGCACATAATGAAAACATCAGCACACACTTACTCATCATTCTGTCCATTATAGGCGGTGTTAACAAAACATAAATAATAACTATACACCGTGAGTCAAAAAAAAACAAGACATCAAACACTTGTCTTTGCCAAATACTGACCGATTTTCAAAATTCTTTTACTGGTACACTTAACAGGAAAATTTGAAATTGAGCGATCACTAAAGACACCTCACACCTTGAATGCGTTGCTACGCTATCTTATGAAATATTACTGTCTAAAAACTAGTATGACCCGTATGCTGGGGCATTGTCTTGCTGAATTATGAACTCGCCAGAGACATGAGGTATGGCAGGCAGCAACTGTTATGACAGAAGCTAGTCACAGTAATAGGTTCCATCAACTTCAAGTCCAGTGCAGCCAATTTCCACATGCCGCATGTCACCGTCAATAACTGACTGAAAGTTGTTCTTGCGTGTAGAAGACATTTTGCACTCACATCTTTATTCTTTGTTACAGCAATGTGAATTCTTTGGTGTCGCTGCTGTGAAATAGCTTATTATTACTGAACCAAATACACAACATCATTCAGCAATCAGCAACTATTTTAAGCAGATGAGTTTCACACGACCATTTGCTTCAGTCAAGTTCTTCAGCAGATGCCACTCTAAACACGTCAAACCAAGACCGCTGTGGAAAAAATAATCTGTGTGTCAGCAGATTGTGCTATTTGGTGTGTTGAATGATAAATTTGCGGCTGGTCAGTCGGCTTAGTACCGGCTCGTCTACTGAGGTCACATTCTCTTCACTGCATGCACGATGATTGAAGTTGCTGTGCTTTCAGTCGGTGCAATTTCTGATAACTAATGTAATAATCTCTCACTGAAAAGGCACATCGCTTATACAACAGCTTGTTGCTACCGCACAAGCCGTGATTGCAATTTCCTGCTGAGTGTAGCAGTGAAAGATTTTTGAAAAAAGTGGTCAATATTTGGTGAAGATATGGACAAGAGCTTGGTGCCTTGTTTTTATGACTCACAGTGTAGTAACATTTCAGTGACCTTACATACCATTGGCTACGGTCAACTCCTCCATGTGCAATTTATCTTCATTGGAAAATCCGTAAAATGCAAGAATGCAAAACGAAAACGGATGTAAACGATACATCATCTGTAAAATCAGTAACAATAACAGCAAAAACATTACTATATGCTACACCACTAAAACAATCTAAACTGTATAAATGGTTAAAGTTGCAAACACTCTTAGAAGAAGTGCCAGAACACATGATGCTTGGACAAGTTAAATACAGGAATCAGAAGTTTTTCAAAATGTGACTACAACACTGCAAAAGTGGTAGAACTCAGTTGTGTTGAGGTGCATTTACACCACTGGCCGACGTGGCCGTACACATAAACTGGCACCATTTGTAACATTAGCTAATAATTTCACTTTCAAATATGCAACAGTACAATACGAACACAGGACTGTTGACGAGTCTGAGGGCTTTGTTGATTGAATTCTTGGTGGTGTGAGTTTAACTAAACTCATGTACACCGTGGTCCAATAAAAAACAAGATAACAAACTTGTGTCCATAACTTCGCCAAATAATGACCGATTTTCACACTTCTTTCACTGTTACACTCAGCAGGAAATTTGCAATAAAAACATCATTACAGATCCCGCCACACCTTAATAGCGTCGCGACACTACCGTGTGAAATATTAATGTTTAATAACATAGCGTGCCCTATATGCTGGGGCACTGTTTTCTAAAATACAAACTCGCTAGAGACATGACATATGACAGGCAGCAACTTCTGTGACAGAAGCAAGTCACAATAATAGGTTCCATCAACCTTGGATCCCATATCAATGAATATTGCACTGGTGTTGCCTGATTTTAACATGCCGTCTCTCACCATCGCTTTGTGCGAAGACAGCGTTTTGCTCCGATGTCGTTATTCTTTGTTGCACCATATGCTTACAGTTAGTCATTCAGTGAATTTTTCAGTGTAGCTAATGTGATTAGCTTTTTGTCACTGAAACGAATAAAGATCACATCATTCGGCAACTCTTTTGAGCAGAAGGGTCTTGCATGGCGATTTGTTTCAGTTGTCCAGAAGGCGTCTCTTTAAACACATCAAACCACGGTCGTGGTGACAAAATGATTTGTATGATCCCAGACCATGCTATTTAATGTGTCTAAACAATAAATTTGTAGCTGGTCTTATTGGCTTAGTGGCAGCTCACCTATCGCAGTCACATTCTCTTCACTATGCGCACGCCTCGTCTACCATTGCTGTGCTTTCAGTCGATGCGATTTTTGTAAACTAATATTTCACAAAGTAGTGTAGCAACTCCATTAAGATGTGGCGGGATCTGTAATGATATCTTTATTGCAAATTTCCTGCAGAGTGTATCAGTAAAAGGATTTTGAAAATCGGTCATTATTTAGCGAAGTTATGGACAAGAGTTTGGTGTCTTGTTTTTTATTGGACCGCGGTGTAGATTGTTTTGAGTTGTCTTGTATCAGTAGGACTAGACACAATAACCAGCAGTCTCTTAACCTCTCGTTTACAGAACACGGAAAAACAAAAATGTCAACATTTCAACACAAAATAATTTGTAGCAAAAGTCCAGATCCGAACCTCATCAGCTCTTCAACAGATTAATGTCCAGAAATAGATGTAATAAATGAATACTAAAGTACAATTACTCCACATCACCATGTGTTCATCGGTTGCAGAAATACTAGGATCGTCACGAAGCTCCCAGCATTTCTCCACCCATTCTACCGACATTATTTGCACGCCTTTTCCAACTGCCATCTGAATCATTAATACACGATCCACAGTGATCGCATCAGCGCAGATAATACGTGTATTAAGTAAACAACTATCAACTGACAAAAAATTCAAAATAAATTCTGCAAAATTACGGCTAAGTGTTGTCAAATATTATCACTACATGTATCAACGTTAAACATTCATTCAACCCCATAAATAACATTAATGGCACGTTACAATCAAATTAGTCAAACAAGCAGTTGCATTATAAAAGCCTCCAATTTCAGTCAACACTGAGTTTAGCAGGAAAAAGAGTAATCCCACAAACGCTGATCCATTTTTAGTTTGCCCATCGAACAGATGGCAAAAAATTGAAGAAGCAGTTATATCTTACACGATATTTTTCGCCATTAGTTCGAGCTGACACCAGATGAGTTACACTAGCACTGAAGTCTTTGCGGATACAGCCACCCATCCGATGAACAAGGACGGCCAGATGAGACTGTATATATTAAAACACACAAACACACAGCTTTGCACAATTAACTTATTAGTTATTACCTTCATTAACCGTACTTCTATTTCTGCATAATGGATCATTTCAGAGAGATAAAAGTAACAAAGATAAAACATATCTCCAGTGAGTAAGCAAAACTGACTCTACAACACAACACTTAAGCACTACTGTTAACAGTTTACCACTGCTACTTACCACAATCATCATAGGTTGCAAAAAAGGACACCTTTGGTTACTGAAGCATTGTAACTATTACAGGCTGGATGCCCAATCAACAGTGTGAAATCACTCAATGCCGGAATTAGACCCAGCATTTACCAAACAATTTCAAATGGATGGCATGAGACACACGTGAAGTGAGCAAGCATGTGGCTTATCCACGGAACAAGTTTTAAATGTTACTTAATGACAACAAATTTTACAGTATTTAAAACCTAAACCTAATTTATATGTCCACAACATTATGTTTATTAACTGCATAATGTCCAAACAGTTAGTTTTGTCTGTGAAATAAAAATTAATTTGTTGCTGCAATTTATCTGACAACGTCCACACACTTGATAGCCGCCACCAAACTGATACAAGAATTTCATCACTAACTAGAAATGTCCTGTACAGAGAGACTTATCAGCCCTGCTAAACAAAAAGTGCTGCCACCAAGCGACTGAAAACGAGATGTTGCATTCCACTGGCAATACAGTGATGCCATCTGACAAAGACTCACAAACATTGCTACTGGGGTGAACTATTGGGACAAAATAGGGAAAGTGCTTATCGGATTACCACCAAAATCTAATTGATTGGTCCTCCCCTCCACAAAATTTCATCAAAAATCCGTTCATAACTTTTGCAGACATCTTGTTAACAAGAAATGATTACACAAACACAGTCACACACACGACAGTAGTACATAATCAGCCGTGCTATTAGGAGTGTAGCTTAAAACTAGACGAAACTTTGACACCCAAGCATCGACACGGACACCTCTGCCTACCTACCTTCATGCAACCTCGACAGCAATAAATTTCATCCAATATTCTGTGTACTTCAATACAGATGCTTACACAACTACTTTCCATTTTTGGTGAACTGGTTTACTTATTTGGAGATATTCTAAGTTAGGTCCTCCAAAAACTTAAACACTGAAAAATGCCAGAGGTAATGTATGACGATCACATCGATCAGTAAATTCTTCAACTAATGCAACAAGTAAACAGTGCAATTCAACAAACTGAGCTAATATCTTTTATAGCAGTAAACTGCCAAATCTCCACAACTGTAATTTCAATATTTACGAAATAAAATCTAACTAGAAAAAGTTGCACTCGACGGTAGCGTCGAGTGCTGTGCGCCTCCGCCGCGATGGTGTGACCTTGAACTTTGACCTTTTGACCCAAAAACGTAATCAGGTCATCTGTGTC
>Ga0209679_1001452_pt1 | contig 10203 bp, 6 predicted proteins | sample WorMetHEROISLAND_4_FD_187408 | JGI IMG/M metagenome (GOLD analysis project Ga0209679, IMG submission 187408) | Marine gutless worms symbiont microbial communities from Max Planck institute for Marine Microbiology, Germany - Olavius sp. 2 HERON... ...
ATAATAATAACTCGCGCTGGTCGATAATAATATGAAAGTTTTAGCGCTGGTTCTACGCTAAAAAAACGATAAGATAGTTCGTAAGACCGAACTATTTCGTCACTATTTGGCCTGAAACGAAACTAATGCGATCAGGAATTTCCATAGCTAAATAAACATTTTACTTCACATTACACGAAATTTCACTACAACGACTATCCAAGTCGCAGTACAATACTTTGAATGTATGCTGGAACAATGTTTATCGTACAGTTTTCGGTTTTAACAGATGAGAGTCTGTGAAAAAAGGTTTTATGTGGATCGGGTAAGCTAGACTTTGAGCATATTCATGTGAAGGCCGTTCTTAGATTTTACTAAAAAATTATCATATTCGTGTAATTCTTGTTATCAAAAATGTTACTTCAAACAGCTGTTAGTAGTAGATAGCCTACTGTCAGCTGTTTATAAATAAGGTAGATGCAGATCTTGAGTCAGCCAGGCTTTGTTCTTGACGAGTTGATTGTTCGCCACTTTTGTTCAGTGGCACTTCAGTACAGTTCTCTTTACTGTTTTAGCTGATTGTGCGTTGTATTTGTGTTTCTTTTTTTAATGTTTTCTCATTATAGACGAACAAACGTACCACTGCATCGCATTTCTCATCAGTAAATCAACTTCAGTTCAGCTAGTCATAGCTAACATTATGGACCGTTGAGTGTAAATCGTTCAGAGCAGTTGTTTGTTGCTACGAATACCTCAAATATCATTGCTATACACTACACACCAGCGTGGCGCGTGGCATGCCGAGCACTGCAAGATATTACGCTATTCGGTACGGCGTTTTTCAACACCAGAACACTGACAGGTCTTTGCAGGAACTTGGTACGTTGTTACGTGGCGTGAAAATTAGATTTTGTTACCCGCAGAAGTGCCGGGCCGGGCCGGGCGACTGCCTGGATGCAGCTACAGAAACAAATACCATCTGACAACAACCGCTGACGTGTGGAGACGTGATGCCGATCGAGGTCAGCGGGTGATGCTACTGTAGAACGACTATGACCAGGACCACCACTAGCTAGCTGCGTCAACCTTTCAAACTTACTCATGTATATGCGCTAATTTACAGTCTTTTTTGTACACCTTAACAAGCAAAACCGTCACGAAAACATTACCGTCAACAGTATTTGTCAATTAAGACCGGCGGAAACCAATAAATTTCGCATCGCACGGTTTTGCTTGCGACAGCACGTGTTTCTCGTTAATGATTGTTGCGAAGGCCACACTATTATCAAACTACGCGCATTGCTAATTCTAGACTTGTTTGATAAGAAGGACACAACACGAACAGTTTCTTGCACGATTTGCATAAAACACGACACGTAAACAACTCCACAACTAACTGAGACAAAACGCAAACAAATAAATATGTACGTAAGTAAGTAAGTAACTCGCTGACATCCGCTATCAAACTACGCAATAAGCAGTTAAGTTCAGCAGCAGTTTTTTCCACACGTACAGTGCACGTATAAATAGTAATGTTCAAAAAAGAAACACACAAAAAACATGGACTACATCGAATGTTCGTCACTGACAATAAATGTATCAAACAACGCACAGCCTTGCTCAGTTACTGCAGTCGAAATAAACTCACAAAAGCAAATTTTAAAGAATCAATCAAGAAATATTTAATCTGCACAAAATAAATAAATAAATAAATAAGAAACTACGTTTTTGTTTCGTTATATGGTTTAACAACGTACAGGGGTCAGTGGACAATGTGATACGCTGCAATACAGAGGTAAAGTAACTCAATTTAGCTCTAAACACAAGATAAGTGATGCCAGTATTTTGATTATTCACAACACTGATATTATTTTAATAGCAAACAAATCTTAAGCGTTAATGACCGTAACGTGAGGTCGAGACTAACAGACTGCACTTGACGACGGAAGCAGAACTTGTCCATTACCAGCTAAAAGTGCTTGTATTTGTAGCTGCTATCAGCCATGTGGACAAATTACTTACTTACTGCTAGTTCATATGTTGCCGAGTACATATTACAACAGTCACCACACAACTGTACAAAATCCCCAAATTCTACACTAGTCGTCTACCTCTAAACTGTGTTATTACTACACGGTAAGGCATAATTATCGGACCCGTTGGATTTTATTGTGTAGCCTTTGAACAAATACACAAAAACTGATAAAATTCAGCAGAAAAGTCTGGTAGACTTAATATCTCATGCTAAGTCGTGGGAATTTTCATGCCGAAAACAGCATAGTAACAAAGTTTTGCCATTTGGCACTAGGGGGTCCGATAGTTATGCCTCACCGTGTAGATATAGCAACCAGCATACAACCAGGCTGTCCCAATGTTATCAAAATGAATACACTTGTTCATTTCACACAGCTAACTAAATGACGCTAACAATCTTCACGCTCTATTAATAATATACGTCATAAACTTAACTGTTTTAGTGTCACATAAATGCCAACAGTAAGGGGGAGCATTACACAGCAATATCATGACTGGTGATCGGAACGGGTACCCCGGTACCCGTTTCAGTACCCGTCGGGTACCCAGTTTTTTAAATACCCGAAAGTGCGACCAATAATCATGACTGGTAGACTGGCCAGTAGCAAACGCACGGCTCAAACGATCTGATATTGACATACCGAGACGCAGCAACAGAAACTGCCAATGTGCCGACAAAAGCAAGCAAAACAAGCACAACGTAAAATTTACTTACTTACTTAATAAGGTAGTGCTGTGCACATAAATTCACACAAAACTAAATAAAACATAGCATCACTAAAAATACAGAAAGTTCCGGCAGAATTCTCTCCGCCATCTTCGTAGACTGATCACTCGGTAAAAAACGGTAATGGAGAACTACACGGGAATGGAAAATTGAGGGATTTCTACGTTCCGAGTTTGACTGGTTATTCAAATTCAGCACATTTTATTCCTGTCACCCAAATATACTCGTCTGCTTTCAACAGTAGCGTGACTTGAAGTCTGCTGCTATTGTAATACTATTGCATAAGTGTAGAAATGAAGCTCCACTACAAATAAGACTTAGACGAACACAATGAACTTAGCAGACTGCACTTTACCAACAGACGGTCCATCACAAACTACGCAGTGCATGGGACAATGGCTGCAATGTCGTTACGTGATTTCATCTCCGGTTTAAATTCAGCAACGACAAATTCACTGCAACGAAAACAGAATTTTACAGGCAAACAAAAGACGCAGAGTCTATCGGACACATGCGGGGGTTTTGTCAGAGTTTAAACATCCGCTGCGTTTTTCTCTGACACAAGTGGGGTTTTATCGGAAACATGCCGGGTTTCCATATCTACCTGTAGCCTCAAACTTTACAGCACAACCGACATTTGATTTTACTCTGTAAAAAGTTTGATTAACAGCAACATGAACACGACAGTAGTAATAGACAAGTCATAATGATAAACAACATCATGATACAAGTAATATCATAATAATGACAAAAATAATAACATAATAATAATACTAATTATATATCAGCGCAATGCACATCTGAAAATGATGCATCGTGCACAGAGATAACGTGAAATGCAACAGATAAAATGCAAGAATCATTGATTCAGCAGTTGAGAGCGTTCTAACACGAGACAAAACTGCAACATACATACACATGTAACCACTGCTTGCATCATCTAAACCAGTGCTTCTTAAAGTATGGGCCATCACCCAAACGTGGGCCGCAAAGCCCTTGATGGTGGGTAATGATAACCCAGTGGAAAGCAGGACCACCGGGAATTCTTATTGGAAAGCCGCAAAATTCCCGCTACAAAGTGAAGACATTCCCGATAATTTCAGTTGTTATAAAGTCACTTTTCTCACATCAAATCAAGCCAAAAGTATTTTATTACACAAAAATGTACTAATTCTTTATTATGTGAACTACAGAACATAAACCAAATGGTTCAACATTCATAGAAAACGTTCATGTCTCCATTCCATGAAGCGGAATGTAGTACTTGGACCAATTTGTATCATGCTCCACTGTAAAACTGAGAATGCCCAAGTCACCGAGATTCTAAAACAATTTTCTGTCAAAATCTCTAGAATAACTTCATGTAACAAAGTTCTACTGTTTCGCACTTAAGGCATAGTTTAAGTTTGTGACCATAAAACTAGTATGTAAGTAATCTAAATACAATACAATACAATACAATACAATGATTTGTAACGCGCACAAAGTCGAGAATAGAACGTCGAATCTGAGGCGCGGGAAAATTTAAACTTGAGAAAAAATCCTGGGAATTCCCACGAGAATTTTACAAAAGCCATATTCCCGGGAATTCATGGAAATTTCCCGATGGGAATTCCCGGTGGCTTTGGTGGAAAAGTGCAATTTTGCAGTGCAGAGCTGAAATATCAGCAGCACACCGTGGGACAATTGGTTTGGGTCTCGGGTTGCCAGCAGACCTTAAGACGGGGTCATCAAAAAACTTTAGAAGCACCGATCTAAGTGCATACAGCTGCTATGTACAAACACGAGCACTGAATATTCTACGACTAAAAATATGCCGGCAGAAAATGCAGGACAAGGAAAATAAGAGGCTGATAACTGATATATGGAAATAAAAAAAACATGGGACAAACTGACGGGGTGAGTCTGTGTTTTGCACATGCGCTGCACACGTTTTCTTTCAATAATGTTATTTTGTTTTACAGAAATTTCAGCTCTTTGCACAGTTGTTTCAGTGGGAGATAAGGTGAAACATAAACACAACCGAGAACAGCACAGCCACGTGGATGCACTGGAGACCAGGACAACAGATCGACATGTTTCTTGCCAACACTCACACAGCTGTGTGACTCCACGACTGGGACCTTCCCGTTACTTACTCACAACCACAAATGGCCAGTAATGACAGGAATGTTCATCGGCTGACAAATGGCACACAAACGACACAGTGTAAATACTTACGAACTTGCCGGGCCCACTGTAACGGAGACAAACTGTCACATGGACTGCCAATCATCTTTGGCGGACCTCCACACTACGCCCACTCATGCCACAAGCATAAGCAATAGTCTGCCTTGACAGCTTAGAGCCCAGTAACGAAGATGCAGCAAGATTATACAACATTATGAATACCTATATATGCCAACTGGCTCTGTGCCGGTTTGCTGATGATGGTGCTGGTAACACTGTGCCATGAAAGTGCCCTATGATGATGACTATGACCCGAGGGTGAGTGGCTAATTAGTGTCATGAGGTCAATTGCAAATAAACATCAACATATCCCCACTGTTACCCACAGTCACCACTAACCATATAATGTAAAAAAAATGTGAACCACCATCCAGATGAGTGAGTGAGTTTAATGTCCCTATCGACACATAATAATAGATCATTTTGGGGACGAGTCTTTCTAGGTAATCACTTGCACTGGTATTAACAACCAATAAAAACCAAACACACAAAACCAAATACAGTGACCCTATCTACTATCTATCTTAACTGAAATACACACAAGAAAACACAAAAACACAGCAAAGCCCCTAGTCTCTAAATCTACGTAAGGAAATGGGGGTGACTCAGGGTTGGCTCCAACAGAGGGCAGGGTCACCACCATCTGGATGGTCGTACGGATAATTAAAACAACAACATGCCCCAATATTGCCAAACACCACAATAATCATTACAAAACTAAAAATGCAACGAAATATGCAAGTCTTTTTAAGACTGTTGTTGTACTTGTAGCCAATCATCAGCCAATGAAGCCGCAGTGACTGCACGTCATACTGCGTTATTACAGACAGACACGTATGATATCTCTCTGTGTGACTAAGTGTATCATAAACTTTGCACGCTAGAGGTACCCTGATTACACACACACTTACACACACAACCTATATACATACGTTTACTACACAACGCACGACACACAACACTAGCTACAGAAAACACAATGACGTCTCATAGATAAATGACAACAGATTCTACAGTCGTGCACTCCTAGACATACCTAGCTGTCACTGGTGCACGGCAGCAGTTTGAGTGAGGTGACTGACGCCAGCAACAACTCGCGGAGGTCGACGTGGAAATCAGACCTCGACTGCTAAATTGACAGCCCTAATCACTAAGCCATGGCTGCTCATTGGACAAAAATACGGACACTGATAATAACAGTAACAGCAATAATAATAATAATAACAATAATAATAATATTGCAGCATACTCGTTTTTGGCTGAGCTGGGATGAAAGATTTCAGACATTTCTGGCGACGATCGTGACAGCAGCTATCTGTTCCAGCGGACATCTGTTGTAATACAGCACTACTTGTTATATGGAGAGCTTTACTGACGAGAACCGCCCGGATCACTGGCCATTGGAGTGTTAACATTTTTCTTTCTTTAACTATCGCTGTTGAATCTCTGGGCCCAATGAACATTGCGGCATACTCATTTTTATGGCGGAGATTGGATGAAAGATTTCAGACATTTCTGGCGACGATCGTGACAGCAGCTATCAGCTCCAATGGATATCTGTTGTAATACAGCGTTACAACGCTATCTTGCTGCATGAGAGCTTTACCGAGGAGAACCGCCCAGATCAATGGCCATTAATACTTTTCTTTAATCATAAATTCTTTTCTTCTCTCAGGAAAACCTACTGAGAATTTTAAATAATAATAACAATAATATGACTGAGTATCTACTAAGTATAATTTTTTTCCGCAATGATGCCAAAAAAGTAATTCAGTTTGCTGGGTGAACAAAACGGAGAAGATCAAAAGATTATGTACATGATAAAACACTGTGGTTCACTATACATGATCAATCCCACGATGCGATGCAATGACATTGCAGTTCACTGCAGTCACGTCATACAGAAATAATATACCCCAGTATACAATGCAGTGCAATGATGTTGCAGTTGATTGCAGACACACTATATAGAAACAATATACCCCAGTATACAATGCAGTGCAATGACATTGCAGCTGACACAAGAGACATACCTTAAACACAACACAACAAGAAATGTCGGCGCCGAATGCCGACATGATATGCGGCTGTCCGCCCAGTTGCCGAGCGAGTCAGATGCCGACAGTAAATTAGGCCTAACAATGGCTTAGGCTTAGTATGCAGTCGGTGCCTGGGCCGCTGGCGCTGCTGCCAGTAAGTAAACATATGCTAGACATGTGGCAATTTCTCCAGTTTTTTCACGTCCGGTGACCTTGACCTTTGACCTTTTCAACTGAAAAATGGCAATCCACTTACTTGTGCCGTGGGGAGCGTTTACACCGATTTTTTGTTTTTGAGTCTCACAAGCCTGTGTGGGACAGACAGATGGATGGGCAAGACGCGTAGGACAGCCGCATAATAAGACTGCGGTGACCACACACAGTGAAATGCCCAACACAGTGCAGTAACACTGCTGGTCACGAGACAACATAACAGCAGTAGCGCAGAACTGCACCACATCCCCATAACACACCTAACAGTCAGTGGTACATGTACTACGACGAGGGGACTCGACTAAGATTAGTGATCGGAACGGTACCCGGGTAGCCATGTCAACATCCATTACCCAGGTACCCACTTCAACATCCATTACCTGGGTACCCATTAGATATCCGGGTGGCAATCAATACCTGTTTGGATTTTTTAAACTGCGAAATCAGCGACAGTTCTGTGTTCATGTATCATCTACGCCTATTTAAAGTAACACACTTTCATGTACCGTGCCTGCTTACACCTGACTCAGTTTGCCCGCAACATTTTATCAACATGCTTGCTTACTCACGCCTTACTAGCAATGGCGTGGTTTTTATTTCCGGCTGATTGTTTGAAATTAATTTTGAAACAGCCGTTACATGTGTTTGCTAAAATACAGTAAAAAAACAACATTTTAGATAGCAATATCTGTTAGGACCATTGTACCAACGCATTGTGGTACTATATAGCAATATTTGCATCTGCAAAGTAATTGCCGAAATGGGTACTTGGGTACCCATTTCAATAGCCGTTGGGTACCCGGTTTTAAATACCCGAAAGTCCGACCACTAGCAATGATTGGTGAGGATATGACATGGTAGATTATACTTCAGTAATAAGGGTCAGAATTAGTTATCAGCCAGCAGAACCCAACACAAACCGACCGCATGTACTACTAGTTACGCTACTACACCAGACAGTTAGCAGTATTTATGTAACGTACATGAACTTTCAGAATTCATTTCACACCATCACTAAACCAACAGCCATTAACACTCTCACATTTACCGCCACATCTCAGAGATGCCGACTTACCTTACAGTCGGTTCCGGCGGTCACTAAAGACATTTTTGTTTGGGTAGTCCACGGCAGAGTGTGAACTACTTTAACTGCACCATCTAGAAATAATCTTACTTACTTACTTACTTTACTGTGACTAACTGCTTCAATGGAACACGGTCTACGTGCAATAAAATTCTCTCGTGATTCGGTCACATTGCAACACAGAATTTGTTTCTCACATTCTGCAGATTACGTTCAATTACCCCAACGCCAGCATATAGTACATGGCGCCAATAATAAGTCTGTAACTAAACAAACAATCAAATGATTCACATCACGCCGCGACTGTACTATTAACTGGTTTGTCTCCCATCTACAGTCAGAATGCTTGCCTACATCTGGTTGGTCTGTCGATCGGACCACTGAGATAACTGGTCTACCCCGCGTTAAAAATCGGCACACTCGTAAGCGTGAGGAAAGTTGGCATCTATGCAGAATCAACAGTCGGTGGAGGGGGCGGGGTGTCGAGCTGGTTGTCATGGTAGCCAGCATCGGTAAACTCCGCCTTGACGGTGCGCAGAAAACCCGGTGGCATCGAGACGTCAATTGGTTGTTGTCCGGTGAGAGAGAGAATGGCCTGGTTGACAGCGACCATCTCCACCGATGACCAGTTCACCGAATGGTCCTCGTCGTCCTGCGAACTCGGCGGCTGTTCCGTGGTCAGAAGATCGTCGGAGGAGACGTCCGCCGGTCCGACAACAGATCTGCGATCACCCGCAGCTCCTCGTTCGTCACATTCGCTGCCGCCGTGAGGCGACACACTGCCGGAAGACAGCTCCACACTGCTGCTGGTCACGGCCGCATCAGCTCCAGCAGCTGTGCTACCAGTGCTGCCGCTGATGCCATTACGATATTGCTGGATAAGTGCAAGGTCAGAGTACAGACGTGACGGGTGACCACGAGGTCGCATCGGTACCATCCCGACATCCATCAGTCCTTCTGTACACACAACATACAACACAAAAGTAAAGTCCCTCCCAAGCAAGATGGCCCATGAGGCGGCACTGATCTCCGTTTCCTTAGCCCTCAGCCAGACACCAGCTTACACTGCAAGACCACGGATATGGGGCTAGCGTATCACGCAGTGTGCCCGTTTACTCCCCAGCTTTCGCTGGTATTCACTGTGCCTACCCACAGAGGGATGGCCAGGCTGAGTTGACACGGATGGCTGGTTAGATACCGAGATGGTTTACACGTCCGCAGATAGTCACCCATCCAAGTACTAACCGGGCCCGACATAGAGTAACTTCGTTGATCACGATCAACGCATTACCACTAAGCCAAACCGCCACCTTATCCAATACAATCTAATACATTTTCTTTAAAACAATGCATAATTCAGAAGGTGATTAGAGAGAATGTGTTAAAAGCAGCTCCTGTCATAGCAGCCGCAAGAGCATCTGGCTTACAAAAAATACCCTTCCGTAAAATTCTAACGATTCTGTGACACTCTGCAGGACCAGTTAGCTGTCCTAAGAAACTTGGCCAGCAGTATTCTGCAGTACGCGGATTTTCACTCCGCTCCGTGGAATTTGCTGTTTGTCGCGGAATTTGCTAATTGCTGCAGAAAAAATGCAGAATTGCCCATTTTTGCTACATTTATATCTAATTCAAGGTTTTTCGGGGTGGTTTTTAATTTTACCATTTACGAAACAATACAGTCTAGTCATTGTAAGCTTACTTTTATGATAATTATGAGTATTATGACATGAATGACATGCCCGGTGTGGGTTTCGGGTAGAGGCCTGCACGGCTGCGGGGGTTACGGGGACTCCGCGGGCCCCGCGGGGACGGTTACGGAGCGTACGGGGGATCCGTGGTATCGGGTTCCTAACTGCACAGGGTCACCGCGGGGCGGGGGCACGCCGCGAAGTCACACT
>Ga0209679_1001453_pt1 | contig 10202 bp, 4 predicted proteins | sample WorMetHEROISLAND_4_FD_187408 | JGI IMG/M metagenome (GOLD analysis project Ga0209679, IMG submission 187408) | Marine gutless worms symbiont microbial communities from Max Planck institute for Marine Microbiology, Germany - Olavius sp. 2 HERON... ...
ACTAGAAAAAGTTGCACTCGACGGTAGCGTCGAGTGCTGTGCGCCTCCGCCGCGATGATGTGACCTTGAACTTTGACCTTTTGACCCAAAAACGTAATCAGGTCATCTGTGTCCCAAGATGCACCAGTGACAAAAGTTTGGCGAAAATCCGTCAACAGATACTGGAGATATCGCGAAACATAAAACTACCACATGAATCACGGACGCAGGGACGCACGGACGGCGGCACGGACGGACGACCCGAAAACACATAGCCTCCGCCGGCGCCTACCGGCGGCGGAGGCTTAAAAATTCCCATGTGGCGTAACCAGCAGCACATCAAGTCAACATAACAAGACACACAATGCGCTGAGACAGCGGCAATCTTTTGATGTAGCGTTCCATTCTCTGGATTCCAGCACATGACACAAGCAATGTAAGACTGTTTGAGCACTGCAGGAGTGACCCACAGACGTCACGTGAACAATGACTCAGCAGCAAACCATCAGCAATGTTATACTAGAGATAGCATCAGTGTCTAACAGATGCAGCTGCTCTGCAGTTAATCTATACCCCGCAATGACTGTGAAAGCTGGAGAAAGGTCCACTGCAACCGGCAACATGTGTACTGTCATGTTTATAGCCATGTAGAGAAATAGACCTTGAGGCTGAGCATAATCCAATGTAGAATGGACAGCACATCGTTAACTGTGACTGTTTAATGTTTTGCTACAAAGCCAGGCAGCTCCTGAAACCAAACTGCGCCTATCAGCACCATCACCACCACCATCATCATCATCCATGGTTTGGCTGTTGATGTGGCCAACATTTCTAGTATGTGCGCTATCCACTACGACCGGATCTGTTGCTCTGTCAGCGTCTCTTTGCTAACACTAGTCCAAAGCTCGAAGGATGCCCGTCATTCTCCACAGCTGGTAGCTGGTCTGGTCTCCTCCTGCGTCGTGTTCCAAGCTAAATCAAACAGCGCCTTGTTCAACATGGCGCTACTAGTCCAACTCGACCCGCTACGTTACCACACTACTCACTGTCTCGTCACTAACCAATGCATTTGCTAACATTTGCACATTCTGCAACTATCATATAGAACAGTCTGCCTGACAACATCTTACTGCACACTTGCAAGTCTAGCTTTCAGACACACCCGAAAACATTTGTATTTAATACCGGTTTTTATCCCGCCTGAATGACTCTTTAAACAGCGCCTCTCTGGCCCTCTACAAATTTGATTATTCTTTATTATTATTTGATTACTGAACATTCTGGACATTGATACTCGTCGCAAAGACCGGCAACGCCGGCTAGAAGGAAACCGCAATAATAGTGAAATAACTGATCGGGAACAGACATCATGACATGACCAAAGAACCGGACTGGCACGGGCAGTTTCCTATAGTAACGGTTGCTGAGTTCGCTGGCAGCTTTGGGAATCAAAAAAACGGTCTTTGCTATACTGCCAGAGCAATGAGGACGACCAATCAGGCGCTATGACTCAGGGGCCTAATTACAAGAAAATCTTACGATTATCTTACGATGTGATAATAACTTACGATAATCTTACGAGAAACTTTCATTGAAAGTTTCTCGTAAGATTATCACAAGATGTTTTTGTAATTAGGAACATCTTAACTTTATCGCAAGTTTGACTTACGGTTATTGTAAGTTATTATCACATCGTAAGATAATCGTAAGATTTTCTTGTAATCAGGCCCCTGAACTTCATTCAGAAGTCCCTGGATTATTCCTGTTACAGCTGGCGTCTGTCTCTAGAATTTAGCCTGAATGCAGTTCAGTGCAGAGCGCCGTTCAATACGCAGACAGAGCAGGGCACTGTGCTGCATCTGTGCACAACAGAAGAGGGTCCACCTGCGCCGTGCCGGCCGGATGCACTATAGACCATCTAGACGTGCGTACATAGTCTGACAGACTGGCGTAACCTGGGCGGACACCAACTTCTCCGTTTTCTCTCATAAAAACACACAGCGACCGACCGGACCGACCGCCGCCTAGCCATCGCGAGCGGCTAGCTTTCCGCAGCCGCTGTCCGCCGCTCCCACGCGGTATGTGCCAACAACTGAGAAAGTACTTTCCCATACACATTACAAGTGAATGTGGTGAGCACTGGAGCATTTACAGTAGTGTACTAACCATCTTACAGATATGACCTTGGCGACTGGCCACAATAAATGAAGACTGACTGAAAAAGAGGAGGAAATATATAGCAGTTGCACTTCAGCACCAGAATCAGGACGGAGCGGTTTACTTTGAGACTAATAAAACCAAAATATTTAATAGCATTCTTCGTCATATTTACGATTAGGCCCAACTTTCCTGCAAAAAAATAAAACAATTTCAGAGTTTCGTAATCTACCGTGAAGCCTATTGCTGTTGTAACTGGAAACCATTCATACTCATATGAAAACAATATGAAACTAATAACTGCAACATGCTGGAAAGTTTCTCAGTAGTTTGTGCGGAGTATGTTCTCATACTGTAAACGGTATGAACAGTACATGCAGACGGACAACATGCTGCTATAAACAGGCATTGGCAGCAAATGTTAAACGGCTGTTCAGTTATTAAGTATAACGGACTCAGCTCAGCGCAAACAAGCAACGGAGAGTGTGACAAAGCAAGGAGATGCTTGCTTTCACAGTAGCGGCGGAAAATTTAGTTTTTATTATGCCTCAGTCTACCCATAGGTGCGTCGCAGGCTCGCAGCACAATAAGAGTGAGTGAGTGAGTAGGGTTTAACGGTACATCAACACAGCTTATAGGTCATTAGCGCCAAGCTTGACCTGAAAAGCAGCCACAGAGTCCCCTACAGTAAAGGACAGCTGACGCTATATATAAATCTTGCCAACGCTATATAAGAATCAATGTTTCGGGGAGTCCGTGCGTGACTGTGAGTGCGTGCTTCTGTGCGTGAGTGCAACCGTCTGGCGTTAGTCCCGTTAGCATGACATCTTACAAACCAATGGACGGAATTTCACCAAACTTTGGTTGATGATGTAGTTGAAAGTACAGATGAAATGAATAGATTTTGAAGGTCGATGGGTCCAGGTCAAGGTCACAGCGAGGTCAAATATTACTGAATGAATTATTGCTGAGGGCGGAGTCATACACACTGATGCTTGGGCATCGAAGTAGCATCTAGTTTTTAAGACCTCCTCAAACTATTATTAATCTGTTATAGCCGTGAATCAAGTGAATCATGTTTAAGTTTACAGTTATACAGAGATCTATGCTGTAGCCACAGACATGGAAGACAAGACACTGATGTTCATGGGACGACCACGACCACGTGGACATTGTGGGCGGCAAAGTGTTCCACTGACTGATCCCAGTAATTATCAAAACACCCACACTGCTGACATACAGCAGCCCAGTCCACTTACTGTGCTTGCTGGAGAACAGTTCCACATCTGTTCATCACTCTCCTTCCACTTCCACAACTACATTCCAGCGTAGACGCCGGGACGAGGAGGGCGGGGCGGGGCGGGGCGATCCAACCACCAGGCATTCCGTCAGCTGCAACTTAACCACCAGCATTCCACGGCAGGTTGTTCCAGGCGCTGGATTCAGGCAATAACTGGTGGGCGTCTCAAGGACTCTCAGTCCAGTAGGGCTGCACAGTCAAAGCTACACTATCAACCAGGTGGCATCCCATTAATTACTGGCAAGATGTCACACCACACGTTTTTGGGATGCTTTTCCTGGCTCACGTTATTTTAACTTACTTTAAGCAAAATTACAAGAGTGGTCACAACCAAAGTGATGATACCACTGTTACCTTCAGTTCTTCAGTTTTTGTTTACTCCAGAGTTAATGCAGGTTATTCCACTGTTGCAGCTACTTGATACTGGCAAATGTCATTCCTGTCACCCAACCAACTGCATCAAAGCACTGAAGGAGCAATAATGATTCAACACTTTTTAAAGATTTTCTTCCCCAAAATTTCAAAACACAAACAGGTGAAACAGCAATGATTGATCAGCTCGTGAAACACTGATTTCCACAACACATGCTAAAAGCTCCTCTAACAGTTGTATAACAGCGCTATGCCTAAAGTGGTTTGGCTTTGACGCTATTGGTTAGGAGACAGGAAAAGTATCCGGCCTGTAAAAAGTTCTGGTAAAAAGTTTTGGTAAACCCGGCATAACCTGCAGTAACTCTGGAAAAATTAGTCGATTAAACAAAAATCAGAAGTAGCTGAAAATGCATCATTAGTCAAATAGAAGAATAAATGTGGTAGAAAATACCAGTCTTTGAGGTGAACATAACGTTTATACTGACTGATCAAAACGTCTGAATGAGTCAACATCACGTGACAATAATACAAACTGAAGTAGGTACAAAACTCACCATGGTGTTAGTAATCCAACTGTTTGGTTCTGGATCAGCGTGGCGGACTTGTGCTGGTCTATGAACCTCTTCTCCTCCCGCTCCAGCCCTCACGGCATCATACTGTATTGCTGATGGTCCGGACCTAACTGACAGAGACATGGGATCTAGCTGGTGATAGGGAGAGGTGCCTGTGGGATGCGACAGGGGTGGTGGCACAGGAGCGTGGTTATCAACGTCCAACCGGCTGCAACGGCACACACAGGCGTCTTCATGCAGTCACTCATTATGCTGAGCCAATCATGTTACCTACCATCAGCCAATATACACATTCACGCCCATAAGAAATTTAGGTTTTTGACATATGACATTTTTACATTCGGCCAACAGCACGCTCAATGCTGTCTGTTTGTTGCATTACTGTAAATCATTACCTACGCCCCATATTATTGATAGTTCTATCTTACAACTCGAAAGTCTAACTCCACACCAGACGTTGAGCACTGTATGCCTCTGCCTATACAGTGATGGTTACAACATATGTTATTCCACTGTGAGCTTGAACCGTGGCCTTTCAACCCCAAAATTTAACGCATTCATCTCCGTCCCACAATACATCAAGTATCAGTTTGGTGAAAATCCTACTAATACTGTTCGAGACATCATGTTAACAAGCCCAGAAAGTGCTGTTTCCAGCATATTTTATTCCACTGTGACATTGACCTTTGACCTTTGACTCCAAATTATGAAGCGTTCATCTCTGTACCATAAATAATGCATCGTTGATGTGAGTTTGATGAAAATGCGTCAAATACTCTGCAGGACGTTGCCAGCTGACTGAGAGTCCAGAAAACGTTGGTATGACCCTTGAAGACTGTGTGACTGACGGCAAGGAACTCCGAGATAAACCAGTCATCAGCGAATGATGAACTTGCGCGCACGGAATTATTCTACAGTAAGCGACATAGCGGTGGACGCAAACCATGTACATCTCTGCACTCACCCAATGACGCCATTGCCCTGCAGTGCAACAGAAGCAGGTGCCCTGACGACGTTCTGATAATTGGCTACGGCCTGGTCGCGCTCTGCCTTCATCTGCTGCAGCGAATGCAGCAGAGCGTCGACTTCCTGGCGCGCACGCGTGTAAGCGCGTTGTGCTTCATCTCGTTCTCTGGCAGTCTGCTCGTACTTGGCATTCGCTGAATCTGACTCCGTCGACGTCATGTCATCTTCTCCGGCCTTCTCACCTACACAACACAGAACAGCGCCCAATCATAAACAGGCTTGTGCTCAGGTTTTCATTTCATGGAATCCTGTTCTGGTGGTTGCATTGCGCAATCGGTGACTCGAGTCGCTCTTGTTCTATCTGACACCAGCCAGCATCATTGTTAGTCGTGCGCAACGTCAGCTTGAAGACCTAACCCACATGTATGTCACTGGGCGTGAGGACAGACAATAACAGCCAATCACAGCGAAGGCGGTGCTACTTCCCTGCTCCCGCCCGCACTACGATACCTTCCTAATTTCCGTCTCACCTCGGCTTGAATAATGCAAAGATACCTAGAGACTAGTCCCACAATCCAATCATCACCGCACCACACATAACACATACGTTCGCTAGATTTTACACAGAACAAAGTCGTAATTTAAATTACTGTTAGATCGCTTCTAAATACCTACTGATAAATTATTTCACTAGCTGAGAGCACCCGTATGAATGACAGTACAACGAACTGTAGGCTTTTTAGCCTTTTTAGCCTTTTCTAGTGTGACCAGCGCATTAGAGGTTTTTTAAAACGGTATGCGCTATATAAATCCACGTCTTACTTACTTACTTACTGTAGGCTACAACAAACCACTCTCAGTTTCTGTTTAACTGGCCAACTGCCGGTTGGCCAGTTAAACAGAAACTGAGAGTGGTTTGTTGTAGCCTACAGTAAGTAAGTAAGTAAGTAAGTAAGTAAAACGGCAACCGGTGAACGTTAGGGAACTGTTTGGAGCAGGAGTACTTCCTGTCGACCAATCAACAGGGTCAAAGCACTGAACGGTACAACGAACAACGCTCATTAACAGCCCCCGTGCTTCACAAAGACACTGGTGTTACTCTGTCAATATCCCGTGCAGGAGAGGTAACGGTTAACACAACTACTATAGAAAATGTCAACAGTAAAATGAAAGCAAATAAAAGATTATTTCAGTTTTTTTTACTGTGCAGAAACGCCAGCAGCAGCAGTAGCAGCACATGATAAATCTCTCCATGCCAGGCCAGTGTACAGCAACCAACGCTGTGGCAAGAGCTGCTATTTATCATGCACAGCAGACGCTGAATCTGATACCTGGAATGAGACATCATTCATCATTTTCATACTTGATCATACTAGATATACCTGTATATCACGTATGATACAGCGTCACATGCCATCACAGGCATGCAGAGGACATACACTGTGGTTCAAAAAAACCATCCCTCCCCGTGATATTTTCAAAATAACTCCAACAAATCTAGCCCAATATTTAATTTTTGGTATAAAATGCCAATTAATTTTCAATTATCGACAATTGTTATTTTTGGATATTTCATAAAAACAGAGAGCTATCTGGAACTTTCCTGTGGCAGCCACAGCAGAGGCTCTGTGTCCGTGTCTGTCACATCACATGTCTTTAAAATGCTTATTTGCCGTTACAGTGTTCGCTTATAAACGCTTATTCGTACTCTTCTATTCAACTGCTTCTGCTGATTTTGTTGTTAACACTTATGTATGTCGCGTGTAGTTAAAAATAAACTTACTTAAAATACAGATACAATCCTGGTGCTGGTAAAACATGGTACCACTCGACAATTTACGGCGGTCCGTGTCTGATAGGCGCCAGAGAGCTGGCAACGAAGTCCGTCATATCGGTAATACTTCTGAGCTCTGTAAGCGGTGAGTCCACAGTCAATTATCGTATACAGAAACCAGACAGCAAAAGCCAGTTAACATATCCAGAGCCACATAAATCATGCCTATTTTGTATGAGCTACAGTTTAACCAAGCAATCAAGTGCCCGCCTTGGCGTAGGTAGATAGTGCTTGACCCTCCCCCACCCCCCGCTAGGAAGCGGCATTACACAATGCAGCTCGTCTGTCTGTTCGCCAGAATGAAGAGGTCTAGAAAGCCCAAAATAGCAGGTTTGGATTGAAGATTCAAGAGTCAATCTTTCAAGACTGATAGTCAGAGCTTCAAGACCAAGACCAAGACTTTGAAATAGGCTCTCGAGACGTCTTGACAGTAAGACTCAAGTATGACCTTGAATGACCTTGACAGACAGACAAGAGAGACAGAGGGACGGACGGACGACTTACGACAGATAGCAATATCGCGCTTTGCACTACGTGCATTGTGCGGTGAAAACAGTATGAGCAGTGAAAAAGTTTTGTGCCTCTGTTCACAGTGACAAGACTGATATCACAAGTATGCAGAGCGAATAACCACCAGAAACAGTACCGACAAGCGACAAGCGCATCAACTGCTGCATAAACTTCCTTACAAGACGCCAGTGACTGCCATTTGATCAAGTGCACTGTGTAGTCTATCATATCTGCCACTGGCATAGCAGCCAGCTGCTACTGGACATAGCTGCAATATTTCAACCGAATGGTTGCCACTGCACAGTGAGCTGAAGGTTGCAACTGCAGACAACTGTTACTCACTTACTCATGGTCGTCGTAGTCAACTACAAGTCTAGGCATTCCCTCGCAGGACCGCGTCAGATGGCAGTCTCCATAAATCAGCAGGTTCTACTGTATGTTGTTGTTGTCCAGGTGAAGCTGGTTAAATCACCTGCTACTGGAGAAGGCCTGACATCTCCAGCTTGATAAAGAGGCTGACGAAATGAAGTGATCTGGCACTGCAGAACTTGATGAGCTGGTGTGTCTTAGCGAGTCTGGCTATGTAACTGAAGGCTGAGTTGCGGGGTGAATAACTGTGTTCAGTACTGGAGTGAGACACGGTGAAGAGGTGACTTCTGTGTGTGTACGGATGTGTTCCTGCCAGTATATTTTGTTATTTGACACTGACGGTTCAACTGTTAATACAGTTATGAAGTACAAGAAACTCAGATGACTCAGAGAAACCGCGCGTCCAACTATACCGTGCTATATTCTATTCTGAAAATATTTGCCCAAAGTCACTGAAAGTGTCGCTGCCAATCGAACGCTCATATACGATTTCCATTAGTTATTTACAGTAACTGTGACCCTATACCGCATCGTTTCGCATATTTGGCGACGTAACGGCGGAAAACCTCAACTTTTCCGAATTCCGATCCCACTTCCATTTAACGCGCTTGCTAAGGGAAACCGGAACCGCTTAGAAATTTGGACAACATCTCTAGGAAAACTAGAATCCTGGGGCTACCACTTTATACTGCTAAACGTAGCTTTGTTGACAGAGAGACTGATTTGCTGTAACCATTACCGTGCTATAGCATACTGACGCGCAGTAAAAAAACGACTTCATTTAGCTCGCAAATCAATCTATTAATGCATAAAAACGCGGCGTTGCTAATACAATCACTAACACTACAGACGGCGCTGGATTTTAAAAATATGCAGCATTAACATTTCCTCCTGTTGCCTTTCCTTCCGTTATTCTTCCCCTTTCTTTTTACACACTACTTTGAACTGCAGTCTGCGCACTTTCAGTTGAAGCAAGTTCAAGCTACAATACAATACCGGTACTAACTGACAACTCTACTTTAACTTTCTGGTCCAATGGCTTCAACAGATCTTGTCTATCAAAAGCAGCTTCATAAACCACACAAAAGTGACGCAAGGACACAAAACAATCTGCTCATTAATCGTCTACCGTATACCAGCAGGCTTCAGTCAGAAAAAAAGAGAATTATATAGTTCGTCATGATCACCACTGTAACGTTATACTGACAAGTAATGAAGTAATTTGACACGACACCACACCCCCAAGGGCATTATTTTGTATTATTATGTATTATTATGCTAATACAGAAGCCATGGCAGAGATCCTAGGCACAAGGTTGCAGAGCCGGAACTTCCAGGAAGCTGCAAAACTGCACAAATTATGATAGTGTTAATTGAAAGCACAGTTTCCAAGTTACAGGGTGAATACTTAACGACTAGGAGCAACCAGATGTTAGAGACACCAGTGACAAATATACGCAAATCAGCCAATTACTGCACAAAAACGCGGCGTTATGCTGCTAATACAATGTTACACTTAACCACAACAGATTGCATATATGTACTGCAGCTGTTAGACAACAGCCTGGAGGCATGGTTGCTGAAATTTCATACAGAAGACCACCACCAGCTGAGACCTGTAAAAACTGACGTTTGGATGTTTACTGTAAAACTAGCAAGTAACATAAACATGCCACCCGAGTCACTTTGATAAGAAAATCAAAACACCTGTATATGGTATATACGCCAATTATTGTAATTCAGATCAGACTGCACAGCAGACGCAGAGCGTTAGGCTACAGTGTACTTATATGCATTATGCATGGCTGTATATCATACTGCAAGCATGGATCGTTTCCTAAAAAAAGAAGTGTGGGAGCCAAACAGTGGGGCTCCTGGATTAGCAAATGGGGAGACGACTACGGCGCCTAGTTCGAGCGGCGTAAGCGCCAGGATCTGGACGCTGAAGGCGTCGAGAGAGGTGAGGCGTGGGGGAGGGGGTGTCCCCCTCCCCACTGGGGGAGTGGTCTGGTCTGGGGGCAAATATTTCGATTTTGGATCTCAAGTAGGCGAATTTTGGTGCAAACTGGGTGTTTTTTGTACAGTTCACCTAAAGCTGGTTTAAATGCCGTACCCACTGTCAAAATAACTTTGGGGGCCCAGG
>Ga0209679_1001454_pt1 | contig 10202 bp, 5 predicted proteins | sample WorMetHEROISLAND_4_FD_187408 | JGI IMG/M metagenome (GOLD analysis project Ga0209679, IMG submission 187408) | Marine gutless worms symbiont microbial communities from Max Planck institute for Marine Microbiology, Germany - Olavius sp. 2 HERON... ...
CTCCCCTCCCCTTAATCCAGCTAGTTCTGGGGAGGTGCTAGCTGTAAGCTCCTCAGTGGGTCGGAGGAGCCCAGCCGCCAAACGCATTTTGAAGCCAAATTAACGCCTGTCTTGATATAATTTTTGTGTAATTTTTTGTTGCAAAAAAGATCAAGAAACAGATGACTATAAGACACCTATATGTTACAAAAGAACGCCAGTCAACTTCAGACGACTTCACAAGTTCACTATATGAATAGTATGGGGCATTTTACGCAGGTCAGCCTAATGATCGAGTACTTAATTACATCACAGTATCTGTGCTTACATGTTGCAAGAGAATTCAGCATACGCAAGCTCACATTTCACAGAATAGCTCGGTAGAAGGAGAACCCAGTTTTTTGTCTCCACAGCACCACTGCATGGCGGGAAACATTATGTTCGTGAATCTGTCAGAGGCGTAACGCAACCATCCGGGGACCCCGTCACTTTCTCAGGTCGGGGCCCCCTCTGGCCTTTTCAGTCTTCCCCCCTCCCTCTCTTATCAATTTATTTAAAGAAAACAGCTATCTGACTCGTGTTTTCAGTAGATGCTTTTATTTTCATTTTCTTCTTTCTTTTCTGTGAACTAGCGACATATTTTCTTTGGACTCTCCTTGAATCCATCTTTTTGGCAGTTCTGCAAATTAAAAGACCACTGAAATTATTATTTTTTCAATACAGGCATGGACAATCAATTTTAACAGAAAAAAGAGCCGTTTTAGAAGAAGGATAAAATGGACTCTGTGATGAAGGGGATGATGGGGCAATGCTCCCTCCAGAATTTTTGGGCTAGAACCGCCCAAACTCTCAGAGTTGATGTATTTTGGAACAAGGATGAACGCATCAATTTTTGGGTCACAGGCTCACAGCATGACCAAGGGCCTAGTGGTGGCATACAGAACACGACAATGTGTGTTCTAGTTTCTACTGTTTTGAAAAATTATAACCACTATGTTCATTACTTAATGACTTGCAACTTGGAAGTCTGTAGGTTCAAGGGGGATTAGATATTACCTTCTGAAAAACTAATACTATGTAGTATAGTTTCATATGTTTGCGTACTTGTTTTTGTGTGTTTTTTTTCTTTTACTGTGGGATTTTTCCTGATACAAATAAATGATGATGATGATGAATACAACTTTTTGGCACTAAAGTGGGTAGCTTTAATTGTCAAAGAATGGTCACAGTACTACAGTAAATCTTTCAGGTTAGTTATGAAACAGTTGCCTATTGTTTCAAAACTGCCAAATGCCTTTTTCCTTCATGTTTGTGACAGTGAGTTGCCACTTTATTACAAGCAAGATTCCTTCATCACTGGGGTCCTCAGTGCAGCTTAGGCTGCTCATTGCAGTGCCCACTCGCAAATGCATACAAGTTTATTAGTCGTTAGTTGCAGTATCAGTGTCCCGCCATCTGCCATACTGTACCTACATGCACTCTGCACTCAGCTGCACTGTACCTATTGTCAACTGTACCTAGAGCGGCTCAGTGGTGTAGTGGTTAGGGCGTCGGACTTGTGATCGAGAGATCATGAGTTCAACTCCTAGCTGGTGCATTGCCGGGTAGCCTAGGTCAACTCAGCCTTCCATCCCTCCGAGGTAGGTAAATCGAGTACCAGCTTACTGGCTGGGGTTAAGGCGGTGCACGTTCACTTGTGTCGGGTGGCAGGTAGCACTGTGTGATCTCATGTGGTAGGTGACGTGTCATAGCTCTGTGATGGGACTCGTCGCATGAAGAGCTATACACTCCTTTAACCTTTTAACCTTAACCTACACGCAACGTTTCAACTTCAGATCTGTTGTTCTTTCTAAGATATCATTTGATGAAGTGAGTGAGTAGAGTTTAAAGCCCCACCCGACACACAATAGGTCATTTCGGAGGCGGTATCATTTGATGAAGAAAGCATTATTAAGTAATCATCCACCCAGTCAGCCAGTCAGTCAGTCAGTCACCCACCCACCCAATTAGCTCAATTTGATACTGCAGAGCCTCAGATGTGCTGAGGAAACTGTACTTTCCAGCTGTTATATTAATGAATGACTGTGTATTTCCAACAAACAGTGTTATTGCACATGTAGCCTGCAACACTTGCAAGCATACAAAACAAAAAGAATTTTTCAGTAACTAAACATGCTCAGAAAGTGTCAATTACACTGGTACAGACAAAAACTACGCTGCTTCAGTCACACATCAATGATTACTTTACAATTACTCTTAAACATAAATGGCAAAAAGCAATGCATGAACATAATCAGAGTGCCAGTGAAAGTCTAAGGAAATGGGAAGAATTATCACCGTCATTAAATGAAACATTTTGTTCCATAACTAACAGCATAAGTAACAGTTTTGCACATTATTTCCACCAATGTCTAAATGGATCTGGCAAATCCAGCAGCCATAAGCAGTTTCTTCGCATCATCGTCATCCACAGAAATATTAACCAAATGCTTTCTGTCAGCAATGCGAACCGATGACAATGTCGCACATGCACCACAATAAAACTTCTTAAACCACTCAGTTGCCACTTTTGTGAATCCTTGTTGACTGTCAGTACCACAAATACCATCTATACCGCAATGAACTGCCTGCTTTGGACATTTCACAAACTCCTCATGAAGGCTGCATAGATCATCTACACCAACTACTGCTGTGTTTCCATAGTCTATAAAAAACACTTCAGAACAACTGTTTGACATCAACTTCACAACTTCAGCTCGGAACCATTCTCCTTCAAACTTTGCCGCAACTGGCTCACCGACATAACGTGGACAATAGCCTGCATTACCAGATGTATGGCAGTACTGTGCAAGTTTCTGTGTCAATAAAACAAATTCATGCAGAGCAGCTGGCTCTGAAGGCATAACGTAGAAGTCCACGGGAGAGATAACATGAACTACAGACACAGCGGCATACTCTTGCAACAATGGGGCATCCTCAAACTGTGCATGTTCTGTGGATATGGTCACCGTAGATTCAACATATGGCTTATGAATATTGGAAGGCATATCACTCTGTGACTCGACTTGCATTTGACTGCTATGTGTGAGGCTGCTTGCAGCACTACCTGAAGCAGCAATAGTCGACGTGAGTGCCATTCCATAATCCAACAGTGACTGTCGAGCTGTTTTAGTGGATGTCAAATTCCTCAAGTTGATCAGCAATGGACGTGAAGGACCTGTATGTTTAACTTTGGTCACAACACTAGTCGCTTGCAAATAATTGTCGCAAAACCACTTACCAGCTGCTTCAGAATAACTCCCATCTCTGCATGTGCCGCTAATTCCACCTATGGCACAGCATACGGCAAGTTTGGGTAGAACAGTGGCAAAGTGTAAAGGCAGTGCACGAATGTTTTTGACATCAACATTATCAATGATATTTCCATAGTCAATGAAGAATACACTGGCACTGTAAGTATCAAGCGAAAGTACTTCGGCACGATGCCAAAGGCGGTTGTGCATCACTGCAACTAACTCTCCAACTTGTTTAGGATGATACGCTTGATCATGTGTCTTATAGTGAGAGATCAGTTCTTGCAAGACTTCAACACTATCCTGATGCTGTTGCTGAACATAAAAGTTGCATGGCGAATTTATGCATGTCACTGTTACAGTATCATCTGCCTGTACTGATGCATTCTCAACTACATTCGACAGTACCAGGGGTAACAGAGGTGACGTTTCGTCTCCGACTTCTTTTCCACTCCTGTCAGGCAAAACTTGGGAACATTTTGAAATACTTTCATTATTCTTCACAGAACTGTTCGTCCTTTGCACTGCTAGCTGCTGAGCTAACAACATATCCTTCACTGTTCTTCCAGCAGCCACAGGTAGCAAATCAACTAACCAAGAACTACCTGAATCATTCTGGAAGATTGTCTTCAGCATGAAGTCACGATTTGCACAAAATTTCTGAAACCATTCAATAGCTGCAACAGACCAACTTCCATCTGCCTCACATCCAACTACGCGATCAATAGCACAGTGAATGGCTTGCCTTGGCAAAGAAACTGCCATAGCATGTGGTAGTGAACGCAGATTAGTAGACGCAACTGTTTTAGTGACGCCAATGTCAACAAAATGTACTCGAAACTTGCCACTTGACTCTGAATTCACAACTTCTCCGCGGTACCAAATTCCATCGTCATGCAACACACCAACGATCTGACGAATGGAATTTGTATCAAGCTTGCAATGTGACGATCTACAGAACTTGTTAATGGATCGCTGTAAACTTCCAAGTTCCTTCTGAGCACAATCTGAACCAGACTGCACATAAAAATCTGAAGGACTATTGGCATGCACAACCACAATCCTCTCTCTATTGTGGAAAAGTCTACGAACCACAGCATCACACACAGAGGGCAGCACTTGTTCGGCTTTAACCACATGACAGCTGGATTCGGCTTCTGACTGCCTGTTGTCACTTACACTAAGAGTGGTACTGTCATGTGAAGAATAACCTGGTTTGCTGTCAGTGTTACCTGATGGCAACTTATCGACTGCAGCTGATGACATAACAGAGTGCAAATCACTTGATCTGGCCTTCACTAGAAACCCATCATCAATCAACTTCTGTTTCCAAACCACACCAGATTCAACATGAACCAATTCAATGAAGTGCAAATCATCCTTGACCTCAACAACAGTCATATTATACACATCCGTCATAGGCTTCAAGTAATCGTCTTTCCAAGAATCCACTCTCGACCCTACAACATCGTAAAATGAACACCTGAAAGCCACAACAGGATGTGTGAGTAACCGAGAGTCAAAGCGACTGATGTCTTTGCTGGCTGTAGTTACACACATGCCAAAGTCAATCAAATGGCACTTTACATCTTTGTTTTCAATTTCCTTCACAACAGCCCGACACCATGTATCATCTTCATTCAAGTGAATGGCAATCAGCTCTCCAGTTTGCTGTGGCTCATAGCCACCAGATTTGCTGGAATAAATTGTCTGTAACTGTTCATTGATGACCAGGTAATCAAATTCTTGCACCTGAACATAAAAATTCTCCACATCAGTAGCATCAGTCACCCATGCTTTATATGTTTTCCCGGTATCGAGGCAACACTGTTTGACATCTGAAATTGAATAAGTACATTGGTTGGATTGACTTTTTGCAAGCTGCATCACTGTATCATCGTCAGTGAGACTAATGACATACTGACTGCCATGTTGCTCTACCACCCTCAAGTTCAGCTTGCAATATTCCTCTAGTAATTTACCATCCACACTTGAACTTCTAAACTTGATGCTGATGCCATAAACTGGAAATGCTATATGCCGTGGTTGGAGCGGAACCACTGATTTTAAGTTAACCGTAGCTGTATTGCCAAAATCGAGAAAAAGAACGGCAGCAGTGTTGTCATTATCAATTGACAATATTTCAGCACGATAACAACTGCTATCAACGGCATACTGCGCGGCGACGATTTCACCCACATGTGGAACATACGAGTCAGAAAACTGATAAGTGTTGAGTTCTGTAAGTAATGTACCCAACTTAATAACATCGCTGTTCAGACACACTGTGACATCACCTGCATTTCTAGCATGGAGTACGACAACATCATATTGTTCACCAACTGTCAAACGCACGCGACTCAAGTCTTTCATAGTAGGATAATCGGACACAATATCGTCTGATGGTTCAGCCAAATCGGAAGTCAACACTGCCATGCTCTGTGTGTTAGCCTGGACCGAACTAGGTTCAAAACCTTTCTCATAGCTAGCATAATTCCTCAGCACCAGTACATCATTCACGGTTTGTGAACTGGACGACAAAATCAGTTCCACGCTGAGCAGATATTCACTAATACTGCAGACTTTGGCACACACCGGCTTGTTACTCAGCAACTGACGCATGCAATCAGCAGCTTCCTCACTCCACTGTGGTGTGCCCTGTATATGTGCCAGAGAACAGCACATTGCCTGGAACGGCAGTGAACAAAACTGTCCTTCGAGAGAATGCAGGTTTGTCAGACCAACCCGTTCACAAGTACCATAGTCAAGCAACAGAACCAACACTGACTCGGTGTCACAACTCAGTGCCTGCACACGGCACCAGTTACCTGAATCTCTGCTGCATGCAGCATATAGTCCAGAACCATTTAGTTTGAACCCTGTTTTTGGTAGCAGGCTCGAATAATGCTGCTGCATTTTATCATGCAATTCCTTCAACCGACTGTCAGCATCATACGGATGATGACAAATCCAAAACTGGGATGGTGAAATGATATTAACAACTTTAACGGCAAGTTCCTGGCCAACCTGAGCATACTTGGCAGCTGAAGGGTAATTAAGAGCTGGTATTTTAAGCTCATTAAGAAATTTGGTGTTGGAAGAATGACCAGTTTTCTCCTTTTGTTCCACTTTACCACAAGCAGAAGCTATTCTGATACCTGTTCCACTCACAGCTCCACTTGGCTGATCTACAGTTTGTTTCTTTGGTTTTGACAGCTTAACAGTTAAGCAATTATTATTCAACCAATAGTTGTTAAAATATGCAATAATGTTGAGAGCATCTTTTGAACGCACTGATACAAATCCAATGTTCTTATGTGCTATCAATGAAACATGCAGGATTTCAGCAACCGACGACATTAAATTTCTCAATCCGATCTCAGTCAGGCACGATGGAATTCCAGCAACAAAAAGCTGAACCACACCATCAGACGATGCTTCCTGAAGTGCAGCAGCACGTCCATAATTATTAAACCTTTTATCCTTAAAGTCGTCTTGCATCGGATCCCATCTTTCAATGTCACCACGAAATGCCATTATCTACAATATACAACCTCAGATTTGAGCTTATTTTAACACTGGTGCGATACCAAAGTTTTTACATTACATTACATTACAACAGCAAATACCATACGTAATAAACATTAACTACTAACTAACTACCAGTATGTTCGCTAAGCTTAGCTATGAACCTACAAAATACGCAACACATCCAACATTTTACATTTGTGACAACAATATATGCTACTCCTGACCAACTCACCACCTTGGCATTTTGTCCTCTTTCGAGTTAAGTAATAAGAAGTAGAGGCTTGCGGGTATACCCGTACCCGTGGGTAAACCCAACCCGACCCACGGGTCGGGTCAGGTCGGGTCGTCATTGTCACGGGTCGGGTCGGGTAAAATTGTCTACGGTATACCAGGTTCTACCCGTGAATTTTTATGTTGTCAGTATCATATTCGAGATATAAACTTCCCCTCCTTTAGGGCCTAGGCAAAAATGATGCGTCTGTCTGTACTCTGTAGTAACTATCATACCAGCTCTTACCTTGGCCGCAATACGCAAGATAAATTTTGGGAACACGGCGGGCCGACTACCCATTTTAGGGGAAGGGAGTGGTGGGGGTCGGCGATGGTTCCGTTCAATAGAGCGATGATATGTTCTTATAGGATGTCTATAGCAACTATATCGCTAGCTCTTATTGTTTGGCCACAATTTGCAAGGCAATTTTGGAGCCCGACAGCGTCGACAGTAAGGTGTCAGCCCGACACCCCATTTTGGGGGCAAGGGAGGCCGCAGAGGTCGGCGGTGGCACCGTTGGAAAGGGCGTTAGGCTGTCTGTAGTAAACACTTCCTAATAGTAGGCGTTTAATAGGACGTGGTCTGGAATGGGTGCTTTTCAGTTTTCAGGGTAGCCCATACGTTTAAATTGCGACTCCATTTCAGTTTAACTTCAGTTCAACTCCAAGTTGAATAGCAAGTATACAGTCGTGGTCACTGATCAGTCACGGTTAACGGGTAGACCCGCGGGTCGGGTCGGGTAGTGGTCCTACGGGTTGGGTTGGGTCGGGTAAGGAATTGAAATTTACGGGTCGGGTCAGGTAGCAAGATTCGTCTTACCCACAATGCTATAATAAGAAGCTCAGCAGTGGCAGAAAAATCACATAATGCTCTGTATCAACTGGAAACGTTCTCTAACATAACAACGGGCAAAGTAATTTGGTGATAAGCAGCATCGCTGCAAACTGGGGATTCCCGATTCCGACCCCCAATTCTCCCCTTCCCACAGGGGGCTGGGATGTGTCTAATACAATGTTACTTAGGATTCTGCAAGTGTCCCTGCCACATGGCATCTCATTCTGTCCAACGGCTTTAGCAAGGTGCATGATTGTGACAGACGACATACAGACCACGCTATGGTGACGTGTTGCAATAGCTGACAGTATAGCTGTCAGTGACAATGCCTAAAAACTCGCTATAAATTGGCCAATATGAAGCTACAAATACGCTGTGTCTGGATAGAAGCTGGACCCCAAGAAAATTGCCAATAAGGCACTAAACTAATGCTGACATTAATATTCCTTAATGTCCAACATTTTTCAGTAAATTTGAAAGTAATACACAAAATCTGCCATAAAAAGAGGTGTTAACCATAAATGAAGAAATCAAATATTGAAGAAAGAAACATCGGTTTCTACGGGTGCCTGTTATTCATGTCAATAACACATCACTGTTGTGTAAACAATAAACAAACCACAGTTTTTAGCAAAGGAGACAAAAATTTTAATTAATTACAGTTTTCCAACAAGAAAAGGGATACGGAGCGAAAAAATATGTTAAGGAGTTTCTCAACAAAAATTGATCTCTGTCATCTTAGAATAAGTTGAAGATTGACCACATGTAAACGAAGCTGGCATGTTATATTTTCAGTAATGTACTAACATTATCATTAACATTTAAATGTTAATAAACTTGGTGTCGTCTTGTATTTCTCTAAATAATAAGTCATTTCTTACTCATTTGTTTTAAAGTTCGCATGCCTAAAATTTCAGATAAAACTGACAAGTTTTTGTTGAATTATAGCAATTTATTTTGGGGCCCACTTTTTATATGGACACAGTATATATTATACACTGTGGGGCATAAAAAACACACCAAAATTTTTTATCATAACTTCTACAATACTTGACCGATTTTGATAGAAATTGATATGCAGTGTCTTGCATAAATTAGCCACAAATTACGATAAAATATTCCAACTTCACCTAAATAACGTCGCCACCACTACCTTGCAAAATCTTAAAGTAGCTGTTTTTGTCAAACTGAAATGGAACGATGTGAATGTTTTCCTTTAAATTTGAAGTTCGCATGAAAAAGTGTCCTTGTAAAAACAAAACCGTTTAACAGACAAACAGTTATTTCAATTAATCAATTGTTCAAAGTGCTGTCTACTGGCATGAACAGCGAACACATGCCCTCAGCCTTGGCCGCCACTGATCAATGGCCTTGTCGATGACGCTCTGCTTGAACTCAGCCCAGACAGAAATTAACCGCTGCTTCCGATCGTCGACGTCTTGTACAGGTGACTGGTAAATGCGTTCCTGCATCAAACCCCAGATCCTATAGTTGTCCGGGTTGAGGTCTGGCGAGTTTGCAGGCTAGAGTTCAGGTCCAATGAAGTCTGGAATCTCACGGCGCAGAAATTCGATTGTGCCACGTGCCCTGTGTGCTAATCGTAATTTAATCGTACTGTGTGGCTAATTTATCCAAGACACTGCACACCAATTTCTATCAAAATCCGTCAACATTTGCTGAAGTTATGCACAGAAGTATTTTGGTGTTTTTTATGCCCCACAGTGTACACCATATTTTAAAACTTTACACTGTATACTGATTTCTGATAATGATCTTAAACAGACATCCAAGGTCAAAATGACTGCATCTGAATTTCCACAACTGGATAGTTACATTCATGTCATATCATTAACATTTTACTTAGCAATGCTTATTGCAATGTGTATTACAAGTTATGACATGTCTCTGTCACACTTGCGCACTGCATCAAAGCAGCTATACAAGGTGGCTCAAAATAAAATGTCTTGCCAGACATGATGCAATTTCTCGGCAACCGGTATAGATTTTTTGACCAAAATTTTAAAGGTGAAAGATGTTCCAACTTAGAACAAGAAAGCCCAGCTGTCGCTGACAAACCCGCGTGACGCTTGCAAAACGTTTGCACGGTTTATGTAAGAGCAGTGGGGTTGTAAGCTGTATAGCTAGCTTGCCTATCGATAGCTTGTCTATGGTTTCCTATCAGCATCCTATATAGTAACTGTGTCTGCAAAATGCGTTGCTTTGGAGATACTCGCCTTTTAAAACTACCGTGACCTTGAAACCCGGGTCAGGGGTCACTCAAGGTCATCGAAAGT
>Ga0209679_1001455_pt1 | contig 10201 bp, 6 predicted proteins | sample WorMetHEROISLAND_4_FD_187408 | JGI IMG/M metagenome (GOLD analysis project Ga0209679, IMG submission 187408) | Marine gutless worms symbiont microbial communities from Max Planck institute for Marine Microbiology, Germany - Olavius sp. 2 HERON... ...
AGCCAAAGTCTTCCAAGTTCAAAGTCATGTGACTCAAAAACTACGACAGACATCAAAAATCCGGCCCAAACAAATTTAGATATTCTTCTCTAGTTAAAGAATCAACAGTCATTTGCCAGCTGCCATTGAAAATGGCGGACGAGATAGATTTTGGAAATGGAAGAATTTCTAACTTTCAACGCCACGTGACCTTGACCTTGAATCGGGCCATATGGCACACCGTCGTGCATCACTCATCGACCTCTACCAACATATCAAATGTCATTCGAATCGGAGAAACTTTTTTGTGGATGTACAGACGGACGGACGGATGGACGGACATTGAGGCCGGCTTTATTAGGTTGAGCCAGTCAAGGAGTCTACCTAAAAACAGCATTACTTTAGCACCCATTCAAAAGTATTAAATGTAATTAGCAGCAAACATTAAATAAATTACTCTGGTAATAAATATTTCAAAAGTACTGATATAATCAAGACATTCTGGATCAACATCTACATTACATAGCCTACAGTAGGTTAAACTTTGTTATTAGACCACTCATTCTGATTTCAATACTTTCTCAATTCCAGACAATGCAACTAAATCAGATCTTGCAAACCAACTCCATAACGGGTACACATATACTAACTAACACACTGAACTATGAGCAATACCACGGAAGACTTATTGCATGAATAAAAGCACAGTACACTGCAAACACTAAGCACGTTAGTGCCAGAGCATACTAGTGTCTTGATACGGCAACAACAAATAAGGCACAACACTGATTGCATATTCCGTATTACCAACATATGCTTTCATTTCTAGGCGTATGAACCATTATAGCATTTTATTGTCTTCTGCAGAAAATTTACAAACAAACATTGAAGAAAATCATGTATCTTGCAACACAGCATAGGTTTCCAGCTTAAGGCCAAGTCCTTGAGCTTCAAGGCCAAGCAAAAAATTTTGGCCTTAAGGGCACGGCCTAACATCCCAGGCCTCTGTTAACCAACCAACAGCACAGATCACTGAAGAATGACTCCCAACATGTACATTCCATAAAACATTTACTTACATTTCATAAAAACATCTGATGTCAAATTACTCCGTGACAAGGTTTAGATGCAAAAACCATACAAAGTTAAAGAGTTAAGCAAAAAATACATAAACAATCACATACATATACTGCATTTACGTCAGTCACGGAACTGCTAAAAAACTAAGAGAAACCACAAAATATACAAATAATGTAACTCATTGAACAGAAATCACACCCACAGCATTCCAATCAACCGAATTTTGACGTTCGAAAACAACCACACAGAAGACCTCAGTGAAAGCAAATATTGCACGCTTTGGAAAAAACAGCAGTTGATGTTTTATCAGCACAAATTGGCAACAGAGTCAATTATATTGTGTTTCATGAATGTAACTTTAATCATCATCACTGTCCTGAAGCAGAGATTCATGCTGGTGTCATGAAAATTGATGTTATTGTGTGATGAGTTAGCATCACAAAAGCAACAATTTGCAAGAAGTCCACTTTTTGCTGCAAAGAACACAAAAGAACGTGCTGACTCAAGCAGACCATCACAAGTCAGTTCTGTCAACTTAATGCTCTATCACAGTATGTCATCTCGACGTGCATCACTCTTGCATGATCGAATGCAAAGTACTACTCACATGTTTTTAGTTCCAAAAACAATCATTTTTGGCATGTTTTTAGTTTCAAGAACAATCATTTTTATCCATTTCCACGGTAAAATTCTGCACTGTTTTCACAGAATACAGAGTGCAGAACAGGACGCAACAGTTACTTGGAAAAACAAAAGTTAGCACCTTTCATAGTAACAATGCCTCTATCCTGTATCGTGACCAAGATATTAGCACCTGTTTATAAATTTAGTTCTTCCATTACGATCTTCACTCCAACATAAGTTGTAAGAAGTTTTGTCATACATTACCGTTATCCAAGTCAAGAACTAACCTACGCATCCTTGCAACTTAGATCAACAAACTCCGCAAAGAAGGGCCATTCGCCGCCAATGAAAATTGTGTGAAGACAATATCAGCACTACACGCAGTCTCATTATAATGCAGCAAATACAAATGCACAAAGAAGCAAAACATAACTTAAAGTCTAAGAATCTTTACACTTGACACTACGCTGAACTGCACACAATCATAAATATGACAATACCAAAGAACACACAAACTTCTGCACATATAAACTTAACACATATAGAAAATAAAACTCTTTTGAAAAAAAAAACAGTAATAATTGCTAACTACAACAATGCAGTATTTTCCACTGTCACCGAATTATAACTGTGATGAATGGCCACAACAAAATTCTGCAGCAACGTTTGAAGAAGAACTACAATCGGTCGTACTGCCGAGCCGCAGCTTCCAACTTGGCGGTAATCTACAACAAAACACACATGCAACTATAACACAAGTGTATGAGACATGCGGAAGTTATTTCCATCAAACGAGCAACGGAACTGCAATTATTAACGACAAAAAAGCGATAACATTTACTCTTTTTAATTCCAGGATAAGAGACAGTAATGAGAATGATCCAACAGACAACGATCCTGACTGTACCATACCAGCTGTGTGATGTTGTTGGCTTGTTGTGTGATGCTATTCTTATGTCAAGCAGTGTTGGTGGGCCGAGAGGCTCAGCTGCGTGTGGCAGCAGTTAGTCAGACGGATATAGCTGAGTGTGTAGTTGCTGTTGGAGTCAGTCGCAGTTTAGGTGTTGAATGAGTAGCAGTGCAGTGCATATGCTTGTGATCAAAAGATAAATATATACATTTATATTGTTTTCATTAGTTACCTATATTGGCCAGCGGAGTAACACCCGCAACCAACATAAGTACACGACTACAAGATAAGTAAGGAACACAGTAACGGTTGCATGGGGTGCCTTGCCCTCCAGCTTCAAGGGAGCTTCCCTCCTGTGACAACAAGTGTGACCTGCAGACAGCATGCAGCCACCATGCTGCCAGGAGCACTGTTGTGGCACTGTTGTTATAAGTGTAGCTGTTATTTATACACACTTATATTTTCTCCTCCTCAACATGACATCTATTTGACAAGAGGGAAGATTATCACAACTGTCCCATGCCGTATTGTGGACCACAGCTGCATACAATCATATGCAAAAACATAAATATTATAAGAAATTTTACAGTTTATTTGTCACAATATTCACAGTGTACTGCAAAGAAAACGGGAAAACAAGAAAGTGTTCAACATTAACTCACCAGCAGTTCAACCCTTAACAACTACTTGTACTTTTTTCTTTCACTTAAGGCATGAAAATGGCAAACAGAAAAAGTAGCACACACGTAGAAGCTCAGCCAAGAAACAATTCGATTTGGTCGCATAACTAGAAGTCCAAAACCCCACAAAGTGATCCATTGTCCAATCCATTGTCTCACAGTACACACATGAATAAAATTACTATATGTTGAACTGAGCTGGAGATTACATGGGTCACAATTCACAGGCAGATGTGTGCACGGGCTGGGCAGCCCATGGGCTGGGCAGCACGCGGATGGGCTGCCCGCAGGCCAGGACTAGAAATCAAGTTTGTAAAGTTGCTTAAACGTGCAGGGCCGGGCCAAATAACTCAGGACCGTGTACAGCTCTGTTTGCAGGTAAATCACCTTAGTATTTAACCAAGCTGTTTATCCGTCCATAAGGTAGCACAAACTCGAGTACTGGCAGTAGCCATGCCAACCACAGGAAAGAAACAGCAAGTATAATACAGCAAACCCAGTATCTAGGACTGACAGTCATAAACATCAGCTTAATACGGCAAACAACTAACGTTGACTCAAGGTTGAAAGAAAAACAGCTCTGCACCTACTGGCAACATTTCTTCTCTAGTCCTACAGCCATAAGCATTAAACACATCCAAGGGAACAAATACTAAACATATGGACGACCAATATTCAGCATATGAGAAGAAAATGACTGACCATTTTGTGGAACTCGATCTGAGCACTGAGGTATGTTTGGACATAGTCGCGAAAGTCGGTGACACGATGTTGATGGAAATGCTGCGCCTCGGACATCAGGCTGTACGTGATGACATCTGTGCGACCCTTTGCTTCTTGAAGTTCAAGATCGCCTATTTTGCCCATATCCTCCTTATCTTGCAACTTTGTCACAATACCCTGACAGCCAACATAGCTACTTCACTCACCACCATGTCAGTCCCATATGTGTATGTACAAATGTATTTTCTAAAAAACTCTTTGCAGATCACACAGCTGCAACTATTAAATGCTACTGTAGTATCGTTGTAGTAACTGTACAGTAACAAAATACAAGGTATGCTGTTTCTGCAATATGCAATATGTTTCTTTTGTTAACAAAGTATAGATGTACGTGCTAATAACTAAAAAAAAATTGTCGACTGCTCACGCACTAGCACACAGCAGTAGCAATCAGGACAAAACTTACTCTCTGGATAAGAATCATGTCTGGAAATGTTGACAGTATGCCTCTGTACTCTTGCAAACCGTCCATCAGATGGCTCACGTCATTTGCTGGCTAAACAGTCAACAAACCAAACTAAACTAAGTCTTCGTATGTTTGCATGAACTAGAATCAGTCCAACTCACTGTAACTATCGTATGAATGCACGTGAAACTAAAGCACACGAAACATATCACACTACTTTCAGCTGTTGTTTAACTCGCCTACTTTTCCGGAATTACTCCAGTCAGGCTGGTTCCAAAAAGTAAACTTCTGCAAACTGTTGCAGCAAGACTTTCTACAGGCCAGATGCTTTTCGTGTCTCCCAACCAAAACACTAAAAGGGCAAAAAACAGAAATAAAGTTTGCCAGCTACAGTGGAAGATTTTGCTAGTATACGAAAGTTTAAATCCTTACTCGAGCGTGTGGACTTGTCCCAGTATGAGAATTTCTAATGTCGTGATTGTCTCTGAACCATTCGTACATGATTTTGTTTGATGTAATTGATTTTTTTTGTGTACTGTGATGCCTGTAAGTGCCAATGGCCTTGGCACTGTACTTAGTTCTTCCAAGTTCTCAAGTAAAAAAATAAAAAGTACAACACACAAATCCAGAACGATCATGGATAGGCCAGTAGTACAACTATTGAACGTGCTGCTGTTGTGGCCAAAGCTCTGCCCATGCAACGCATTATTCACCCACAGCACATGCTCACACAGTGCCCACTCACACATACACACACAGATGGACAGACACAATTAATTGCTCACAGGGTTGTACTCCAAGCATTCATACTCGTGGGCGTGTACGCACGGGGCCCAGGCCCAGCAGCTGGGCCCCGCGTGTACGCAGCAGAAAACCACCACGTTGGGAAAACCAGATGCCGATCTATTTATAGCGCGGACAGACGGACACGCACCAAAGTGACAGTACCTAGCTGAAAGCTGGGAACTACCAGTATAAACAGTTTGGTTACAACCAGACTATCCAATATATTACTTGCTGATCAGAATGTAATAACAACTAAACACGCTATCAACATGCCTTCCATGCTTTCATCTGGACTGCAAAAATTCACAGTTCTAAAAAGGTCTATAACCTGAACAATTCCAGAAAAAAAAACAAAAACTGAAAGCAGCAGTAAAGATGTCACATGAAGTAAAGAGTAACCACATCACAACTGCAGCTAAACACAAGCACAAAACAAAACACACACATGTACAGAGATGTTAACACAGCCACTTTCACACTTACCTGGATTAACTAACTATCCACCAAGGTATCTCACGAAACATTTTCGTAAAAAAAGAACGTCGATTTGTATAGTGCATACCGTGTATGCACACCTCTAATGCGCTCTCGTCACTGAACTGCACCGCCAGACCAGTCAGCCCACAGCCTGTGAGCACAGCCTGCACACACAGCCTGTGTGTGCAGGCTGTGCTCAGCCTGCACACACAGGCTGAGCACAGCGGCCCGACCACCGGCCGCGGCAGCCAGCAGCAGTCAGGTATCCACCTTCCGTAACCCATAATTAACGGGTTACTACTGATTTAACAGACCCCGGAGGGATGGCAGGCTGATTTGGCCATGTTGGTTGACTGATAGCGGACGGACGCTTTACCTACAAAGTGGTCACATGGCCAGCCATCAGTCTAGCGCCAGGACCGGCAGTCTTACCACTATGTTATGCCACCAACTGCTTCGTACTGCTTCAGCTGTACATTTTACACACCGGATGCCCTTCCTGACATGCAGTCATCAGTGTTGTCAAACCACTGAAGGCAAATACAAGTCATACTGCACGGATATATACTGAGCATAATAAACAATGCAGTCAATGTAACAGTATTTACCTGCTTGGCATACAGATCGCCAACCTCCTCAAACATTTTACTGGTGTTCAGTACAGCAGCAGTTAATCCTTTCGACGCTATACACACAGTAATATCAGCAATATCATATGAATATAAAAAGACATACCATGTCATATCTTCACAAAAGCTTACAGCTTTGGTGCTCCTTCAGGCTGGAAATCAACTGAGAGCTGCTGAATTTTTCAGCATTTTAAAAGATTTTAAAAAACACTCTTGACACTGCTTACAGTGAACACTCAGCCTAGTCTTTGCCACTGTGCATCTCTGACTCGCTTGTGACATATGACACAAACGTGTTTTGATCAACTGACGGATATATCTCAATATTTCTAGCAAACAATTTTTTTGCATTAACTCATTAAGTACATAACAGCTAAGGGAAGACTAACGTATAATTCATGCTAAAAAAGCACTTAATTCAAGACAACAGCCAGTAACACTGGCAACAGATACACAGAATTCAGAAACGAACCTGGTCTGTCATCAAGTTCAAATGACCTTGCTAATCCACAGAAAGACTGACCAACTTTCCTGTAATGCTTGCTGAACGCTAGTGCAGTAAAAACACACAGATGATAATAGTTAATTACAGTAATAACGTTACCTATCAGATTCTACAACCATCAAGATTGTTAGATGGTGGACTGCATAATAAGTCTATAACAACTTAAATAACACAGAAAACAATACAGTACTTTAACACTGTTGGTAAGTGCATACAGCCTGCAGAAAGGTCCTGCTGCAACAATTCTCAAAAAAACTTACATTTGGCAGACCCAGCGTAATCTACAAGAAAACTGGCCAGTTAACCCATTAATGCCCGACTTATTTTAATAAATGCTATCAAATTAGGTTCCCATTTTTGGGGACGCAGGCACTAATGGGTTAAACTTCTAAACATTAGAAGTAGTAATAACCTTACTAGTAGTAGGTTAAGTTACAGCTAAAGACCAGCAGATGCTATCTCACTGAAGAAATATTTATTGAACTAAGCAGGGTGGCCACAAAGCAGAAGAAAAAAATTCCCTGAGGTTATCGCAACAAAAAGTAAATGTAATAATGACCTTCATCTACGGTCATGATGATCCTGTTTACCCAGTCAACAGCTGTTTTACACAAATATTTGAATGATGAACTAAAAAAACTTTGTTTGTTACAATTTTTCCCCGAGGTTGCACAGAATTCACAGAATTCCCTGAGTTTACCATGTTCGGAGAAATCCCTGAATAGTGAGTATTCTAGGTTTTCCAGGTTTGTGGCCACCCTGCTAAGTGCCTCTGAAGTTACGACCTAACGGTGCTATACAAATCTATTATTATTATTATTATTATGACCTAGACAGCTGCATCAACAGGTGGATTAAAGTGGATAATAAAAATCAGCTCTGATCTAATATAAAGCATAGTGTCAACAGATAATGTAAGCCACGCTTACATTCTTCATATTTCTTGGCACTTCGTTCCATCGTCCCACAAAGCTGTTTCACGCTTTCATCCATGCTCTTCACAAACCGACTGAAGCATTCCACTTGTGCTTCTCTATCATGTGTAAACAACAACAACAACAACAACAATGCTATTATCACTAACCACTGTCAATCTCAAATATCAAAACAGTTATAAGTACAGCTGTTACTTATACCCACTTATATGTTCCCCTCCTCAAAATTAAAAAAGGTTAAAGCCGAGTATAGCTCTTCATGGGAATCCATCTCAGAGCTACGGGGCATCACTTGCCATATGGGAACACACAGTGTTATGGAAACCTGCCACCTGACACAAGTGAACGCTCCCCGCCTTAACCCCAGCCAACCTGGCCGGTACTCGATTTACCTACGCCGGAGAGATGGAAGGCTGAGTTGACCTGGGTAGCTTCATAGCAGCCCGACTGGGAACTGAACCCATGACCACTTGATCGCAAGTCCGATGCCCTAAGCGTTACGCCACCAAGCCACCTATTTAGTGACAACTGTCTAAAGCATAATGGGAACATTATCACAATTGTCCTGTGAGGTACTGTGGACCACAACTGCACACAATCAACATGCACATATGAACAGTTGTTACAAATGAAATGGAACCAGTCTGTCTTAGGTCTGCATTAACTTTGTTTTCTCTGAGTTGTTGTGGTTTCAGTTGTCAGTACCAGTGCAACTGACAGAACAGAAAGACGTATCTCCAAAATAAACCGACCCAGCTCACTTGTTCAAAATTGTCAGGATGTCAGAATTCCACTTGGGTGACTCGGTGGCGTAACGGTTAGGGCATCAGATTTGCGATCAAGTGGTCGTGGGTTCGATTCCCAGTCGGGCCGCTATCAACCTACCTAGGTCAACTCAGCCTTCCATACCTCCAGGACTCCAGGATAGGTAAATCGAGTACCGGCCTGGCTGGCTGGGGTTATGGCGGGGCGTGTTCACTTGTGTCGGGTGGCAGGTAACACTGCATGATCCCATATGGCAAGTGAGCTACATTAGGCCTTTAACCTTTTTGAGCCAATCAGACCATCAGCATCTGCTGCCTAGCCAAAGATCGCATCTGACCATGTGCTGCTAGTCCCACACCATCTGGCACCAGTAGATTTGCCAAGATACCGGCGTTACAGCACGTGAGGCTTTCAAGTTCACAGAAGACAGGCAATTCTGGTGTGGCAATTGCACCGGCAGAAGGCTAAAGCTAGAGGATATGCATCCTGATGATGATGGTTCAGTACTGTCTGTTAAACTGGTTCCTTTTGGTCCTCTATAATGCATTATTACAACATATTCCCAGTTTTGTTTCAGCACTAGTATGTTCTTTAGGCCTAATTATGTGTATTTGGTAGTATGTGCTTTATAATCTCTTTTTTTGTGTTGAGTGCATTGTATATTCTAACGTCGTGTAATCTAGTGGTATTTTCCCACTACTGAAACAATAATACTTACTTATTATTACATGTACTTAAAGTTCACTCAGTCACCCGATTTATACAATCAGAAAATACCAGCTATTATTTGCACGGTCATGCAGTATAAACTGAACAAGTATAAATTAGTCACTGACTTCAGTGCTTCAAACATCTCTCAATATGCTTCTACTACATTTTAAAGTGCACTCAGTTAACTTACGGATATTTGGTGGACATTGGCTCAACGTGTGGTTCCACAGTAAAAAACAGTCGTTCACCGACAAATTCGTCTTTTTCTGCCTTCCTTTTACCGGCTGTCCAACGCTGTCACAATACAATGCACATTTACAGCAAAGTACACAGCACATAAAGCTGCATAAGTAGGGACACAAGAAATATGTTGTCCAAAATTTCATTTTTCGCCCATCCAAAATTATCGATTTCGTCCAAAATTTCGTCCAAATTTATAATTTTCATCCAAATTTAGTCCAACTATTGAAAGGTATTTAATTTGCAAACGGACAAACATGTACTTGTTTTCCAAGTATGTATAAAGAAATGCAGCATTTCTTTATACTATGGTAGGCTTGTTTCACTGAAGTTTGTGAGCATACATAATTAATAATTATTGCGTAAAAATTGGTTGGGAGGTGTGGCCTCCAGGTCGGTTGGGGAAAAAATACAGAAAGTCACAAACATCGTATATTTCACATATTTACCCAGAAGTCCCCGCTGCTTCAATCGTCACCAAATTTGTTCTGGGGGCAGATTTCCAGGACGTAATCAACTGTGCCAAATTTCATTCCAACCTGTTCAGGGGTTTTGATTTAGTAGCGGGTCGAATTTTGGCCTTTCCCATAGGAACGAGGTGTCGCCATTAACACAGGGCTTGAACTACCATTCAGCCTGTGATTTATGGTCTTTTATGGACTGATTAACTACCAGTATGCCCCGAATGATT
>Ga0209679_1001456_pt1 | contig 10199 bp, 8 predicted proteins | sample WorMetHEROISLAND_4_FD_187408 | JGI IMG/M metagenome (GOLD analysis project Ga0209679, IMG submission 187408) | Marine gutless worms symbiont microbial communities from Max Planck institute for Marine Microbiology, Germany - Olavius sp. 2 HERON... ...
TTTTCGCGTACTTCTTTACACCTTCTTGTAGTACTCCTCGGGCGCTACAAATCCCCCCATACCTTTCGCACTTAGCACTTCCGGTTTGGGGGTCAGCCCCCAAAATAAAAATTCATACCTCGCTAACGGCACTAGAAAGTTTCTTCAAGTTCGTTAGTTAATTTTCGCAATTTTTGGCACAGACGTCCAGAAGGAAGTCCTTTAACGTCCCCGAAAATTTCGTAGACGTAGGCTCCTGGGAACACTCCAAATTCGACCCCAAAATTTTTGGCGATTTTTCCCCCTTAATTTTGACCCACTTAGAGTGCCCCCACAAAAATTTTGATACGTAGCAAATTTCGAGACTGGCCTGCTGAAGCCCCTGTACAGTATAAGAAAACGTGTTTTGTCCAGATTGAAGAATTGTGTTTTGACCAAACTAAAACCAAACTAAAACCTACTCACCTACTTACCTAGTCACCTTTGTCTGACGGCTACCACAAGTTAGAACAAAATCTGCATTTTATCCATTGCATGGGTTGTATTGATGTTGCCGGCGTTGCCGAAATTTTGGTTTTTCGTTTCGTTTAATTTGCTAAGCGTGTAAACTAACTTATTGATCTAAAAGTTTAAATGGCGCATCCCTAGCAGTGGCTACAGCACTGACACCTAGCGTAGCATTATTGCGATCGAGTAATGGCGTCGATGAAAGTCTGATATCGGTAAGAAATTATGTACAAAGGTTTTACAGTCGATTTGTAAAGATGTATTAGTGTCTGAGGTACTACTGAGGTCGCTTTAGGGGAAAAGGAGTTATTTTGATGCGAAATCACGCAACGTATGAAGTGCGAAATCGATTCGGCAAAATTGCAGTGCGAAGGCATTTATGAAACGCCGATACTAGCGACACGGCGGCCGTGTCGCTAGATTCACAATTGCTGACACGGCGGCCGTGCCTCTAACGTGTAATAGACTAGACGCCCGGCGGCCGGCCGTGCTGACAGTACACTGAATAAGTCACAATATCGTAATATAGTCGTCGCGGTGTAACTAAATACTGCTCCGGCTGCTCCGGAGCTGCTCCGGCTGCTCTGGATGCTCCTGTCTTCAATTAACTTTGTATAACGATATTCCCACTTATTCAGTTATAACTTATAACGTCTTAACCGCCGGAGCAGTTTCATTACTGCTTCGTCCACCGGAGCAGTGCTGAGTGCTGGTTCGGGCCCTCTGCAGCACTGCTTAGGCGGCCGGAGTAGTTATTAGCGGTAATCCTGCAGATGAGTCGGTTATATTATTTTGCCATTGTGAAATACACGTTGCGGGTGTTCGAAATGTAGAAGTAAGACCCGCAATCAATACTGACACTGACCCTAACCCTAACCCTAACCGTATCCCTAACCGTAAGTTGTCACTGCTGGAAATGGCCGAAAATAATATAACGCGCTCATCTGCAGGATTGCCGTAATTAGCTACACCCAGTTGTCGTATTGCAAAAACTGAATAAGCAGCAATATCGTAATACATTAGTAGCTGTGTTGCAAAAATGTGAAAAAATATAAACGACACCGGTAATCGATCCTGGGGTCTAGTAGGCCCAATACATGGTCTAGACCACTGAGCCAACCAGGTATTTGCAGAGCATTGTTTAAGGTAGTGGCTATAGTGCCGTCCAGACGGCACCAGAACTATCGACGCTATAGTACCGTCAGTAACTGGCTTAAACAAGGTAAATGGTAAAAAGCGGACTGCGGATTTGCGGATCTGCGGATGTTGACATAGACAAACTTGAATTAAACTTCATTTTTAGGCTTAGGGTTAGTGTTAGGGTTGGGGTTAGGGTTAGGGTTAGTATTAGTATTTATTTAATTGACGTTATTAAGCTGCGAATAGGGAGTGTTTTAACAAACAACATCCGCAAATCCGCAGTCCGCTTTTTACCCATTGCCCTTAAACAAAATTCAAAATCCAACAGTTCATCTCAATAGTGGCATTTCCCTTCCTCCCACAGCCTCTGCTCGGAACCTTGGTTTCATATTTGACTCTAACCTCACCTTCTCTGATCAGGTTTCTGCTGTATCTCGGGCATGTTTCTATCATATTCGTGATCTCCGCCGAATCCGTCCAGTTTTCGATTTCAGTGCAGCACATGCCATAGGCACATCACTTGTTCACTCTAGGCTTGATTACTGTAACTGACTGTACCTTAATCTTCCTAAAACCCAGATAAATAGACTCCAGCATATCCAGAACTTTCTCGCCCGTGCCGTTGTTGCAGCTCCCAGGTCGTCACCTGCTGATCATATTCTCAAATCTCTTCACTGGTTCAAAGTTCCGGAACGTATCGAATACAAAATTATTTCCACTACTTTTAAGCTTGTCCAGTTCTCAAGCCCACAGTACCTTCGTGATACCATCGCCATACAGCCTTCACGTTCAACTCGGTCATCAGACTTGGTCACTCTCCTCTGTCCGCCAGTTCAGTCACGTCTCAAGATAACTAACCGTTCTTTTCGGCATGCTGCACCTCAGTTCTGGAACAAACTTCCCCATTCCCTTCGGGTCCCTTATCAGTCTGGTTCATCTCTCAGCTCCTCTCTGTCCTCGGGGTCCAACCCTGAACCTGCTGTCAACCTGTGTCATGGTATGTTCCATTCTTGGCTCAAGACCTATCTCTTTTCCAAATCTTTTCCTCCTTAGTTCCCCCCTCTCCCACGGACTGATTACTTGGTAAATGAATTGGCACATTGTTAGTAGTCTTTGGCGTTGTCAACTTGGTAAAGTGCCCAGATTAAGCTAGTTCAGCTAGCTTTTGGGTGCACTATAATATCACTACTTACTTGCTTACTTACTTAAATAGCGTGCAGCAAAGCAGGCTTACAGCGTGGCGCTGTGGCTGACCGGTAGCGTTGCAGTTTAGCCACGCCGGTGACACGGGGTTCGAATCCCCGTCTGTACCATATTTTTTGTTTATTTTTCATAGTGTTTACCCGGTTAGGGATACAGTTAGAATTAGGGTTAGGGTTAGTATTTTTGGTTAGGGATAGCATCCTTGGCTGTGTTGCGGTCTTGATGGTACTGTAGCCTACGATGTTATAGTACCGTCTTGACGGTACCATAGCCACTGCGATTGTTTAAACGACCTACTTAACACAAACTGTGATAGTTCAGCGGCGGTGAGTGTATAACACGCTACCGACACAGCCGCCGTGTCGCTAGTGCTGCAGTCTAACCACACAGCGGCCGTGTCAGTAGTCACTATGTTTATAAAATGCGAAGGGATATGTGAAGATGAGTGGTTCATGAAGATTTTCCATTATCATTGCCACTGCTTATTACCATTGTAAATCTTCAAGAAGTTTCTGACCCTAACCGTGACCCTAACCCTAACCCTCCCGTGTAGTTAAACTGAAGCTTATAGAAGCTTGTCAGTCGGTTAAGCCTGAACCACTGTTCTTCACAGGACATGGGTAAAATGCGGACTGCGGACTTGCTGACCTGCGGACCGGCGAACGGGTAAACTGCGGACCAAAAAGTTGCGGACTTAACTGCACACTGGTGGGTAAAATGCGGACTACAAATTTGCGGACCTGGCAAAATTTGAAGAAGGAACTTTTGTGTTTCATTACAGCTTGATATGCATTTCTAGTTGTAGTGTGCTGATGCTCTAGTGTGTTAATGGGTTGTTAATAATGTGCTGTTTACAATATTTGCTGTTGGATAGCGAGCTTTAGCTAAGCTACACTTATTATTGTGCAGCATGGATGGTCCGCTGAACCTTTTTTCTGTGAAATTCACGTACACTAGAAGCCTAGTTCCGCTATTTTGCGTGAAGGGATACCGTTCACTTTATAGGGTTAGGGTCAGTTTTCGTTAAACTCTATTGTTTTGAACATTTTCATGGAAAATATCACCTAGCTGGATGGTCTCTCTGTGGGTGGGTCTGTGGGTCTGTCCACATATGCTCCCATTACTGGAAAATGAGGGCCTAAATCAAAAATCGGAGTAGACCACCTAGGCACCGATTATCAGGTAACATTGTATTAAAATATAGGCTTGATTGGATCAGAACTCTGGGAGAAGATGCAGTTCGCGCGATACCACCCTACCCTCCAACCCCTACTTTCAACGGAATGGTAGCGTTAGTGCAAACAGGATCGCATTTTACCCGTACCCTTCTTCACAGTAGCCAAATGTGAAAATGCAAAGAATGATATGACGAGTTTAATAGTGAACATGGACAGTGACATCGCTTGAGTTTCGTGCGAATGTTTTTTTAAAAATTTATATAAAACTATGGCGAGACCATTATTAGAATATGGAAACTCAATTTGGTCACCACGAAGGGTATGGCTGAAGTCACCACCGACCGTAATGATGGGCCCGTAGCGGTTGGTGGTATCGGTAATTACGTTGCCGCGCGGTCGGTGGTGTCTGAATTTTTTACTGAATAAGTGAGAATATCGTAATACAGAGCTACAATTGCAGATCGAAAATGAAGGAAAACAGAATGTGGACATTATTCGGATGGAATTTAGTATCGGAAGTGTAATTACTGATACCGCCGACCGCTACGGGCCGATCATTACGGTCGGTGCTGTCGTTGGTGTCGGTGGTGACTTCAGTCATACCGCACCACGAAGTTCTGCGATTTAACAAAGGTCGAAAAATTCAAATGAAAGCAACCAAACATGTGTAGAGGTAAAGATTTGTCATGATGATAGAGTGCGTCGTTTGAAATTACCAACATTAAATTACAGAAGGATTCGTGGTGACATGATTGAGCTATATAAAATTATCACTGGCAAGTATGAGTCTAATTGTAGTTTACAGTTATATTTACGTTCTGAATTAGTGCATGCTTCTGTTACTAGAGTGAATTATTCACTCTAGTAACAGAAGCATGCACTAATTCAGAACGTAAATATAACTGTAAACTACAATTAGAATCATACTTTGTTACTGAGTAGCATTTGTACTTGTTAATACTCATATATTATAGTATAGAAATATTGTGTTAATTGTCTGTACAGAATTTCTGTCCGGTATTCGAGGTGTCTGCTTCACTATCATTTGCCTGTACTACGAGGTAATTTTTGTCACAGACTACTGCTGTTTTTAATACTTGTGCTTGTGCATTGTGTGATTTTTTATAGTTTGTGTACGAGATTCCTGGGAAGTACTTTATAGTTTACGCATTAGATGGAAGATTAATGATATGGAATGGTTGAGTGTCGGCGAGGCTGAGATCATTGACAGAATCAGAAATTTAAATATTAATAAGTCATTAGGTCCTGACTTAATTCATCCAAGAATTTTGTATGAACTAAGAAATGAACAATAAGTACCGGTAACAACTGAGCGATCATAATAATAATAATAATAATACAACATTTATATAGCGCCATGGAGTCCGAAGATACAGAGGCGCTCGATCATTGCAGTAATAGCAAAACGCACAGCTACCCCCATACATGACCATCATCATGATAAGAATGATAATTGTCTGAACAAGCATTCATCACCTATAAATTATAGGGAATACTGCTGAATTCTGCAACAAGGCATGATCTTGTAGCAGCCCCGTTAGCTGACTGAGAAATCAGTCCTCCTACTGAAAGCCCCCGTACAGGAAATCAGTGACTCCCGTCCAGTAGGTAGTTCTGTTAATCTACTGCTCTATGACGGAGGGTGCGCCTGGTCCGCGGCTGCTTATTCGTCGTAGCGAAGTACCATCTGAAAAGGGTAGCCTGCCACTCCAGCTGTGGTTGATATCTAAAGTCAGGCATCAGGCGTAATGAAACAATCTGATGACCAGACTGATGAGTAGGCAGGGAAGATCCCTCAGCTAAGTAATCACCTACCAGAATCCAGAAGAGCTTCAGTGAACACAACAAGGTATAAAGTCAAATCAGCATGACTGTGCTAAAAACCATTTTTGCGGTTTGTTTCCGCCATATATCCAGTGTCCATTTATTTTCACCAAACTTTTGTCAATACTGCATCCGTGGACAAAGATGAACTGTTTAGTTTTTGCAATCAGAAAGGTCAAAGGTGAAGGTCACACCATGATGACATTCTCAAAATGCCATTATTGGGGTTTGTTTCCGCGGTATCTCCTGTATGCATTGATGGATTTATACCAAATTTTTGACAATAGTCCATCTTGGGACGAAGAGGAACTGATTAGTTTAGTTCAGAAGGTCAAAGGTCACGGTTATAGTATGACCAAATATGCTAAAAATACTATTTTTATGGTTTGTTTCTGTGATATCTCCGTTTCCCAAGGTAGATCTGGGTAGTATTTGTACTAGTTAATATTCATATATTATCGTACAGTATACAAATATTGTGTTAACTTGTGTACAGGATTTCTTTGCGGTATGCCAGGTGTCTGCTTCACTATCATTTGCCTGTACTACGAGGTAATTTTTGGCATAGATTACTGTTGTTGTTAATACTTCTGCATGTATGTTCTGTGACTTTTTTAGAGTAGATTTGAACAAGAGTCTCGGGAAGTAGTTTATAGTTCACCCACTAGACGGAAGATAAATGATATGGAACCGTTGAGTGTCGGTGAGGCTGAAATTGTTGACAGAATAAGAAAGAAATATTTAATAAGTGACCTGTCCCCGACTTAATTCATGCAAGAAGTTTGTATGAACTAAGAAATGAAATTGGATATGCAGTCGTGAAAATCTTTGTGATAATTCTAGCGCTAGATCGTCGATCTAGCTGTTAACATATGAAAATTGCTAGAGGTAGATTGGGACAATATCCACGGTAGGCATGTGAAGCATTTTCGCATGTCATGGCGCAACCACTTACTTAGATCAGAGTTGTTCAGTATGCACCAGAGTATAGCGTAAGCCAAACATGTTTTCAGCGAATGTGGACTGAAAAGTTATTGAATAAACTTAATGGAAAATATCTGATGTCAGGGTGAATTTACATCACAGTTTTCGTATTTAATCGTATCTGTCATATTGGGGTAGAAGATGTAGGCTTTCGCCTTTATATCGTATTCTTGTTAATTACTGAATCACTGTACTGTATAATCTATTTGTTGGTGTTACTACAGTTTCCAGTTCCGGCAAAATCAAATTTATAGTCATAATAAACATCTTGGCTATGAGAACATTTAACTATATTAGTGTTATAACTATTAACTGAACATGAGTTAACAACATATGATGGCAAGCTGTTCCACATGTTAAGTTAATAATTTTGTCTTTGTGTAAAAAGTACTTTTGCATATCATATCACAGGTGCGCCGCGCGCGGTAGCGCAGCACTGTGTTAACCGTGACAGCCTAAGTCAATGGGAGAAGGCAAAATTTGACCCCTCACAGAATGGAGACCCCTGAACCGATTGCCAAAAAAATTAGCACAGTTGATTACTACAGTTACCAGTTCTGGCAAAATGAAATTTATAGTCATAATAAGCATCTTGGCTATGCCAACATTTATCTATACTAGTCTTATAACTATTAACTGAAGATGTTAACAACATATGATGGAGACTGTTCACAAGTTAAGTTAATAATTTTGTCTCTGAGTAAAAAGTACTTTTGCATACCATATTTACAGTAATGTTTAACTAATTTAAAATTGTTACTACTGAAATTGTGTCTGTGAATTCACAACGAGGCAAAGTAGGAGAAACCATGCAGTCACAGTGAGTGTGATAAGTGAGGGAATGAAGTTGCATTCATATGTCAGTAGGAAGATTGGAATGATATAAACAGGCCATCTACCGCTAGTAACTTTCTGCTTAATTAGTGCAAGATCACTGATATACCGCTAGCACTGATCACATCTTTAATTGTTCATTAGACACCAAAGTTTTACCAAATGAATGGAAAAGTGCCAATGTTTCGGTAACTTTCAAGAAAGGGAAAATGTGAGGTCAGTAATTATAGGCCACTTAGTCTCATTTGTATTGCATGTAAATTGTTTGAGTTAAAGATAAGATTATGGATCATTTTCTCACTAATAAATTATTTTCACATAAAACATCTTGTGTTTGTGAAAGGTAAATCCACTATCACACAATTATTGAGTATAATGGACCACTGGATGGAGATGTTAGAGACTGGTGGTAGAATAGATGTAATATATATGGACTTAGAAAAAGCTTTCGATAAAATACCACATCGTAGACTGATAAGTAAGATGTATAGTTAAGGGTTACATGAGAATATTATTTTATGGGTAAAGACCTTTCTTCCAGATAGAAAACAATGAGTGGTCATAAATGGTGTTACGTTATACTGGAGTGACGTTGTAAGTGGAGTTCCACAAGGGTCTATTTTGTGGTCAGACTGTGAACATGATAACTCAAGAAGAGATCACCCAAGGTCGCTAAAATTTGGTGGAACGTTAGAACACGTGACGAAAAATTCAAGACAGCTGTTCGAGGTGAAAACGTCAATCGTGAAGGTCACAATGTAACGTAACGTATTGGCAGAAAAAGCTTCATAGCTTGGTAAGGGATGGTCCTTTCAGCTTCAAATTTTGTGGAAATTATCCCCTTCTGTAAAGGAAGACGTGACCCACTTTTGACGAAACTAGGTCGAGTATACCGGAAGTAGGAATGTGGCGGATTTGTGGCTGCAGAATTCAAAAAAAGAACAGAAAATGAATTCCGATTGCCAAGATATCCCCGTCTTATAGGAAATCGGGGTCGCCGAATCCAATATCGTTGTCAGAATTGCAGCCGGAAGCTCAGAAATGGCTGTTTCTGCGGATGCGCAGTAAAATGTTGCCAAAAATCAACTAAAATGTTGCCAAGTTGTGAAAATTTCCATATTTTTATAGGAAATCGATGTCGCTGAGAACGACTGTGAAAACAGATTTCGAACCGGGAGTAGAAATGACGGCGTTTCTGCACATGCGCAAAGAAAAATGGCTTTACTTTATAAACAAACGTTAACGGCAATATGCAGTGAGCAGCATGTAGAAAACAATAACAAAAGTCATAAAACGTTTACTTTACTCAGCTGGACACTAGAACTTGAGTGAAGTGACGGTGATACGCCTAGCCTAGTACCACGTATTATCATTGTGTTAATTCCCATGGTTTTATTCGTAAATCGCCAGTCTAGATAGGAATAATTGTTTCAGTCGAAAAGAATTAACAATTATCTTACTAACTAAAGCTATTAATTATTGGTATTTACGAATGTTGATCAAGTTCATCTGCAGTGCAGTGACGTAACCGTTGATGTAAGCTGTGACGTAACGTAACGTAAAGCCGGACATGAAATGATGAAAATGATAAAAATTGACCGTTGACTATCTACACGAAGGCTAGCCTAATTAAAGCTCTAATAGTACTGTAAGCATCAAAATAACTTGTGGCGCTACTGTAATAAAACTGCAAATATAAATGTACTAAAGCACAGTTTATAGACATGTTAACGGCGACATGCAGTGACTAACACATCGAAAACAGCAAAAGTCATAAAAGGTGACATTATTCAGCAGCACATTGACAGTTAGGCAGTGTGATGGTGGGTAATGGGTCCTCTTTTGTTTATTACATGCATTAGTGATTTAGTTGACTTTCGTGGAGATCATGCAAAGCTGTTTCTTTTTGCAGGTGATGCAAAGTATTTTGCACATATTAATAACACTATTGATTTTTCTACTTTGCAGTGTAAAATAGATAAGTTTACTGACTGGACAGATAAACAGCTAGTTAAACTTAATGTAAGTAAATGCGAGATTGTCAGTTTGTCGTAAAGGACAAAGTGACATTATCACACCTGTATACAATATCAAAGATGTAGCTTTAGATAGTTGTAAGGACCTAGGTGTAATAACTGATAGCCATCTTAAGTTCAGTAAACACATTAGTGAAAAAAGGCAACAACACTTACACAATGTTGAGGATTTTAAGGAGAAATTTGACAGATGTTTGTTGTCATTGTTTTTTTTGTTATTTTAAACTTATATAAAACAATCGTTAGACCATTATTAGAATATGCAAACACAGTCTGGTGATCATGGAGGATCTGTGATTTGACTAATATTGCAAAAGAGCCATTCCACGTTAAGGTCAACCCGTCACCTCAAAATTCAAACTAGTATAGGACATTCAGTTGAGGTATCATTTAAAACTAGACACTTTGCTGAGCTCAGAACTGAACTCCGTTTTAAAAATGATCAGTCAGTCTTCAAATGCCACATAGTACAATCGGCGCAAAAATAATGTCT
>Ga0209679_1001457_pt1 | contig 10198 bp, 8 predicted proteins | sample WorMetHEROISLAND_4_FD_187408 | JGI IMG/M metagenome (GOLD analysis project Ga0209679, IMG submission 187408) | Marine gutless worms symbiont microbial communities from Max Planck institute for Marine Microbiology, Germany - Olavius sp. 2 HERON... ...
GTGATGGGGCTATCAGATGGTGTACATTTCACGATCCTGCTTTCGCTCTGCTAGGCACAATACCGGCGTGCGGCGGACAGACGGACGGACGGACGGACACGTCGCTATCGCAAAGACCCGCGCTAGCATAGCGTCGCGCGGGTAATGACCCGCTGGTATATGTTTTTAGCAGCCTACTGCAACTGGAACAGTACAGAAACTCCCATAGCTGTTGACAGCGAGTTGAAAATTAAGACACACTGACTTGGTCACAAAGATGTTGTATTATTATGATGAAATTTAACTGACTGCGTCAGATTGTTCAGTTACTCTTTGAAGTGTTGTAGATCCCGGAAGTTAAAGTAGATACTGCAGCTAACGATGAGTTGTGATTATCAGTGTGTGACCGTCACATTTCTGCTGTCTGTGTCTATGGAACACTTTAATGGGTGTTATTTTTGTAGTGTGTTGTGCAGATCGGTGATGGCAATCATTATTCTGTCTAAATTTAATCACAATAATTGTTTTCCAGTTTAGATTATACTTTTGTTATTAGGCGGCATCACTGAAAGCAATTTTGCCTATTGCAGCGCATGCTATTGCAGTGTGATCTGTATGTGTCATCTGTCACACTCATGCATCCTGCTAAAGCTGTGTGACAGAATGGTATGCCATTTGTCAGGGACACTTGCGTAGTCCCAGGTAACATTGTGTTGGACAGGGTCCCCGGTGCCTCCGTGGGAAGGGGATATATGGAAGGTCAGAACCCCCAGTTTGTAGCAATGCCATCTATCACCATGTAGCTTTGTCCTTTGTTGATGTTTCGTGATAAATGGGCAAAACTCTGTCACTTCCTGTACATAAAAAGGGACTTCAGTTTGTGAAAGTAATTGCTGGAATTTGGTGTTATACTTTTAAACTTTTGCCATCGGATTTTCATTTAAAGCATTCTCGTTCTTTGAGCAACATCAAGTCAAGATCAGTGAGTACCTTGTTGAGAGATTTTTTAAAGATATTTTGCTTTGTTTTGTGGAATAATCGTGTTCGTAACATTACTGTAAGGTTTATTTGGTTCTCCACAGTGCAGTAGCTAATACACATTTTTTGAGCACCTTTGCGGAATTCTGTTGCACATGTTTTGTATTGTATCTCTTTTGTCTCAGGATTTTTGTTAAAGCTTGTAGTGTTTTATTTTTTAAGAGTTTTGTCCGAGTTTTCACAGTTATTTTTGTGTGTTGTGTTGAATCACGTTGATGTGTTTTTAGTACATGTAGTTTTAAAATGTTATATTTGCATCATAGTCCAAGAGACAGTAAGATTCATTGTCCCACTCGACACGTAACACACATAACAGCACAGGTCATTTTGAAATGTTTTTCCACTTAGTCAATTGCACTGGTATATCAGCTCTCATTCACAGATCCTTGGTTTGTTCTCATGCTTTATCATATGGTCGACATATATCAGCCCTGATACATCGCTTGTGGGCAGGCTGATATAACCTAGCAGTGGGCTGTTATTGTTAGAAGCGGTCCGTTATAGATGGAAATTCCCGAGGCTGATATCAGTGCGAGCACTTCTGTTAAGAGTGTAGCTTAGTTTGGAATTTTGATGTGTCATGGACAGCGACGAACGTCTCTGATTGGTTGTTGCAGCTGGTGCTAGTGTACTGTATAAACACTGCAGCAGATGATCAATCACTCAGCATATTCTCGTGCACTATTATGGCAGATAAAGTAATTGATTCATTGGCAAATAGTTTGATCATATGATAAAGAGGTTATCACAGGGCTGTTTTCATATCAGCCCTATATCATCCCTCCAGTCGACAACTGCTCTAGGCTTCGCCTAGGGTAGTTATCGACACTCGGGCTTGATATATGGGCCTCTATGAAAACAGCTGTGTGATAACGTTTAAATAAAGCCTTTTAACAGTGATAGGTTATAGGTATAGTCTGCAGGCTTTGCATGATGCCGAATAGATGCCATGTGAAATGACTGTGTTGAAGTGCTTTTTTGATTTAGTTGTTTCAGTTTACTGTTTTTCTTCGTTGTTGTACAGTTTTATTTTTCCTGATGTCGTTAAGAAATTGGCTGAAAAAACTGCCCTGTTAAGTGTTTGTTAAATTAGCTGAGTCAACTAGTTGGCAGAGTATTCACTCAGTCAAATATGTGCCATTTTTGTATTTTTTGTCTTAACTGTATGAAATATCTTGAGGTTTTTAATCCATTTTACTTATTGGTGAAATATCTTTGTTTTTATGTTGTTTTGGCATGGTTATTTTGTGTCACATGTTATACTGCAACAATCTTTACAATACATACAGTAAACTACAAGTAAACGCGAATAGTACAGACTTCTTTTGTGTAAAAAACTAAAAATTTTATAAATGTGTTTTGTTATAGTGCTGTGACACTGTGAGTTAGGCACTGATAGGGGTGTCCAATAAGTTGTGCTGCAACAGTTTCCAAAAGTTTACTTTCAAGGGACCTGGCCATACCTGGAGTAACTCCAGAAAAACTGCCTGGTTAAACAAAACTAGTGTTGTTGCTGTTGTTCTTTTGTTATGATGTTACTGTATTATTTGTATTTAGCACATAGGTGATTAATCAGTTTTTTTACATTTACATAAAAAATAACCAATACATAAAAAATAACTACTAAGTATTGTTATGTTATCTAGAACAGTATGTAATATATACTTCAGTACCGGTATGAAGTGCTGGAATTCCATCTTAGTCTCAGATGAGAGAAACTTTGGTGAAAACTTTTTTTCTGTAGATTGTGTAAATCTGTCTTTATCCGTTGTTAGTGTATATTTTCCACTTCATATTTCAGAGTAGCGGTGGCATGTCCAATAGTCAGTCGGCTCATGACGTCTCAGCGTGTGATGACGATGATGGTTATGGTGAAATAGGTGTTTATGCCCGTCGTACAGGTACAACAGCTGGCAGGATTTATCCCTGAATGTTGTTTTCTGAGCATGTTGTTGATGCCACTGTATGAGCATCTTTGCTGGTTGTTGTCACATTTGTGAACATATGTGTTCAGAAACAGTGGGCACCTAATATTTTTCCCTGTATCTTCAGTAAATCTGTTCGATAGATTTTTCACAGTAACCCTTAAGATGTTGATATTTGAGTTGGTCACCACTTCTAAACTATGTAGTACACTGTGTTGTGAAACAGAACAACTTAAAATTGTAGCTGAACATTGCAGCCATTAAGCTGCGGATTAATCACACAGTGAAATATTGAAGCTGCTAACAACTCAAGGGGCCGTCCTTTGTGAGGAAACATTTTAGCAATTTCCTTGTGCTTTTGTCTTAAGTAGCGATGAAGGTAAGATTCTAGATTTAGGAGCTGAAGCCCGAAAGGTGTCTAGTGTAGTGCAGAGGGTGAAGTAATTAAGGAGCAGAGTGGTCTTGATTTCGTTTTGGAAGCTAAACTTTCTGCGTAAGTTTCCATGTCTAGCTGCGTATTCTCCATCTAAGCAATTTCACGATAGTGTCTGTCTTCTCATTGATCAGAACGATTGTAATGCAAATGATGTCTAAGTGACACATGGTAAGATATACACTAAGTCAGGTGTTGTGGCCTAATTTTGTGATGTTTTTGTGTTTTAGTTTGGGCAGAAACCTGCCAAAAATCATTCGTATCAGAACTTATAGGGAAATATAATGTCCTTTTTTCTGAACACTGTATGTGTACGTAGAGTTTTCACAAATCCACTAAAGAACAGTTTTATTTATTTGTTTTGCATTTTTACTGCTGCATTTTGGTTAATTTTATTTTGATGTGAACTGTTTTAGGTTCCATATTTATTTTGTCGGTAGCTCTGTATGGCTTCTGTAATTGTGTTTTTGTTAGAATGGACTCGATTTTATGTCCTGGTGAGATGTCATCAGAGGCTATTTTACCACGATTAATTCAGTTTTGTTAGGTTTTGTTGTTTAGGTTTCTGTGATAGTCTAGCTTGATTTTGGGTTTTCTTTGTCAGTGTTATAGCTGAGCAGTTGGCCTGTCCAAGGAAACATCTTGTAAGTTGAGGTGTTTATTATTTCCACAGAGACCTGGTCGATGAGTGTTATGTTTGTTGTCGTTAAACACCAACCAGCTTCAGCACAGTACTGAATGCAGAGAGACATTAGTAGTCACAGAAAGTTAATAGACATATAGCTAATTCAATGTATCAGTGTTTATAGAGCCAGTATATAGAGTCGAAGGTGACGACTAATTTGCATTAATTATCTCTGCCACGTGAATGGAGTGAATGGTGGAGATACTGTTTTCGTTTGATTTGTGTCTGTGTGTGTGTCTGTGCAGCAGTGGACCGGTCAATCAGACCAGTTTACATGGCTAAAGCTATGGAGTTCACATTTGACGTGCATGTTCCCAGGGACAGTCCCTTAAAAATTTTGCCAAAAGGGGCATGACCAGGGTCAAGTGACCCCCTAAATGCTTGGGCGTTTAATGCTAATAGCTCCAAAACGGTTAAAGCTACGGACTTACAAAGTTGTCGTGCTTGTTTCCAGGAACAATCCGGACATGACCTCTTAAAAATTTTTTGAAAAGGTTCGTCTGTAAAAATTCACTTGGCAGACATATGCACTCTCACAGGCGCCTTCTAATTAGGTTAAGTTATACATGTCATATGTGAGTTATCACTTTTGCTGGTTTTACACTGTGGATTGTTTCCTGCTAAATTGCATAACACATTGTTTGCTCAGTGATATGTTTGTAAACACTACTCAACCCAAACCTGTGCAGCTGTGCAAACACGCTTGTGAACATACAGTGTGTTGTGTTCAAGAAAAGGGGAACACTTTATATTTTTCCGGTGTTTTTCATAAATCTGTTCCACTTTTAATAATTTTTGGTAGAGCACTTAACATAACAACATGGAAATGATGCCTTAATGATGCCTTCTTCTGTCCCGTATGAAGTCTTACCATACCACTCAGCTATCATTGTTGACATTGGCTCATTTAGTCCGACTGAAGATGACTGCAGATTTTGGTTCAGACTGTGCACTGGGATCAACTTGTGTTATGACATTCTGGCTTTTTATTGTAGCATGCGGTAGTTGCAGTAGTAGCAAAAAATATTGAAACAACTTACACAACCTGTGACATTACTTGGAGAAATTCTATAGCAGTGTAAAAAACAGAAGGTCCAGTACTTGATATAGCACTGCTTACAGGATGACACATGCCCAGGAGTGCTTTTACAATCTCGGAAGTGGCAGCTGATTGGCATGAGCTAATGATACTGCGATGCATTATGCAGCCATCCGTTGCCCACACTAGCGAACAATTGGACCCACAGTGCAGCATGCAGAGATACCACCGCCGCAAGCAGTTACACTAGGCCTTCACTCCATAGCCTGTAAGCTACTACTTATTTCCCATCCCGCTAAGGGTAGATGACTGAGTTGACCTGAGCACACATGCTCAAGGTTGCATGCAAATGACTCGCAGTGAGATTTGAACCGAAACCTGAAAGATACGAGTCCGATACTCTTAATCACTAGATCACTTATACCCACTTGAATGGAAAGTAACTGGAACGTTGGTTTATTGAACATTCTATCAGTGACTTATTAATTTCAAAAGCAGTAGAAATGTTGGTTTTGATTGAGTGCCTTGTGGGTCATTTTTGTTGTTGTCCATGGTCGGCTTGTCCATGGTCGGCTCATTGAAATATCTTACTGGCTGGCATGTGCCACGTGCCACTGTTGTTGATAATAGTTATGTGGCCAGTGAGTGAGTCATGTCCACAGAATCACGGACAGCAGCAGATTCGTACTATTTATTTGCTGTATTATTTTACTGGCTGTAATCGTATTTCTTTTCTCACAGTCCACAATATATCACTTTCATGTACACATATTTAAAAATTTCATGACATGGCATGCCTTCAGACTTCCAGAGATTACTTGGATAAAAATGTTCCTGGTTTTTTGTCATTTGTTTGATTTATGTAGAATGCAGGTTGTGTACTTACACCATAATCGTATAGTGAGTACACCGTATACACCGTTTTTTGTATGACACATGTTTTGTGCATTTTTGCGGGTTGTATAGTGTTTAATATGCAGGGTGTTCCAGAAAAACCGCACAAAGTTTAGTGCAATGTAACTTTACGATCGTGAGTCACAGAGTCGCACAGTTTTCACCATAGTGTTCAGAAATTATTTGGTAACACAAAAAATGGCATAGCTTGAACAGTGCTATTAACTATTCTTTGTTTATCACCTAATAAGTGAACTACTGAAAAAAAACGTAACTAACAACCACATTTTCAGTGCAATCGTGACAGAAAGTTTGCAACAAGCACAGATCACAGAATTGACAGAAAAAAATGTTCACTGTGTCCACCCTGCGAATGAACAACCTACAGCAGTCATTTAGACCACTGCTCAATAGCACTGTTGATTAGTTCTTAGCTGATCATGCCCCAGCAGTGTTCAGGACGTGTTTCAAATGGTCACTGTTTTTGAACTTCTGTCAATACGCAGCTGCTGAAGAGCGCCCCAGAGTCAATCCATGGGATTCAGGTCAGGTGAGTAAACCGTGAGTTAGATGGCCGTTTTGACGGTTCAGTAAAATCAGGAACATTTGTCTGCAAGATGGCTAACATGTATATTGATGTGTGCGATAGTGCACTGTCCTGCTGGCTGGCGTGTGACCACTTCCAGGTATTTAGCAAAGAATATTTCACCTGTTTATACAAATTTTGCATTGATTGGTAGACAGTAATTTCTGCTGAACATTTTGGTGCAAACGTATTCATTTTACGGCAAACAGTTCCAAATTTATCATGTGTAAAACTTTATGCGTTTTTTCTGGAACACCCTGTAAAAACCAAATATATGAACAACGTGTATCTGCAGTTGATAATAGTTGCCTTATCTTGCGGCATTGAACGTGCGTTTTTTCGTGCACTGTTTATTGTAAATGTAAATGAGTCTGCATTAATGTCTGTTGCAGGAGCAGATTAGTGGTAGTGGTTCACCGTCATCGGAGCCGGCCGACTTTGAGGATGCACTGCGAACAGATGTGAATAATCAGGCATCAGCAGTGCATGTTGACAGCTAGACATCAGCTGCTGTGAACCGTTGGCGTATTGTCAAGGTCCATCGTTGTGATCGTTTTGTCACCTTGCTGTTCATACGTGCTGTTGTGCGTTACAAATTTAATGATAATTGTCTTGGATATTATTGGTGCCACAGCAGTTGATAATGACTGGATGTATATTTTGTTGCAGCTTGCTGAATTTTGTGCGATTTTTCCATTGAATGCATTGCCTTCAGTGTGTTAATGCTGTTGATTTTGTGCTAGGCAGAGCACCCAGTCTGTAAAAAGAGGTTTTCCTGAAGACCTTTGGGGACCGTTGGTAACCCACATAAACGTGGAAAATGGCCATTAAATTGATTGTGTGTGTTCTGTTAAGCACTCTCGTCTCTCTGATTTTAAATGGCTGCCTTTGCAGTTTCATTTACACGTAATGGAGTTATTGTAGTCATGCAGATGTGTTTGTGCGCATTTCATAGTAGACTTGAAACACTGAATTTCAAGCTTATAACGCTAAAAACAGCTGCCTGATTGTACAGAAAACATTGAACATAGTTGTGTGTTATACGAGGAATTTTTCTTGATGCTGTGTTATGAGGATATCAGTTTGTATGTCATTAAGCAGCTAATATTCCTCTGCACATATACTTCGTTTCAGTCATGCAATGCCATGTTAGTTTTTGTTTGTGATATCCAATCAGTTTTTGCTAACATTAATTGTATGTGTTTATGGAATACAACTAATACAGCTAATAAGGCACATCTTGTGTCTTGGCTGGTCTCTCTTAAGCTGTTTCTGTTTACTTTTGTACTCTTCTGATCAGTTCTGATATTTGCAGCATGCTTAAGTTATTGGCATGTTTCTGCTGACCATTAGTCATATAGATAACTACCAGATGTTGATAATGAAAATGCCTGTGACAGTTACCTGCTTACCCTTTGATGTTATTTTATAGACTGTCCGACTTTTTCAAATTTTTCTTGTCAGTCATTTTTAACAGTTTTTGCAGTCGTAACCTAATTGTAATCGTGCATCTTGACAGCATTCTTGCGAATGCAAAGTTCAGGTATTACACAATTTTAATGTCTGTAAACAACTGCAACAGGACCTCTATATCCTTCTTCAGCTTAGGTTCTCATTAGGCCTTTGGTTCTTCATGGGCGTATCCACGGGACGGGAGACGCGTCTCCCCCAGATTTCGGTGAAGTGGGACACCCATACAAATGTCCTTCCCACTTTTTGACCCAAAATATCGCACAAGACTACTCACTAATCAGTAATAATTGGTTAAGTGCATAGTTGGTTAAGATGTTGGGATGGCGTCGCGGCGGCCGCCGGAGGAAGACGCCCGCAGCCGGGCCGCCTGGGCGTCTTCTCCCTGTTTTATTATGAGATAACAGTGGCACGGGAGGCGGGGCGGCCACGGCGCCTTGGCCCCTGCACTTTGGAAAGTGCAGAGGGGCTTTCACGACGGTCTGTGCGACAGACAACATGGTAACGGCATATTATTTGTCTAGAATTTTACAGTAGCCCAACTATCGTGCCAGAGAATTTCTCAAAACCTGTTTCTACAACTTGACTATCTTATAGGGCAAACAGCTGAATTTAGGCCGTCATTACGTTGTTATTTAATTAAAACCATAACAGGAGAGACCGTACGAGCACATCAAAATGCATAAAATCTCTAGTTCATTCACCGGGTCTCCGCTGCGGATCCCGCTATGGGTACTACGCTCCCCCAGTCCTAGTCGGATGGGGAGGGTAAAACTCCCTCCCCATTCCCAACCGTGGACGCCTGTAGCGTCTCCATTTTCGGCGCCTCGTCTCGCCCCCAGATTTTAAACCGTGGATACGCCCATGTCTGTTGTATTATGATTATTTGATGTTCATGTTATTGCACCAGCCGCACGCCATACAGTTGCAAATACTCTAGCACTGTATGTTGTATATTCGCAGGTAATTGCTCTGTGTTCACCAATAACTCGGTGACAAACATTGTTTGTATGCATACATTGTATGTATAGTTGTATATAATACGCCAATTTCTGAAGACATGATTTTTGCTGTTATTATTTTCTGTGTGTTTTCAGCAATTCGATTTTGTCTACATATCTGCTGAAAATGTTATTCCGAAATTGTATAAAAATACGCAATCAGAAATAACGCAACTGTCAGAATGTATCTTCAACTGTAAATCTTTGTGTCAGCTTACGGAGATGTGAATGCTAGTATTACCCTAACGGACTGATGGGAATCCCTTGTTTTCCAGTTTTCCCTGCCCTGCATTGTCTTTCCAGCAGTTCGGTTCCCTTTGGTCTTTGACTAGGTGCGGCTTTGTTCATTTTATTCAATTTCTCCTAAACCGTTTGATTTCAGTTTCAATTTCGTTTCGTCAGTGTTCTCTTGGTTATGTGCAGTAGTCTTTAAGGTGGACATGAAGTTTGAACCACACAAAAGTTGCAGAGTATACAGTATGGCACTATAGCTATAGGCCTAGCTGTCACTCTTCGGGTTGGGGTAGATACCGAGACGTTTCATTAGAAAAATGGCAACTTTTGTTTCTTTCCAACTGTGAACCAGGAAGGATTAACGACCGACAACCGGAAATGGCAATATGGGCGCCAAAACGGCTATATTGCTATTTCCGGTTGTCGGTCGCTGTCGCAATCACTTGCCAACACTTTTCGAGCACGCCATGGTCGTAAACCCCAAATTTGCAGCTGGAAGTTCGATCATGTCTGTCGTAGTTACAGAGATAAATATTTCCGGTTTTGTCAGCCACGTTACCATTTCCAGTTCATTAGGCCTGTTAGTCACTGTACCAATAGCTTGGGACACTTTCCACGAGTTCGCCGTCACGTGGTCAAAAGCACAGAATTTTCTTTGGAATTTCGATACTATCTATCATATTTCCAAGGATAGTACCATTTCTGGTTTGGCCGTCAAATTGCTATTTACGGTTGTCCGTCAGTGTCGCATTTATCTGCAGACACTTTCTTTGAGCTTCTGTGCTCGAATCGTTTTAGGACGATCACTGTTTGATTAAAACTCACGCATAAACACAATATGACGTAAGACGTAACAGTGTCGTCACAAAGCATCGCTCTGAATAAGTAAGCAAGTATGGAATAAGTACAACGTC
>Ga0209679_1001459_pt1 | contig 10196 bp, 11 predicted proteins | sample WorMetHEROISLAND_4_FD_187408 | JGI IMG/M metagenome (GOLD analysis project Ga0209679, IMG submission 187408) | Marine gutless worms symbiont microbial communities from Max Planck institute for Marine Microbiology, Germany - Olavius sp. 2 HERON... ...
CCTCGACTGACCTGTCCACTTTGCCTTCTCTTAAATTGAAGTCTGGCTACGCCCGTGTCGATCAATGTGTGATCACGTGACGACGTGGGTGGTCTACTGATGTAGGATTCTGTCAGTGTTCGGCGTCTGCCTCTGTCTGACGCTCATGTTCATTACAAGCTGGTATTACGCCATCGTCGCCATTCTCATCGCTGCAGGCATCTACAAATACATCGAGTACAAAGGGTTCGTTTTGTTGATAATTTTGTCTGTTCCTTTCACCATGTCAAACAGCTATCAGCTTAGACATTTGTAGTTTGTGTCTTTATTATTTGACTGTTAAATCTACACGTCTGTGTATACACACTATGCAACAAGTTTGCCAATGTTTGTGTTTGACTAGCTTTTGTAGTTTATCGAGTTTGATGATTATAAGTGGTTGTCTTAGTTAATTTTTACAGAGCATCAGCATAGCTTGCTGATGCTGATGCTGTGTTAGCTGACCCCTGTATTAGCTACGGTCGAGTTGTCCGTCTGTCTGTCCGTCTGTCCGTCTGTCATACGCCGGCACTGTGTCAGAACGACGCAAGCTAGGATCACGAAATCTTCACCGACGGATAGTCCAAGGACTGTAGTCTTGGTGATAAAAAATTCATCCAGAAATTCGAAAGGGTTTATCCCAAGCGAGGGCGTTCAATGAGAGTGGGGTAGGATAAATTCGCAATTTTTGGCCAATAAGTCGCCGTATCTCAGAAACGGTTACTATTAACTCTGAACTCTCATAGGCGAGCTTGCAGCACTCCTTCTGACTTCAGACCGCTAGCTGGTGGGGCGGGGATTGCTGCCCCCTCCCCAAGAGCCCCATCCCACTGTCGGCCTTCGGCCTCAATTTTCAGCTGTTCAGGCCTTGCTTCCTTCCCCGACAGTCTTCATTTCTCCCCTAGTGCTTTGGGGTCTGGAAAAACGCTGATACACCAATGCAATAGTTGATAAGTTTTACCACATTTTACTATCTCTGTAAAATTGACGTCATCGTCATACTTGCGCATGCGTACATGCGCCAAAGCTGAATTCAATATTTCTTTCGTCTTCACGTCACGTTTATGTCCAGTGGGCTCATATTTTAATGCTAGCTTACACAAAGTCACAAAACCAGTTCCTTGTAAGCATCAGTTTCGTAGAATCATTTTGCATGAGTTTGGGCCACACTGCCTTTTCTCCAAAAATAGTCCATATATTTGGATTGTTGTGACCGTAAGACCGAAGGTATTGGCATTTTTGAAAAGTATTGGTGTAGTTTTTAGCTTATGTCGAAGTTTTTTGGAACAAACATGATACTTTTTACTGAACTATAAAATTCTGTATTTCGTGGGGTGCTACAGAAGCTAGGGGCACGGTCCTGCAAAAATTTCATGGGGTGGGTCACAATGCATTAAAATGTGAACTTCATGTCTTCACGTTGAACCCCGACATGGCGTTTCCCTTATGCTCGTACGGTCGTACCCTTTCGTAGTTTATCATAGACCTGCAGTTTGTATCCTGTTCGTTCGGGACTCGTGCAACCGTTCACGGCCTTAGCGACATTGTTGTGAGTGCAGAGCGGAGAAGGAATGGGGTGACGGCATTCGTGGTCTGGCAATGTCAGCAGCGCGGTTCGCTCTGCTGCGGCTCGAGGAAGGACCACCGCATGTCAAGAACTGGCGACCGCAGCTGCTAGTCTTACTGAAGATCGGCGACAATCTGGAACCAAAGTACCGCAAACTTCTCACGTTTGCAGGTCAACTGAAAGCCGGTGAGTTGTCAAAATCTCACCAGAACCTTTCGTCACTTCTTCATTCTTTCATTCCAAGCTTAACGTACATTTTTCACAAATATTTTCTACCATAGAATATTGATACTCTCCAGACTGCCTTCGCGGATTACCTATTTTTTCATGATTTTCGTGTTTTTTCCTAGATGTTTGTGCTCGTCGGCTTTCTTTTTTAGTTCTATTATTCGCTAATTTTCCTTTTGATTTCGTGCGGTAGACTAATCTGGCTGCCCGTCAGTTTACGTGTACATTTTTCAATTTTTTTATCATATCTTCATTCATAGGCCTACTATTCTTTAGCTACACAACTCTGTGGAATAGCAGTCATATAATAGTCAGTCATATAATCCTCATATAATTTGTCATAATCTTAACGTCACGGTCTGGGTCTCTCTGTCAGAAAGTGCAATGACGTGTTGCTCCAAAGCAACTCTAAAATGGAAACTGGACTCAGTAGGTTTTCAACAGTTGAAATTTAGTGTTATTGTTATTGTATTATTGCCTATTTGTTGTTTCTTTATTCTTGGTTTTATTTTATTTTACTTTTTGTTCGGTTGGTTTTGCTCGTTTACGTGATGTTCCACTTGTTCTTGTTATCTACACGGATAGGCATAGAGTCTGTTACATATAATTAAGCCGCCGATAGGCGCCGGCGGAGGCTATATGTTTTCGGGTCGTCCGTCCGTGCCGCTGTCCGTGCGTGCGTCCGTGCGTCCGTGCGTCCGTCCGTGATTCACGTGGTAGTTTTATGTTTCCGCGATATCTCCAGTATCTGTTGACGGATTTTCGCCAAACTTTTGTCACTGGTGCATCTTGGACACAGATGACCTGATTACGTTTTTGGGTCAAAAGGTCAAAGTTCAAGGTCAGGCCATCGCGGCGGAGGCGCACAGCACTCGTCGCTACCGTCGAGTGCAACTTTTTCTAGTTTTCCTGTCTAGTATGCTGCACAATATAATTGTAATTGTCATGTGTATTCGTGTAAATCCTCTGTATTTGTGATTAAAGATGGTTGATCGATGTTTTATTTATGTTTTATTTATGTTTCATCCTTCAGTGCTTTGATGCTGTTGGTTGGGTGACAGGAAGGGCATCTGGCTTGTAAAAACTTCTTGCTTCGAAACCCCTTAGCCGCGGTATGAGAATCACAGGGAAACCAGCTAACCTGGGCTTCTCTGGAAATATTTTAGATTGTGACCAATCTAATTACTCCTCGCACATTATTTTTTCCTGTAGGCTATTCCTCCAAGCTGCTCTGTAATTCATGAAAGTCGATCGGATAACTCCTCCCAGAGATATGGTCATTCGAAATTTTCCAAGATGGCGGGCGGCCGAATCTTGGATTTGGTACAACCTGAAGTAGGTCCATTTAATCCGCCGTCCCCGAAAAACCTACCCTAGGATCAAACACGAAGTCGATCGGATGACCCGTTGCAGAGATATGGTCATTAAACGATGACTGTATGTGTGTGCGGATTTGTAAAATTTGTTGCTGCTAACTATAGTAAAGTGTTATTTAGCCTTTTTTAAAAATAATTACCTAAATTCTGAATTGATGTGACTGCCGTAACTGACGTGTAAAAGTTGGTACTACATGGTGGATTTTGTGGGACGAAGGTAAGGGTTTGACGTTGATGGTGGCTGCACTGGAGGGCGATCACAGTCAGAGACACCACGACGCCGAAACAGCTCGTCACAACATCCTGCAAACGATGAAGAAAGAGAAGGCGAAAGGTTTTGCCGAGGTCATAGTCGCCAAGAACTCGCTTGACGGCATTGGATATTTGTGAGTTGATTGACATTTGAATTTTCTACACGTTTTAAGTGCTGCGTAGGCCAGCAAACGTTGCGTAAACGTAATAACGTTTTCGATATCGGTCAAGATGCGGTAGTCCACGCCGATGCCTTGAAGCAGAGCAAGTTTGGCGAAAGATTGATCAAGCGTGATGGCGTGATTGGTAAAGGTTATCTGTAGGCGACCCCGTTGTGCCGATGTGACTGTTTGTGAAGATATGACCGTGGTTACATGTAAAATAAAACATTTGCAAAAATGTTTTAGAGTCGTCGACTTCCCGCGGCTATGCCGTGGACGTAAAATGTTGTAAAATGTTTTATTTTAAATGTAACCACCTCCTATCTTCAATATGTGTTCAACTTGCTAAAACATTTGCAAAAATGCTTTAGAGCATTTTTGCAAATATTTTGCAAATGTTTTATGCTGGTTACATGTAAAATAAAACACTAAAACTTTTTTTGCAAATGTTTTGCGAATGTTTTATTTTACATGTAACCACGGTCTAGCACGTGTAATTTCTCAACGACATTACGTTATTATTATTATTACATAAAATTTTAAGTGAATAATGTTCAAAACGCTTTATTCATTTTACAGTCACAAATCGGAGAATGACTCAGAAAACCGACGTGTGTGTTAAGTTTAGATTTAAATGTTGACATGGTCCGTAATGACGTCACTTCCGGCGGCAGACTGTTTCACCTTCTTGCTGCCGTGACGAGAAATGCCGATGGTGACAAAGCTGCAAAGCGTCGGCCAAGTAGTCCGGTGCAGGTCGATGAACGCCCTGGTACACAAGCTTGTAGGAAATTCGCTCTGGTGCACGAAGCCAATGCAAACGGTTGAGCAACGATGTAATATTGTCATGTCGACTAGTGTAGAACACAAACTGAGCGCTGCATTCACAACAGCCTGCAGACGATGTAGCTGGAACGACGGGATGACGGCCGGCTAGTGTAGCGAAGTTGAGCCTTGTCAGCACCAATGAAGCAACAAGAGACTTGAAGACCTAGCGGGACAGCAAACGACAAATGCTGCACAACTGCCTCAGAATACCGAAGCAGTGTGTGACGACGTGGGAATTCATACTGACATCTGAGTGCAGACATATGTCCAAGTCACAAATGACTGCAGATGGTGTCACCTGATCGCTGGACACTTGGAATAGTAAAGCAGGCAGGTGACTCTGTCGCCGCGCTGATGTGCACCACAAGATCACTGTCTTTGTGGCGTTGAGCTGTAGCCCATTCGACATATCCAGCCGGCAATGTCGTCAGTACAGGCCAACATGCGCATCTGTAGCTGGTCAGCTGACGACGGCTTACATAGGCCATATACTTGAGTCTCATCAGCATACAAATGGGACTCGACCAAGAGGGCAAGGTCGGCGGTATACAAGAGAATCAGTATCGGGCCGAGTACCGATTCCTGCAGGGAACGCCGTATTGCATCAGGACCGTCGGCGATAGGCCGTGTGCCGTGTCTGAGCATTTCTAAGATGATATACGAACCCAATATTATAAGACATTGTAATGCAGGCCGAGGGTACCCTGCGTAAAAACCAATTCGATCCGTTCAGTTGGATCACGAGTGTGAGACGCGCTAACAGCAGAGCTGCCGTCGTATATAACTCGCTTGCATATGCAATGCTCTGTGCGGTAAAATTGGGCAACGTTGTATTCTATGTAGCTGAACAAGTCACTGAATGTGGATTGTTATGTGTAGAATTCAAGGAGCGGGACTTGGTGGTCTCAAACACAATACGGTCATGATCGGCTGGCCTCACAAATGGCGACAGCAACCAGACGGATATAGAACATTCATAGGTTGAGTTCTTGCTGCAGTAATGTTGCTGCGTAGAACATGCACTTATTTATAAAATATTAACTTACCTGTATGTTACTGGACCGACTGATAGAGTATTATGCTTCGCTCGATAGGAAAATTATAAATTGGTTTCGTTCAGCCTACAGACCGCAAATAGGCAATTCCTTCCAATAGATTAATTATGCTTATTGTGAAAACTCACTTGACCCACTTGTGGAGTTCTGAATCTTTAGCAGCCACTTTAGTGTTTGTGTGTCTGTCGTGTGTGCATCTAGTTCTAGGAAGAAATATAATAACTCGTAGAAACTACTGGGAACGTAGGGTTAGAGTCGGCTTGCAGGAGGAACTCGGTCTAGACCGTGCTGAGTCCTTTTTCTTTTTGTTCCTTTTAGGTATTTTTGTTCTGTGATATCGGGTAACGATAAAGTTGTATGGCGATTGCAGCCATGACACTAATTCTGTTTAAGTTTGTTGAACTGTATAATGTGTTTTACGTATTCGGTTCGGTAATTAACGAGTATACTGCAAACTGTAGCTTAAAACTGGAGATCATTATTAGCACATAACGATAAAGTTAACGACATCTTTTTGTTCAATTTATGACCCTGCAGAAATTCAGATAATGTTTTGTTTGAACGTGCCATGTTGAAATTTTGTGCCGGTCGTGCTTCACTGACACGGTGTAAACGCTGTTTCCATAGCGACGATGAGAGTGATCAGTGAGCGCCATCTTGCGGCGATGGTCGCCAAAGGAATTTGTCAGTTTCCGGAGAATGGAGACCGGCTTGGAGGAACGATCGATATCTGGTGGATTGTTCGTATCCTTCCGCAATTTTGCTATAATACGCCAACCTTCCGGGTGGCTCAAAGATGTTGCACTGTACAAAATTCAATTTCTGGTCAACAGACAGAGATTTTTAACCAAAACTTCAGGATTTACAGGAGAAGGATTTTTCAACAGTCCTTGGAAATTTCACCAAAGTATTTGTTTTCTTTGCTTCAAAAATTGCAGCTTTACAATATTCTGTTCCATATTTCAAAATTGCGGCGAAAAAATTGACAGTCACTTGCAATGTTGACTTTTATGAACTTATTTAAGTCCGCTTCACACTTTTCTTTTTTATTTATTGTTTGCTACCATTATTATGGTGAATAAAGGTATCCAATGTTCAGTGTTCAACGTCGTTAAACAGTTTATCTCAAAGCACATTCGAAATGTCCATCGACAGTTTTCATACAAGCTCAGATTTAAGCTTGTCTTAACACTGGTGCGATACCAAAGTTTTTACATTACATTGCAATTTGCATTACAAGCTCGAGTTCTTTTTGAAGCTCATTATGGCCTTGTTGGTTGAGTCCTGCGGCAGTTGGTACTTTGGTCCCATATTAACTGCAAGACTTTCTCCAGTCCATCGATGTTCTTTGCCTTGGGATGAAATGTCCTGTAAAGCTCAAGCATAACTCCCCAGATCAAGAGGGTTAACGTCCGGTGCGTTTGGTAGCCATTCATCTTTGCCAATAAATTCACTGCACTTAGTGGTAATACAGTGTTCAGCCAACATATCTGTGTGAGTAGGCGCACCGTCCTGCTGGGAAATGAAACCAGACGGTAGAAGAGACTTGCATTTTTTCGATAAGACTGGGTGAAAACGAAGATTTAGCGTTGGCCTTAGCCTCGTCCGGAACGGACGACGTCAGAGTTATTTGGCTGTTACGAAAAAAAATTTATCTGTAAAAATTAGAACGAAATAACAGTTGCCAAAGCGTTCATCTGCATATGTTGCAAAAATACCAGAGAAAATTTAAATGTTTAAACTTATATAAACTTACAGTTTTTCTAAGTTGGAAACCCCTTTACATTGTGAAATTTTGATAGAAAAATCTCCACTGATCGTCGAGAAATTGCATTTTATCCGGTGGGACATTTTATTTTGAGCCATCCTGTATAAGAATGGGAAAAATGAAATACAAAGTATTATTCTTGAAAGTCGCCACATCTTTAGATTAGTTAGGCCTATACGGCATGCATAGGCAACGAGAAGTTTGTGTAGAATATTACGAGAATTTTAAATTTTTAATAATATAACTACTATTAATATTTTTGATTCTTAATATTTCTTGGTATAGTTTGAAGTTTTTCGTTGACAAGCTGATAGACGAGGGAGGTCTGCTGATGCTGCTGCCGTTCCTTCTGACGCAACATAAAGTATGGAAGAAATGCAAACTCAGAATTTTTACTGTGGCACGTAAGTACAGAAAATGTTAATCATCTTCATGCGATAAAGAATTTGTTTTGATGCAAACACCGGATACTTGTTGTTCGATAACAAGTGACAGTTTTTAGCCAAGTTTTTGCCCAGCAACGCTGCGGTAATTATGTGTCCATCCGTCCGTCTGTCACACTCGTAAGCCGTGTAAGGCCGTGGTTACGTGCAAAATAAAACTGTTGAATAACTGTTTTAGTCGCCGTCGACCGCTAAAAATCTGCAAATTTATGCAACAATTTTATCGGCTAAAACAGTTTTATTTCTCTTGCAGGCGTGCAGACATGTAAAACAAAACACTAAAACGTTTTAAAACGTTTGTACCACGTCTTTATTTTACGTGTAACCACGACATAAAACGGCTGAACGTATCATCATATTTTTCTCACCACCTGAGAAAAATATTCTCATTTTCTTCACTCTTGTTTCCTCGTATCAAGCAGAGCAGCTCGGCGAATAATATTATACCAACGATGTGACCGTCAACTGGCTCTTTTTATGGGTGGGTTGTGAAGAATTTGCAATTTTCGTCCAATATCTGGCTGTATCTCGGAAACGATACAATGTGCGAACACAGTGACTATGAGGAAACCTTTTCTCGTACTTTAACGGGCGCTGAAAACCAAAAGTTTATGATAATTGATGCGGAGAAGGAGGACGAATACGACGACAAGTTATATTTTGTGGAGATATCTGTGTGTCAGTATAAATAAGATAAGATGAGATAAGATGGGACGGGATGGGATGAAATGGGACGGGGCGGGACACGGCACGACGCGACAAAACACGACGAGACAAGATATTTATTGAAGTACAACCATCAGCGGTTGAAAGTATACAATGCAATTAAAGAACACGTGCAATTAAAGAACACTTTATCACGAAAATAAAAGATCATTATAAGTATAATACAGCACTCTATTACTATTATTTGAAACAATATGAACATAAAAATTATTAAAACTCTAAAACTGCTTGGAAGCACGCTATATGATACAAAATCTCTTCTGTGACGAGTAGCTTTTGTTAAGTGGAAGCTGATGTGGATATGCAGGCCGTAAAACTGCTTGACTGTGCGACACTTTAACGGGTGGTAATAAGTAGTGGAAGGGGTGTTTTGAATAACAAATTATCAGACGTCACAGGATTACTGTTGATGCGTGTAACGCGAGCAGAAATCGAAGACAACAGCATACAGATGAAGAAGGACCTGCAGACATTCCTGTATCACCTTCGCATCAACGCCGAAGTGCAAGTCATTGAGATGGTTTGTTGTCGTTTTCTGCTGATCGGCTTCAGTGTCGAATGTTTTGCAGTTCTGTGCAGCGTGAGTGGAGGAGTGGCATGCAGTGTGTGCTGTACATAGTGTTCTGGTGAATGCAGACAGTGCGTGCTGTGAGTAGTGCTTGCTACGTGCTGTGGCAGTCGTGTCTGTGTTTGTCTGTGTTTACGATGCACAACCAAATTAATTAGCATATCACCCGGCTGATTGCTAATTTAATTGATATGATAGACCGATGTCACATGTGACAGTCTGACAGAACGAGTCAGCTATTATCGCGTCTATGTTAACGTTGTTATGTCAACGTTATATTAGTAACAGTATTACTACTAGTCTACTACCACTATTACAGTGAAAGAATTTTTAAAATCAGTCAATATTCGGAAAAGAGATGAACATGAGTATGGTGTCCACCTTTTCGACTCTCGGTCTAGTACTGTTACTAGTAGTAGTATTAGTAATGTACACATTAGTATAATATTTCCCCTCTCCCACCGACTGATTACTTGGTAAATGAATCGGCATGTTTTTAGTAGTCTTTGGCATTGTCATCTTGGCAAGTTGCCCAGATTAAGCTAGTTCAGCTAGCTTTTAGGTGCACTATAATATTCCCACTTACTTACTTACGTATATTTGCAGGGATCGGAAGTCTCGAGACATTTCTTGGTCTCGAGACGGTCTCGAGGCGCATTTTTAGTGCCTTGGTCTTGGTCTCGGTCTTGAGAAAAATGTTCAGTATACTTCGGTACTTCAGTTGCCAGTAACGTGCTCACTGCTTAATGTAATTTTTATAACCTATAGAGACTGTTTTGCTCTTTTTTCCTGTTTTGAACTTTGGTGAAATAAGTCTGCCATACGATTTTTTCGATAGCTATTTCGCGATCATGTACGAGCGTAAATAATGTGATTTTCATTTGATGTCTTGGTCTAGGTCTTGGTCTTGGTCTTGGCACGACTTTCTTGGTCGTATCACTAAATGTTTGTATCGATACTAGTGTAGCCTATTATTTCCTATCCGCCCAACCAACGGCGTCTCAGTACTGGCAGTTATTGTTAACTCATAGGTTGAAAAACATGATGAAATGTCAGAATTCGTCAGAAAACAACCTTCAGTGGTGTGAAATGGTCATAACATACGTACACAGCTTATCGGAAGCAGTAACCCGAGTCTGCAAACGCTATGGCATGAGATCGTCGTAGTGGATACAAAGTCTGCTGGTACATCCCAAGGACAAGCCC
>Ga0209679_1001460_pt1 | contig 10193 bp, 10 predicted proteins | sample WorMetHEROISLAND_4_FD_187408 | JGI IMG/M metagenome (GOLD analysis project Ga0209679, IMG submission 187408) | Marine gutless worms symbiont microbial communities from Max Planck institute for Marine Microbiology, Germany - Olavius sp. 2 HERON... ...
TTCAGCCTCGATCTCCATTCCCACAACGCTTTCTCAACATCGATTCACCCCTCATACGTGCATGCGTAACCATCATGGCCAGCGGGCCGGTCAAGCGCCGGCGCCACCGTCTATTGCTTTCGGTGAAAGCGATGGTGTGTTTCATTAATAAATGTAATAAATTTAATTTATGTCTTTATCATAAGTTGAATTTATAATGAGCGCGCGACATGATGGCGGCTAAAATCCATCATTTGATGATATGAAGTAATGAAGCTTTTATCCTATTATCATAACTTCATTTCATCGTTTGGTAGCCCATGACCAATATCATTTCTGTATTGAACCCCAAGGGTGGTGCTGGTAAGACCACCTTGTCCGTTCATCTTGCCCGCGCCCTGCATCTCAAAGGACAAAAGGTTTTGCTGGTGGATTCCGACCCCCAGGGTAGTGCGCGCGACTGGCACGAAGCCGGAGACGGGAAAGGCGGTTTTCCAGTTGTCGCCATTGACCGCCCTACACTGGACAAGGATATTCCCGCCCTTGCCAACGGTTATGACTGGGTCATCGTCGATGGCGCCGCAAAGCTGGAGAAGATGAGCGCGAGCGCCGTCAAATGCGCCCACCTTGTGCTTATCCCCATACAGCCTTCCCCGCTCGATATCTGGGCCTGCGATTCTCTGATCGACATGATACGGACAAGGCACCAGATAACCGACGGTGTTCCGACAACCGCCTTTGTCGTCTCGCGGGCCAAGAAAGGAACCGTTCTTGCGCGAGAGATTACGGACGCCGTAGGTGAATACGGCTTTCCCATCCTTCAAGGGCCGCTCCATGACCGCACGGCCTTTGCCGCCGCTCTGACGGGCGGGTCAACCGTTCTTGATGATGACCCGGACAGCCAGGCAGCATGGGAAGTCAACCACATGGTCAAGCAGGTTGTGGGGGCGTTCTCATGACAGCCAAGCATCAACCCCTGAGAATCAAGAAACCAGGCCAGGGCCACAGGCACCCGCAGGCCGAGGTGTTGACCGCCGCTTCCGTGTCTATGCAGACCGTCAGGCTTAACGTCGAAATTCCGAAGGTCAAACGGCAGGCCCTCAAATCCAAGGCCGCCGCAGACGGTAAGACGGTCCACGAGATTATCAATCAGCTTATCGATGACTACCTTGCCGGGTGAACAGCTCCCACCTGGTGCTTCTTCCACTGCGCCCTGGCGGCTCCACCCATGACTCAATCTAAAGCTCACGAATGTACCAACCAAGTATCTGCTCCGGGGTCACAACAATTCTCCCAACGGAGGCAACGATGAAAGATGTGAAGAAAATACACGGCCTCAAAGAAATCGCTGGCAATCCGAACCTGCCGGAGCGCAAACCACGCAAGTGGAATCAGCCCATCGAGACCGATTGGCTGATCGCGAACAACGATTTAGTTGGATTTGAATCCGAACAGGAGATCGCATTTCTCCACACCGTGTTTTGCCAGACGTGCCTTCCTTACCGCAACCCAGGCGACGCCGTGCGGACCTGGGAGAGACATCAGGGCGCGGTTCACTTGCTGATTAAGGCCGGGGAAGTTTTACACCCCCGGACAAAAAAATGGCAGCCGGTTGGGCTGCCTCTCGGGACCAAACCACGCCTGATCTTGGCCTACCTGAGCACGCAGGCTATCAAGACGCAAAGCCCTGTAATCAATGTCGAGAAAAGCCTGACGGCTTTTGTGAAGCGGCTAGGTCTAGCAACCAAAGGCCACAATATCCGCATGATCAAGGACCAACTCACCCGGTTGTTCGCAGCGGATTTACAGTTTGGAGGCATCCGAGACGAGCGGGTGAAGATCACCAAAGCGAATCTGCTTACAGGCATCGAGCTTTGGTTCCCGAAGACCAAGCAACAGCGCGTCTTCTGGCCTACTGAAATCCTGCTCAGCCTGGAATATTTCGAGAGCCTGCTAAACCACGCCGTACCCTTGGATGAACAGGCGATAGCGCGGCTAGCCAACAACGCCATGGCGTTCGATGTGTATACATGGCTTGCGCAACGCCTGCACCGTGTCCCAACCCACCGTCAGCATCTCGTCCCCTGGGCCTCCCTGCACGATCAATTCGGGCAAGGATACGAGCGGATCAGGAAATTTAGGGAAGTCTTCAAGGCAACCCTAAAAACCGCTTTGGAGGCTTACCCGGAAGCCCGGCTGGAAGAAGACCGCCGGGGCCTGATTCTCTACCGCAGCAAACCGCCAGTTTCAGAACACGCGGACGCATAAATCATCCACAAATGCTCGTGGACGGCGGAAGTTATCCACGACCATTTTGGGGCGCCCTAAAACTACCTTCCCGATCGTTTCCGGTCCGTCCAAATCCGACCGAAAATCCCTCAATCCAAGGGATTCCACGGTGGACCATTACCGATCATTTCAGTCTGACATTCACGACCATTTTGGGGCGCAAACCGATAGCCTGCTAGATACCGATAGTTAAGCCGCCCCGAACTGTGGAAAACGCCTGACGGAGCAGCGCAGCCTAGTCGCACCGTGGCCCAGTCCTAAAACGCGCACGAGCAGCTCTGAACGCTCCATTTCAGGAACCTTGAAGGCAGGTGGAAGACTTGGAGAGCCCAAAGGCAGAAGACCGCACAGATCGTGCAAACGGAAGGCTCTTTCGCTGATCGCCTTACTGTGGGCATCCTCGCTGCGCTCGGACCGGGGGAAAACCCATTCGCAACCTGTTGAAAAAAACAAGTTTTTTCCAACAGGTTGCGAACCGGTTTTCTCCCCTTGCCCACAGAGGCTCTGGCGACAACAACAAATTTTCTCTTTTTCTTCTTTCCAAACCGTTCAGAGAGTCATCCGCCTGTAGACGCAAGCCCAAACCCAATGACCGCGAGCAGGACGGGAGACGTGAATAAGCCGACAAGCATCAAAACCCAAGCCAATGCATTAGCCCCACTCATCTTCCCTCTCATCCCTCTGTTGCTTTTCATATCCCTCTTTCATCTGCTGGACAGACGGCAGATCAATCATGGTTAGCCTGCAGTTCTTGACCTTCGCGATGCGAGAGAGGTGGTTATACCGTTGGCGGTAGGCTTCATACTCTTGCACTTCCGCGTTTTTGAAGTCTATGAAGAACCACGGCACCACGAGGAACACTCCAGCAACACCAAGGGCTACATTTTTTACTGTTTTATCTTTCTTGGGTAATAGACGCTGAATTTCGCCTTGGATATCCGTCATTTCAAGTCCAAGTGCTTTGCATGATTTTCGTTCATCGCCGTACTGGGAAATCGTAACCGGATTAGGTGTCCGGCCAGCGCACGCGGCGAGAAAGCAAACAGTCGTTAAGACGGCGATTAGTTTCATGGTTTTCCTTGTTGTTTCTTCGGTGCAGGACGTGGAAGCCTGAAACCTGGGAGGCTGAGTCGACCTGAAAGCTACCAAAAGCCGCTAAGGCCCCTCAGAGGCTCTGAGAGCTGCCTACTACCAAACCATTATATCCCCCAAAGGCCCTTAGACGAGCATTAGAACCTGTTTTCCCCATCATGGACGTCCAAAGGAAACCTTTTACCTTCGATTAATCCGGCCCATTCCGACCTGCCCTAACTGGTTTACTAAAATTATCGTGGATAAGGTCCGTAAGAAATTCCCTTAGTGGGACGAAGCGATATTCCCCCGGTCCGAGCGCAGCGAGGATGCCCACAGTAAGGCGATCGGCGAAAAAGCCTTCCGTTTACACGATCCGTGCGGTCTTCTGCCTTTGGGCTCTCCAAGTCTCCCACCTGCCTTCAAGGCTCCTGAAACGGGCGTTTCAGGACCGGGCCACGGCGCATTCAGGTTGCGCCGCTCCGTCAGGCGTTTTCCACAATTCGGGGCAGCTTAACTATCGGTGAGCTACCCGTGGATAACTTCACCGACTATCAGGTTTTCCCACAAGGATCACACACGCCGAAACCGACGGTGGACTGTGTCTTAGGGTCAACCCCGTGTGATCGGCCTCGATCTTGGCCTTCGGGTAGCAGCCAAGAACCTGGAACATCGCGGTACGGAAGACGGCTTTGAAATTGTCCATCCGACTGTGACCTTCTCCAAACTGCCCCTTGATCGCTGCCCACGTGATGAATTGTGGCTTCCCACGAGGGATGCGGTGTAGGCGTTGGGCGAGCCAAGCGTAGATGTCCAGGGCCATGGCCAAATGTGACAGCGCCGCCAGCGCCCGCTCGTCGAGCGGCACGGCATGCTTTCGGAGGCTCACGAAGTAATCGAGACTAAGCTGGATGGTCGAAGGCCACAGGACACGCTGTTGTTCGTCCTTTGGAAACCAGATGTCTAAGCCGGAAACAACCTTTCCGTATGGCGCACATAATGGTGCCCACAACGAGACAACAAGACAGTCATAAAGAGTTAATGAAAAATGTCTTATTTCGACGAATCTAGCTCCCAACTCTACGGCTCCCCAAGCCAATTCGCCCAGGGTCCCAAAAGCAGCTTCGAGAGGGTGTGGGACAGCATAGAAAAAATGTGGGATAACCTGTTGGATGCCTTGCCCGCTGACAATTCATGCACCCTATTAATAGTAATTATCCTATTGGCAGGACTTATCCTGGGGCTAAGAAAAGCCGGATTTACCTTCGAGGTAAGAAAGGACGAAACTGAGCTTAGGCTAGAGATAAGAAAGAAGAAAAGAAGCAAGAACCGAGAAACAGAAGAGAGGTAGGTGAGGGCAGCAAAAAATAAAAGGAAGCAGACCGATTAGTCAGCGTGTACTTAATGGGACTTCATACCTAATCTATTTTAGTGGGTTTGCGTAAGTTTTGCGGAACGGTCTGCAAGGGAAAATCCCAGCCGAGGGGAACGCTCGGCACGGAAGGTAACGCCACGGAGCCCAATGCCAGCTCACTGGCATGGAACTGCAACCTCAACGCAGCAACGATGCGCAACAGCCGCCTGAAAGGTTCTCAGAGCCTCTCTCCGGCGGTTGCAGGTTGTTGAAGGGGGACTTGGCAAAGCAGAAAAAACCACGCTACGGGCTTCTCAGAGGCTCACGTTCCGGCGCCACAACGATCTCCCAAGGAGGAAACGATGAAAGAGAAAAAACGACACTTAACCCTGGTAAAGAAACGCAGCTTGGAGGCCAACGTCTCCATTGTGACCGAAACCCTAGAGCAACTCGCCTTCCAGCATACCGTGCTTTGCCAAACCTCACTCCCGTACCGCAATCCTGGGGATGCCGTGCGTAAATGGGAGCGGCAGCAAGGCAATGTTGCGCTGCAGATCGAAGCAGGTGCCACCCGCCACCCGGAAATCAACCGGTGGGTCGAGTTGGGCCTGCCGTTCGGCTCCAAGGCACGCTTGATTCTCGCTCACCTGAACGCTGAGGCACTTAGGACCGGCTCCCCTGAAATCGAGACCGAACGCAGCCTGACGGCCTTTGTCCGGCGTCTTCAGGACCCGACTAGACGGGGAAAATCGGGACCGAACGGTCACGAAATCCGCACGTTCAAAGACCAGCTCATGCGTCTATCCGTTGCCGTTATCCGCATGGCCATGACGGCGAACGAACACACCGTGCAGCTCAACAGTCAGTTCGTGGACGTAACCGAACTGCGGCTAACGAAAGATGAACATAACCAGGCTTGTTGGAGTCCGACCCTTCATCTGAATCACCAGTACTTCGACAGCCTGCAAAAGCACGCCGTTCCGCTCGACGAACGGGCGCTGGCGGCGCTGTCACATTCGGCCATGGCCCTGGACATCTACGTTTGGCTCGCCCAACGCCTGCACCGCATCCCTCACGGAAAACTACAGTTCATCACGTGGGCGGCGATCAAGGGGCAGTTCGGGGCGGAGCCTGCTACCCGAAGGCCAAGGTTGAAGCAAGCCACAAGGGCCTGACCCTAAAACACAGCCCACCGCCGGTTTCGGCGCGTGTGATCCTTGTGGGAAAACCTGATGGTCGGTGAAGTTATCCACGGCTACTTTGGTGGAGAATCCTATCAGATACTTATAGCCGACCTAGTTGGCGGCCCCAACCTGTAGTGCGGTTGAATTTCCTATCCTGAGCCGTGAAGCTATTGCGATAATAGAGAAGAAGCATGGCACAATTCTTTCCGCAACTAACTAAACAAACCCTTGATAGCATGAACGAGGGTGAAAAACGGCTTGCCCAACGCCTGGCGGCGTCGCTGGAGGATGATTGCCTGGTCTGGCATGACATTCCTATTAGTAAAGGTCGCTACTACCCGGACTTCATCATCCTGCATCCATCGCGCGGTCTGCTGCTTCTGGAGGTCAAGGATTGGAAGCTATCAACCCTCGAAAAGATCGATAAATCCAACGTCTCTTTGTGGATTGACAATAGCCCGACCACTAGGAAGCACCCTCTGGAACAGGCCCGCCAGTATATCCATGAAGTGGTGAATAGGCTGTCACGTGATTCTACGCTGTGCCAAACCACCGGGGCCTACAAGGGGAAGCTAATCGTTCCCTATGGGCGGGGGGCGGTGTTCACCAAAATCTCTCGCAAGCAGATCAAGACGGTGATTCCTGATGACCAATGCGAGAATGTGCTGCCGGATCATCTGGTAATTTATAAGGATGAAATGACCGGGAGTGCCGATGCGAAGCGCTTCCAGGAGCGATTGTGGGGGATGTTCGACTATCAGTTTGGCGAATCGCTGACTCCGGATCAGATCAACCGTATCCGCTGGTACTTATATCCCGAAGTGCGTATCAATGATGCCAGCCGGGGCGATCTGTTCGATACTGATGAGGAGGACCCGCCGGATAGGATCGAGACCATGGATCTTCAACAGGAGCAACTGGCCCGCAGCTTTGGGGAAGGACATCGCGTGATTCATGGCGTAGCCGGTTCCGGTAAGACCTTGATCTTGGGGTGTCGTTGCCTGTACCTCACCCAGGCAATGAACAAGCCGATCTTGGTGCTCTGCTTCAATATTACCCTGAGCCAAGTTAAAGACCGTTATCTCCGCCATGGGGTGCGGTGAACAGGTACAAATATACCATTTCCACGGTTGGTGCAGACAACAGATCGAGACCTATCATGTTGATATGGTCGAGTCGGATAAGCCCGATCATTGGAAGCGCCAGGTGGATACTGTCATAAGGGCTGTGGACAAAGGACAAATCCCCAGGGCTCAGTATGGTGCCTTACTGATCGATGAGGGCCACGATTTCGAGGCGGAGTGGTTGAAATTGGTGACGCAGATGGTGGACCCGGAAACAGATTCACTGCTGTTGCTCTACGATGATGCCCAGTCTATTTACACGAAACGTTCGGGCCTGGGCTTTAGTCTCTCCAGCGTAGGGATCAAAGCGCGGGGCAGAACGACCATTCTGAAAACCAATTACCGTAATACTCGTGAGATCCTCGATTTTTCCTATTCCTTTGCCTGTGATCACATCGGCCCACAGAGTACCGATGATGATCACATTCCCCTTATCGAACCCAGGGCATCGGGAAACAGTGGACCGAAACCGGTGGTAAGAGAGCTCGATAGTTGGGCAGAAGAGATCAAGTTCACCGTAGCCCGCCTGGAGAAATGGTATGAACAGGGTATTGCCTGGGGCAATATGGCAGTACTCTATGCGTCGGTTTCTCATGGGAAACAGCTTGCAGCTGAATTGAAAAAGGCTTCGCTACCTCATCTATGGATGGCAGAGCCGGATCATAAAGCTGCCTACCGCCCAGGGGATGACAAGATTTCTCTGCTAACCATTCATAGCAGTAAGGGTCTGGAGTTTCCCCGTGTAATCATAGACAGAAGACCCGTCTGTTCTATGTCGGTATGACACGTGCCATGGAATGCTTGCTGATAACTGCTTCTGCGAAAACCGAATTCGGCCGAAAGTTATTGGCAGTTGCAGCTCAATAATTTCTATCGTTCGACCTGGGTAGTTTGCGGATGCCAACCGGCTGACGGTTTGTCTATAAGAAGCTGAAATCAAAAAACCATACGCTCCCTCTATGCCGACCTGGAGAGTACGTGCGTGCTCACTCCGTCAACGGCTGCGCTGTCCTCCAGTCGCTGCGCTCCTTGCGGCCCCTACGGGGTGACTTCCGTTCCGCTCGCCCGTCAACCGGTCAGTGTCGGCTCCGAGGGAATGTCGCTCTGTCTCTCCAAGGGAATCTCTCATGGGCCTAACGGCCCTCAAAGCCCTTGTCTGCGCACAGTTCGTGCGATCTCCCACCGTTTAATGCTCTAAGCCGCTCCTTGCGGCTTCCTGTGCTTTTTCCTGGCCATACCCTCCAAGACGCCTGAAAGGGGTGTTGAGCGCCGCTCGTGTGCATTCTGCCGTGCGCATTCACGAAGGAGTTTCATAGTGCAGCTGAACGTGACGCTGCGTGGACCTGATTGGGGCAACTGAACAGATCGGCAGCCTCATTGCCGAAAACGCCAAGGTTGGCTCCTTGATCGAACGCAATGTTGCCCCTGTTTTGCAGGGACAATTATAGATTTTATTTATTAACTTATGGACGCTTTACACATAGATATTATTTATATTATAAATAATATCTATAAATTGCGTGTGGTAATTGCGTGGGGTCTTCGGGGTTGAGCCGCGAAATCGGCCGTTGGGGTATGCCCGCCTCTCCCCTCCCCCCCCCCTCTGCGCGCGGCTGGAAATCGAAGATGGTTGGCCCGTTTTCATGCATTGCTTTCGTTTCATAGAAACGAAAGCAATAATATATGATTGAAGTTGAATGGGTGATTTTTAATTTAATAGACTGATTTTATTCACTTTAATTTAAAAGCACAGCACTAACGCTTTGGGAGAAAGCGATAGACGGTGGCGCCTGTGCTCGACCGGCCCGCTGGCCATGATGGTTACGCATGCACGCATGAGGGGTGAATCGATGTCGAGAAAGCGTTGTGGGAATGGAGATCGAGGCTGAAATTTTCGCAAATCAGATCACGCTTCTGGTAACTATCGGATTTAAATATCGTAGGCAACCGATGGATTGGTGGGTTATTTTATTTTTTCGGGTTTTTGTAAGTTGGACCACTTTTGTCCACAAGCAAGTCTCGTGCCAGTGAGCTGGAATTGGGCGCCTTGGCGAGAGCTGTCAATACCGAGAAAAGTGTTGACAGCTCTCCCAGGGACGCAATTATTGGCCAAGGTCAAAGGTCAATAGTTGCAGGCAGATCAGCGTCGCTCAGGTCTGCGTCGCTCAGATCTGCGCTGCTCAGGTCTGCGTCGCTCAGATCTGCGCTGCTCAGGTCTGCGTCGCTCAGATCTGCGCTGCTCAGGTCTGCGTCGCTCAGATCTGCGCTGCTCAGGTCTGCGCCGCTCAGTTTCGCGCCGCTTAGATTTGCGCTGCTCAAGTCTGCGTTGCTTAAGTCAACGCCGCTCAGATTTGCGCCGCTCAGGTCTGTGTTGCTCAGGTCAATGCCGCTCAGTTTCGCGCCGCTTAGATTTGCGCCGCTTAGACTTGTGCTGCTTAGATTTGCGCCGCTCAGGTCAACACCGCTCAGATTTGCGGCGCTTAAATTTGCGCCGCTCAGGCCTGTGTTGCTCAAGTCAACGCCGCTCAGGTTCGCGCGGCTCAGGTCTGTGTCGCTCAAGTCAATGCCGCTCAGTTTCGCGCCGCTTAGATTTGCGCCGCTTAGTTGTGTGCTACTCAGTTCAGCGTCGCTCAAATTTGCGCCGCTTAGATTTGCGCCGCTTAGTTGTGTACTGCTCAGTTCAGCGTCGCTCAGATTTGCGCCGCTTAGATTCGCGCTGCTCAGATTTGCGCTGCTCAGTTCAGCGTCGCTCAAGTCTGCGCCGCTCAAATTAGCGCCGTATAGGTTTGCGTTGCTTAGGTCTGCGATGTGTAGGTTCGCGCCGCCTAGGTCTGAATAGCTTAGGTTTGCGTAGTTTAGGTCCGCTTTTACTAGGGGTTTACCCGCTAAGTTTGTTCCCGTTAGGGTTTTGCTGTTGGTCTCGATAATTAGCTTGTTATCGAGGTTGTAGATTTTCATTTTTTCGCTCCTGTTGTGTGTTGCGTCACCTGAGAACCTTTCAGGCGGCTTCTGTGCATCGTTGCTGCGTTGGAGTTGCAGTACTTTATCTTCTGCTCCGGGCGTTCCTCTCGTGGGATGTTTTCTTGCAGACTGTTCTGTTGGACTTGCGTGCTGCTCTGTTCTGGTTAGGACGGCTGATGATTGATTAAATTCTGAATATCATAGTTTGAGTAAGGAATGACACTTACTCAT
>Ga0209679_1001461_pt1 | contig 10191 bp, 7 predicted proteins | sample WorMetHEROISLAND_4_FD_187408 | JGI IMG/M metagenome (GOLD analysis project Ga0209679, IMG submission 187408) | Marine gutless worms symbiont microbial communities from Max Planck institute for Marine Microbiology, Germany - Olavius sp. 2 HERON... ...
TTATTTGATCCCCAATAATTCCAGCATGAAGCCCCCATGCGTGATGATGCGTCAAACTGATGAATAATCCAACTGTTGACTTACATACTCATTAGCCAATAGCCAGAGCTCGTGTAAGTAAAAGAGTAAGCTGCGTGTGAATGTGTAAACAGAAGGGAGCCATGACGACCGGAAGTGAGTGCGCACTAAGCCGGAAGTGGAAACGCGACCGACTTAGTCGACGTTGGCGACGATGTCGCTCCACACCGTCATCAACCGTCTCTTCGCCGTCGCTTGGTCGTCTTCGAGGAGACCCCGTTCCTCCATCCCTGCCCATTACCGGCAACTCTCCCTCCTCATCCCTTGCCGATCCAGATACCGGAAATCACGTGACGAGCGGTTACGAGAGCGAGACGTCGCCGACATCGACAACGACGAGTCCACGCGCCGATGAGTACGTTGACGACGGGCGTCCAGGCAGTTCCAGACACAGATTAGGCTACACCAGCGCCAACAGTCCGCAGCCAGGTCAACGTGATTTGGAACAACGTCGACGAAGAACGTCACCTGACTCCGGACATGCGGATGACTTAGCTGTGTCGTCTGCAGGTGGACCAGAGTCGCCGAGGTCCGTTTAGTGGTTCTGACAAATTGTGCAATATGCAGCAGGATAGTGGAATATATCGGCGTTAGTACGAGTGATACTTGTGTGTGTATAAGTACGTTTTCTTGTCGAAAGACCGGCTTATATGAAGTGAATTACAGTTGTCTATAAGGTTCGTTCGTTCGTTTATTTGCTGTGTCGTCTAAGGTCTGTGGGATTGAAAAGCGGTTGGTAAATAGGTTGCATGTAAGCAAGTTATCGACAACGGCTGAGTGCGGTTTGACATAGTGTTTAATTCATGGCCGTTATTTTGTGGATGGCAACGTTATCTGCCTTACCGATAGCCGAGACGATAAGCTCCACCTCTTACAGACTTTACAGTAAACCGGTTTCACTATCCATGACGTTTAGTAGGTTTTTAGGTAGTTTTCTTGTTTACTAGATTGAGAGGAAGAGTTTTATAAGGGTTTGCTAAAGCTGCAGCGCCTGACATTGATTCGTAATGCCTCCCTTATGGGACATGATGTGGGGCATGCGGTGCATAATTTAACTGATGCTTTTTAAACAAAATGATACAGAACTACAGTATCCTCTCTCATCCACATTTTTACTCCTCGCGTGCTACGTTCCTAACGTAGCGAAGAGGAGTACATGAGAACAATGTAATATTGAGGACCGACGACCGACCGACCGACCTCGCATTTTGGAAAACTTCGAACGGCATTATCTCGGCAACGGGTTATCCGATCGACTTCGTGTTTGGTACAGGTAGGCTTTTCGGGGATGGCGGATCGAATGGACCTACTTCGGGTTACACCAAATCCAAGAGGCGGCCGCCCGCCGTCTTGGAAATTTTCGAATGACCATATCTCTGAAATGGGTTATCTGATCCACTTTCATGAATTAAAGAGCAGCCTTGGAGGAATATCGGAGGAAATAATGAGCGAGGAGTGATTAGATTGGTCACAATCTAAAATATTTCTTGTTCTTCTCTAACGTCATGAACTTCGTACTAATCTTCATTGACAGCTGACCATTCAAGGTTCCTCCCCTGACAATCATTTCTGAAGCATGCAGGGATTTTGCTTTCTACATTGAGTGCAAACAGTTGAGAGTCATCTTTCTAGCTACTATCTATGAATATTGTAACATGCAGGTCGGAGGAAGGGCTGAATGGTTCGACACAGACGGCAGGAGCAGCAGCTGTCGTGATGAGGCGACAGCGAGGCAGCGTCCAGACATCGAGTTCGACGTCACTGCCGCCGCCGAGGTCCCTGAGCTTCTACGACAACCTGTCCCTGAGTGAGGTGTTGGCGGACCCTCAGTCAGAGCTAGAGTTAATCCTCGACGATCTTCGACGAAACATCCGGGCACTGGACGCTGCGCTTAATTCGCCGTCGCCGTCAACATCTTCTCAATGTTTGTTCACCCGCTGTCTAATTTGTACGATACATAGATGAGCTTTGGCGTAGGTGACTTTGAAAATGTTCATCAACTATACAGTAGTAGAAAAAGACGAACTAAATAAGTTGATAAAAATAACAAAGAAACGAAAAAAATGAAAATGAGGGAAAAGAGAAAAAAAACAACAAAAAATTGTGAACAAGGTGTATCATAAAGTTAACTAATTGTCTTAACTACAGTTATTTGGCCGGTAAAACAAAAACCGAATGTCGTTTTTGCTGGACAGTGAGTGGTCATTTGCTGTACACAAGAGTGGAAACAATGTGCGGCAGCCTGCAAGAGTTTGTAGCGAGATAATAAATTCCTGCGGAAAGGTTGCGGAGACAGCAAAGCAGGATAAAAGCACGGTTGGACTGCTCTTGTGTTTCAGGCATGGAAAGACTGGACGCGCTGGAAAGACTTTCAATTATAACAGACGACCAGTCGTCATTGGATACAAGCGATGTGGATACCAACCGTACTCCTGAACTCCTGGTTATTTCGTCACCACCAGCAGCAGCAGCTGGTTCACTGACACCCAATAATGTCGTCACGAGTAGAGCAGAAGCACAAGTTGCCAGCGCACAGAGTACCATCCCACTAGACAGTCAAATGTGCGTTATTTTCTAACAGTGTTATTGCAGTTTTGAATTTTTTTATACCTTAGTGTATACTTTTCATCCAGTCGACTTAACTTTAACATTGTGTTACTTGTTGCACAGTAATAGTTTCTTATACAGATTTTGTTTGATTTGTAATGTGTTATTCACCTTTTATTTAATTTCTGCGCAGCTACAACAAAAGTGTAATTTCCCACACATAGTAGTCATAATTATTCAGTCATATTATGAGAAATGTTATTCACTGCTTTTCCTGAAGCACTATTGGTTGGTTTGGCGTCACCCATAAAACGTTTCAAGCCAGCATTCTCCAGAGGTTCTCTTGCAGCAACATTTGAAGACCAACCATAACCTGTGATAAGCACAGAAAAAATAGCCAGAGGACGTATTAGTACTTAGCCTACCTCTGCTCTGTGATACATAATACATAGATAACGACTTGCTTCCGTTGGTCATACTTATTACTTGGCCATAGTGTGTGTTAAGTTTGGTTGTAAGCAAGTAAATAAGTAAGTAATACTATTTATAAAGCGCCATAATTTGAGTGGAATCATCGTAATCTGAGGCGCCAAGTGACACTGGCTAGTTATGGTCCCGGCGAAATAAGTATGTCTTTAAACTGGCCTGTTTTAACGCTGCTTCTTTATGTTCTGCTGTACACACACCAATGCTGTCCTGTGTGGCAGCCTCTTCAGTTCTGGTTCTCCTTCATAACGTTATGAATACATCTGTAATAAAGCATGTTATTATTGTTATTGTTATTATAGATTATCGTTAGTAATTTGATCTATATCCATTTATTAAGTTTAACTGAAAAAAAAACTTCTGCACGTAAGTAAGTAAAACTGTGAAGTTTTATGCACTATGTGGAATATGTTTCTGGTAGATTTTGAGCGAGAAATTCGTTGTTTACTTCAATTTTAGTGAGAATCACTGTGACGTACGCAAACGTCATCATCGAGAGACAACGAGCGGCTATGATTGGTGGTTGCCGGGTGTTACGTCACATCGAGGGCGGGGCGATGGTCACGTGACCGGGCTGACGCTGAACGCCAGCGAGCTGACATTGGTCCGTCAGCTGAGCCTACTGCGTGTGACGTCACTGCTGGAGAAGCACTGTGAGCAACGAGTGTCTGCTGGCATTATAAACAACTTGGCCAGGTAAATTGATTGCTTTTCTCAACAATGTACCTGTAGAAAATGACAACAGTTCAGTTTCTACTAATTGCCACCTGCTTATTATTGTTTACATATATCACGAACATAGTTTCATTCTAAAGTCGTTGTATTGAACATTTCAAATATAAATAAATAAACGTGATGGTGTTGCTTCTAGCGTAAATTTTAGTGACAGATACAGAAACTAAACAGGTTCATAGAGGTTTAGGCAATGTAAGTTAGTTGTTGGCGTTTACTGTAACAAACAACCAGGCGATGTTTCTTAATAGCAAAATATTTGCTAGTAATTAAACGTGTTTTACAGTGATGGCATTGAGCCATTATTTTATACGGAAACGAAATAACTGCAATTTGGAATATAATTAAGTTGACTTCAGTGCTTTGACGGTGTTGAGCTTCTCCGTTGGTGGTGTTGTACAACATGTCCGTAGCCGGTGTCCGTGTAGTGGAGTTTGACACTAACGCTGCGGGGCACCTTACACTGCTTACAGTAAACGTGCCCGGTGTAAGCCGCTACGCGCTTTTGATTCGCTCGCGATATGTAACCAACCATGTAACGCTGTATGAATGTGTTCTGGTTGCACGATTTGGTAGCAGATTTATTAATATGTTCCGTAACTGATATTCCACTGGATGCGTTTTGGCAGGTTGTTGCTGACGTCACCTGAGAGTGCTGAAGCATCCGATTCAGAGACGAGGGGAGTGTTTGGATCATCTCTGACGTCACGACTACGTCACACTGGTCGTGCAGTGGCACCATGTATCACGAGAGCTCTGCAGTACATCAATGACTCGGCTGCGCGGATGGACGGACTGTTTCGGCGTCCCGGAGTTCTGTCTCGCGTACAGAAACTGCAGGAAATCATGAACGATGATTCCGGTAACTGGATGATGCTTCTGAAGTTGTTGTTGCTGCTGCTGCTTTCTTTGATTCTGTCTTTCGTTCTTCGTTCACTTTTAGCCACCCAACATGCAACTTATTACTTTTTTCCAAAGGCGGGTCCCAAAACGCTACTCGTTGTTGTTGTTGTTGTTGTTGTTATCAGTTCTCTAGAAATCTTTAAGGCTTTCTTAAAACGCAGCGGAGCACAACAAAACTTTGTATATTCCTACAGATCTACCGTCTCAGATTTTTACATTAATTTCCAATTAACGAGTAATTAGCAAAGTTCATTTCATGTTGTCGATTTAAAACTTGACATTGAACATTGAGCTGCAACCTCATTAGTGAAAACTAATGAGGTTGCAGCTCGATGCCCGGCGCCGCCTGCAGCACACTGCGCGGTGGAGCCAATTAGTGGAGCGTAGTGATGAATATTTATGCACAGGCGTAGCTTACCGTAATGTAGTAGAGTGATGACTCACGAACTTGGCTGTTTAGTGGTTAAATTGTACTGTTCGCTGCAGCTCAATTGATATTTCTGCGAGAACGCTGTCGTGTACGGTATAGGCTTAACTGTTGTTTACTGTCGCAGCGTCAGCAGCAACTGCGTTATCATTGTTGTCATCGTCGACGTCGGTGACATTTGACGAGGACACGGACGTATACAGTCTTGCGGACGTCGTCAAGCGCTATTACCGCGAACTACCAGAGTCTGTCTTCACCGATCAACTCGCTCACATCCTCGTCGATATTTTCTCCTGTAAGTTCTCTGCTCGACATCTCTGCTACCCGCAGGGATTTCAACAGGATTTTCGTTTTGGTGGTACATGCTGGCAGTCGGGGATGGACCAATGAAAATGGATAAAATTTGTACTATTTGAGACTAATTTCACGGGATTGCTTGCTTAGCCGTGTTACATACAGATTAGAGATTTATATACGCTTGTAATAGGTTTATATTCTGCTGCATAAATCCAACAGATATATAAGTCTAACAGTACTGTTGGACTTATATAATTTCTTAAACCACGTATTTTCGATATTCCCACTCCCACGGAAACCATTCCAATTCCCATCTTTTCATTCCCATTCTCACGGGAATCCCACGGGAATCACATTTCCACGGGGAATCCCATTCCCGTACACATCTCTAATCAGCAGTTATCCACACCACGAAAGGGATTGCAACATTTTGGGGTATACCCAGTATTTTGATGTGTTCACCTGGTTGAGAGCTAAAGGCCTATTTCCACTACGGCTGCGCTGCGCTGCGATAGTGAGAGATAGTTAGCGATAGTGCGAGATAGGGAGAGATAGTCAGCGATAGTCCGCGATAGTGAGAGATAGTTTATAGCACTAGTGTTTCTATATCTACTATCGTTCACTATCGTTCACTATCGCTCACTATCGCGGACTATCGCTGATATCGCGAAGCGCAGCGCAGCGCAGCCGTAGTGGAAATGCCCTTTAATAAAATTCCTTTCTATCCATCGGCCATTTTTATTACTACATAACACAGTGTAAAGTTTCCCTCAGTGCTTCTACGATGTCGGTTGGGTGACGTAGGAAGGGCATGTGGCCTCGAAAAAGTCCTGCTCCAACAATTTCCAAAAGTGAACTTTTGGGAGATTACCTGGAGCACATCCGGAAAAATCGGCTGGTCAAACGGGTTGACCGGTTGACGCTTTGTAAGGTGTAATATTGGACATTTTTGGATACTGAGACTTTTTCATAATACAGATATTTATTGTTATCGTTTATGTTGTTTAACAGTTTAACTGAAACTCGCCGTTTTTATTCTCCCTGCTTTCATCATTCGTCGCCCCTTCACTATCCCCATCTACCGTTGACGACAAATGTGCCAAGCACAATTTGGGGGGAATTTTATTAAAAGTTTAACCAATTCCAGTATACAAAATTCCGTATAATAATTGCTGTCAGATGAGTTTTTCCCTATCAGAAGAATACACCAAAATCGATGTCGCTGGAACTTCGCCCCAGACCCCACTGTGGGACCTTACAGCGCTCCCCCAGACCCTCTAGCTGGTTTCAAAGGGGCCGCTTCGCGGCAGGAGGGGAATGGAGGGGAGAGAAGGACTAGGGGGAGAGGGAGAGGGGAAAAGGAGGGGGAAGGGGGAATAGGGAAGGGCGGAGAAAAGGAGAAGTTGGGGGAATAGCGCCTTGGTTGTTGGTTGTTGGGGGGATAGACGCCCCTGCCCTTGTGTCTCTGTCACCAAGCAGTATAATTTGATACCGGACAAGGGGCGGTGACACTCTGCGGCTGGAAAGGTAGCCGTAAGGTCTGGCGTTGCTGGCGTCGCACCAGCCATGCGTCACAGACTTTGTGGTTTATCCACTTACGGGCTCAATGACCCAAAGATGGAGATGAGCACCCCTCCTACGATGCGGAGGGGCATGACATGCTTTATCTTTTTACATAAAATATTTATTATCGTATTCGTATTGTATCGTAACTTTTTGTACTCTGTGTGCAGACATTGCGGAGAAAGATCGACTAGATTTATGTCGTAACGCGCTGCTGTTGATGCCCGACGCCAACAGAACGGCAGTGTACCAGCTTATGACGTTTCTTCATCACGTGTCTCAGCAGTCAGAACATAACCAAGTAAACTGATTCAATTAACTAATAATCTAAAAAAAACCACAGGCGCGAAATTTTCGGATGAAATGGTCTTTGCGCATGATTGCTTGGTGACAGAGGCACGTTGGTGTGAACAGCTTGCCTTGAGTTGTTACCTGACAGCACAAACGTTATAAAATTTACAGTGCACACAATGAACAGCAGTTGAACGGTAATTGCGGTGTGTTGCAAATATGACTTTTGCAGAGACGATGCAGTTCTGATTAAAAAAATCTCTCCAAATTTTGAAAGCCCTTGTCTGAAAATTCCTATATTAACTTTGTTTCATTTTATACTTTCAGCAGGTTGAGATTTTTTAATAAGAATCACATCATCTCTAGTCTCTACTGAACGTCACGTTTGCAACACACCGCAATGACGTAACGCTGTAGGCGCGTCAATAATTTCCGTTCTTTCCGTAAATATACGCATCTTTATTTACCAATAAGTATGGTAGCAGCAAATAATATGATAATAAAAAACAAAAACAGAAGAATATAATTACACATTTAAGTAAGTATATATGAGACGTCTTGGGAAATGCTTTTAAGTCTAAACACTCATAGTGTTCATTATTCAATGTGTGGACATTGTTCTGCCAAAAGTTATCAGAGTTTGTCTTAGTCATGGGCAAAGAAAAAGTGGGCTTTTTTCTGAGAGATAGTGTAGTTTTAAATGACGAAAGCTTACAATTTATGCATTTGTTTTTAAATTAGTGAATATTCATGTGTAGATGACAGCAGGAAACCTTGCGGTCTGTTTTCTGCCGTCACTGTTCCGCATCACCGACTACCAACAGATGACACCTTCACTCAATTCTACTCGAGCTGAAGCTACTTCCGGTGCGTCTACACTACGTGGATCTACGCCAGGTAAATCTAATCCAGGTGGAGCCAGTCCAGGTGTGTCGACGGCAACAACAGATGGTTATCAGTTGCGCTACAAGTCGGCGCTGACGTGTCTTGCCACTCTTATTGCTAACGCCGACAACCTGCTTCTGGTAAAGTGCTCATTTACTTACTGCTTTACATTCTGTTTTAATGTAAGTAAGTAAGTAAGTAAGTAAGTAAGTGTACTTGTACATGGCACATTTAAACAAAAAGTCACAAGGCGTCGAGTCTCAGCAAAACAAAAACGTCTTTAGAAGTCGCGTAAACTCGCTCAGGCATATGTCTCGCTGTCGAAGTTCAACCGGCAGATTATTCCACAGCCGAGGTCCAGCAACCGCGAAACTTCTATCGCCTAGCCGCGTCTGTGTCCGACGGACTGCACAAGTGTGAACGTCCGCTGACCGGAGGTGCCGACGTCCCAGATCCGTGACGACTTGGCAGTCCTCCGACAGGATTTCGCAGCCACCATGCCTTCAGTTTAGTGAGACTGGTAGTCGATAACGTTATGCTATGTTGATATCACGGCGTGGCAAAGCCTGCTAGCAGCTGACGACATCAATTGCTGTAGATTAGGGTTAGCTTTTCTCATATTTTACTCCTAAATAACGATATGTGAGGTATCAGGATCGAATCCCACTGTGGAGGGTTGTGTGTTTATCGCGACTGCCTCTATGATATACAGCCTTGGGGATGGACTACACACCCTTACTGCAGCGCGTAGGTTTACTCAGCCTTTCAGAGTCGGACTGGAGCCGTTTCTGCGGCTGTGTCATTTATGATATAAAAGGGGTTAAAGGGCCTGGCTTTTCGATCACGGAAGCTCCGTACTGAGTGCTTTCTAGTAAGACGCTGGGGTCCTTTGTGCCACAACGACGTCTATCCCTGCAGCCTTTTACCCTCAGTGGGACGGTAACATGAGTATCAGCTTTTGGGTTGAGCAGTAATAAAATGGTGATGGTGGATGTGGGCACTAGCGGTCTTTACAGGCGGACTTGCGGCCCAAGTCGGCGACCGATCAACTGTTCTGCATTCATCAAATGAACTTGATGTACCATAAACATTATCCTTATTATTGCTATTATTATTATTATTATTATTTTTTTTTGGCCCATTAGCACAAAGCCGCAGGCTCGAAGATATTATTATTGCTATTATTATTATTATTATTATTGACTGCGGTGATGCTGAACTGATTAATGACATGTATGACAGTTGGATGACGATGTACGACGTGCCCTGGATGACATTTCCCAGTCAGACACTACATCATTAAGTCATCATGAACTGGTCGATACAAACGCCGTCTGGCGAACCGTCTCTGAACCTGACGCGACATCAAACTTGCTTCAGCGGTTGTTTGACGAACTTCTCTTCTACATCACTGACCAGGTTGACAGCATGTTAGTCTTAAGAGTGTGATAATGTAAAGACTGTTTGTAGTTTCATCCACATAGCATTAGGGCAGAAAGTTACGAAAGCCACAGAGGCCTGGCCATAATATATCCTACTGACACTTCTGTGTTGTGGTAAATTTATTTGCCACTAAACCAAATGGCTTTATACATTCTGTGTTAGAAAGGGCCCACTTGGTCTTTACCCATAACTTAGCAGCCAAATTGCAACGAATTTTGATACATTCGTTCCAGATTCCTGGGCCGACAACCTGGAAAGCCCGGTTGGCGACAGATGACAGCCTGACAGGCGGCACCACCAGACGGTTAGTGTCGGCCGAGATCGACGGCCAGGCTGGTCAGCAACGCGACTGGGTTGACCGAGGTATTGCAAGTCATCAGCTGCTGGTACCGTCCCTTAGGGTCCTCAGGTCTTCTGTGTTGTCGATCCTACGACGTGGCGCTCACTGCCGAGACATTTACATGATCCTTTCCACACTACCACCATCCTTGGACGTTTCTTTAAGATTTTTAAAGGTTAAAGCTGTGTATAGCGCTTCA
>Ga0209679_1001462_pt1 | contig 10189 bp, 6 predicted proteins | sample WorMetHEROISLAND_4_FD_187408 | JGI IMG/M metagenome (GOLD analysis project Ga0209679, IMG submission 187408) | Marine gutless worms symbiont microbial communities from Max Planck institute for Marine Microbiology, Germany - Olavius sp. 2 HERON... ...
TACATACATACATACATACACTATTACTTGTAAACCATGTCAACTCGGATTCCGGCGCTAGACATGTCAACCAGTTCTGTCAACTGCGGATATAAGTCAAATGCAGAAATATGACACACGGCCAGATTCAGACACACATGCACAGACAATAACCGGCAATATAGGTCACGCACCAAACTGCAGACACACACGGCTCGGCAAACAGCGGATACATTTTAAACTGCGGATACACAGCTGAACGTGTCGATTACGGACGCACAGTAGGCACCATGCAATTTGCGGAAGAATTTCAATTATGAATTTTCGATCCTGTTTTATACGCACTGGGTATACCGGATGTTAATTTGTATGTGTGTTTACGCGAGTGGGAAAACGCTAATGGATTTGGTGATATCTGTACGTTATGCCATTGCCTAGTTTCCATCCCTACGTAAGGTACGTTGCCGTTGACGTTGTGCCGTTCCGTTCGCACCGTGGCCATTTACTGTGATGTCACAACGGACGGTCATGCTAAATAGCGCGGACAACATGAACACCGGGGACCATGGTAATTAGGCCACAGACGCTCCGATCAAAGGAGTCGCCTCCGCTCTCCCCTCCCTATCCCGCAGTCGGTCCCGTGTTCAGACGCCGACGACGAGTACCTCAGACAGCTGATTGTCCGCGTTGTTAGCAAGTCTTAGACAAATTGTGTCATGTTGCAACGCTGTAATGGAAATTGGACATAACATGATCATTGTTCCCTAATATTTTAATTTGAAATACTGGTGATATTTTCGCCATCTGTAATTTAATTTAATTTAATTGATTTTAATTAATTATTCAGTGAGTTGCGGCATTAGCAATTTTTGATGCGCTTGGTCACCACAACAGCACTGTGCATTTTGTTTACCAAATATTATCGGAATTGCCGTCTCGTACACACCACGGACAGTGGACACGACGACCAAATGGACGTCTACAGCGTACAGCGACGATAGAACCGACTGAAAATAGTCATGCACGAGCTATGACGTCATCACAGTCGGCTGACAGTGAGATTGCTCGACTGAAAGCAGAGAATGCTGAGCTTAAACAACAGATAGCGCTGTTGATGCAAGCATCGTCAACTGCTATCACACCCCAGACTTGGACTAAGACTGTACCGGAAATAACGTCACACAATAGTCATCAGCGAAATGGCTATGGACATCATCAGATCCAGAGGTCACAACAAAATAATTGGACGCCGCAACAGTATCCGGCGTCTGGACAGGCTACTTTTGGCAACATGCCATCAATGTCTTCAGGGACCTCTGCCCTCCGATGTTTTAACTGCCATGAAATTGGACACATGCGTCGTCATTGCCCTCAATTGGGTCAAGTAGTTGGAAATGACTGGGACAGCAGTACTGTGCCAACGCAAATACGGAGCGTTACGTCACGTGACACAGACTCAGCTAAAGTCTGTCTACGCTTAACAATCGACAGTACACCATGTCTTGGACTCTTAGACAGTGGATCTGATATCACTGTTATACCAGCTAACTTGCTCGGCTCATCGAGTCTGCTTACCACAGAGCAGCGATGTGTCGCCGCTAACGGAACTACTATATACGCTCTTGGCCGAGCGGTGGTCCGAGCACGAGTCGGGAATCAACAGTGTACGATTAATGGACTCGTATCTGAGGACGTCAGCGAGTTAATGCTTGGCATTGACTTTCTGAAAGACAACGACGCATTATGGAACTTTACCTGCAATGAACTTGTACTTGGAGGCCAAGTTCACCAGCTTGAGACGCGAGAACGACACATTTCATTGTGTAATCGCGTCATCTTGATGGACGACGCTGTCGTTCCATCGACGTCGCATACCGACGTGGACATCAAGACATTGCTCAGAGACCCGCTTGATTCGGCCTACTCTGAGAAGGGTCATGACACCCGTCACTTCACAGGTGGATGGCACGAATCGTCGTGCGACACCGCCAACCAACCGGAAGTAGTATGCCGACATGTGAACTCAACGCCGGAGCAAGACATTAAATTCGCTAGAAGCGAAGACGCCGATCAATTTGATTCGGCGTCTGAACAACAGAACGATGATATTTCGGTCGATGAGAATATCGACAAATCTAGCAGCTCGTCAGATGACGATGACAGTATGACGCTTACCAGTGCGACTGAACGTCTACAAACTGACGGACTTGTTCGTCCAGGAACAAAGAGATCAAGACCGTTTGTTATATACCGAAATCAACAGAGGGCAGGTACTGGGCCACGGCCAAAGTCCTGGCTAACCGCCAAAAATCCGGGAAATCTACTGCTAAATGATTCTCGACTGATGGCACAGCCTTCAGTGCCGCGACGTAGACCGTCAAAACGACTGTCATACTTACCGTATGGTAATGACTGCAGCTACTATGGAGCTGACAGCGTTCAGCTGGCGCCTTTTGAACGAGAACGTCGCTCACCGGCGTATTATGCTGGCTACAGCATGTAAATGACGGATTTGGACCGGGTACAGTCATTGGACAGACTCGTCCAATGGAGGGGACATGTGGCCTCTCCTCCCCACTGAGCCACACTGACAGACTGCTTTCTGCCAGATAACATTAGCTACACAACTATGTCACCATAACGCCTGCTATGAATCAGCGACGAAAAGAGTTTTATCGTCGTCAACTGTGTTATTAACAAATAACACCCAAGGAGTACAAACCTGCCAATCGTCAACCAATACTGACGGTACACGACTGAAAAGAAAGGCAGTATCACATCAATGATGACAGCGCATCACTACTGCGCGGCTTCATGTTTACGTCATCAGTATCATCCGACGTGATACTACCGGAAGTGATGACATCATCAACCGTCATCACGCACCGCCATCCGTCAACACGACAGAGCGACATCTGGCGACTACTGATGATAGTAACCGGAGCAGCTTACGACTCGACCACGAGTGCGGGTGCGCAACCGCACGCTTCGACGTCTGTTATCTGCCTCCGCCAATGCAACAGAGTGAATGAGGAGAGAGAGCAACTTCTTTTATTTTTCGGCGGAACCAGCACTTCTACTGTTGAAGAGCCTGGCTAGCCGATTGTTTCGTCACCTGACCTGATTCTACGAGCTACAACGCCTTTGAGAGGATCATGTTGATGGGGGCAACTTCTGAGGGACTTAACCACCCCTCTGAGGGAGTCTAAATCGACGACAAATGCTACTGGGGCTGGTTACCCCAGAGGAATCAACTCAAATGCGACTCAGATGTCCAAGTGGCATAGTGGACTCGGCTCACGTCGACAGAAACTACAAAATTGATGTGACCGACCAACTGAGGACTTCAGTGTCGCAACATCGTGTGGAGACCTAACTGAAGAATGTGTTATGTGATTAATACGTTCTGAAGAGATAGAGAGGATTTTCAACATCCGTTGATCTGATCATCATAACGCTTTGATCAGCATATTGACAATGACGGTTCGGCCATAGGTCAACTGAGACTTCCTACTAGAGTCAACACAACATCTAACTGATGACGCGACTATTACGACAATGACCAGCGCCATGGACTCACGTCAGACAGAAAGACTGACGATATGTGACGTTCTCGACACGTGACTCAGCCAGTATCACTGGCTTGGACGTTTACATTTATTCAGTTTGACAGAGCTTTACATGACGGTCGGAGGGACTGCTATTTTCTACATAACCTGTACTCTGATGCTGTTTTTGCATTTGTTACAGGCGTGGACATGAAGACTCACCCTCCTCACCAACAGTTGACGTCCAGTCAACGTTACCTTATCACGAGAGTGGCGAGGCTGATGTATTCGATGAATGCTCATAATGTTACCAGAAGCCAGCAACTTAGTTTGGCAAGGAAAGCCGCTCCAGAGCTGCCAGAGCTCATGAGGGAAATTTGTGTTATCGCTTCAAAGACCTGTTTTGTTAAAGCTACCAAAAACATCCAACTAACCATTAATAAAATAAGTCGGCGACAGTCTGCCATAAAGCGTGACACACGCGACGTTTGTCGATATCCACCGACATCCGACGACCTGGGTCGAAACAACAACGACGACTCTACACCAGCCGATAATATGGAACGGCTACCAATCGAGCTTTTGTCACAAACAGACATGGACATCTCTGGGAAATTGGACGATTTCAACAAGAGCCAACCACCGGACATCACTGGAGGACCAGAGTCTAGCCAACTGGAGGAACGTCGAGAAGAATTCCGACAATATCCACTGGACAAAATCCGTCAGAACTACACAGTCAAGAAGGCTACTTCCTCAGCCGCTGCTACTTCAACAATGACTGCAACTGGGGCGTCATCAAGACAGCTACACACTGGTGCAGCCGGCGGACAATTACAGCACCCACCGACGAATCACCATAATTCGGTAACAAAGCGCCGTCAGCAACACCAGGACTACCAGCTTTCGCCGGTAGTGACTCAGCAAGATGACGACGTCGACCTATCATCAGCTGAGCACCTGACGTCAACACCGTCACGAGCCAGGATACCTATAACCAACGACCCAGTGGTCAAGCAACGAGCCGAAACTTATCAACGAACCAATGTAGCGGCTCCAGCCTACGAGGAACATGGAACTCCTGCGTTCCAAAGACTAACGACCGAGGCACAGGATCCACCAACGTATCACTACAATTCGGTAACAAAGCGCCGTCAGCAGCAGCCGAACTACCAGCTTTCGCGTGAGGATCAGCAACCCGGCGACAACAATGGAGACTTTGAAGCAGTTATCAAATGTTTGAAGGCCATATGGGATCAAAGGGCCGAAAAGCATCCGACTACTTCTTCACGCCAAGTTCGTAATGGTCAAAGTGTCACTCGTCATGGTGACACCAACTGGGCTAGGGACCGACCAGGACAAGAACAACGTCCAGAGGGCACATCAGAGTCATGTTCGAACTATGATTCCGACTGGAATGATCGAGATGAACGCACAAGTCGAAATCGAGACCAAAGCGGAGGACGGAGTATCACGTTTTACCGTGGTACCAACTGGTCTCAAGGCTATCGAGCGAGACGAGGAGGACGAAATCGACTACATTCAAGGGGCGAAGTGGCGCGACCTAACCGCGTCACCGACTGGAGACGAGACGTACATGAGGGTCACGAGCGCGAAGGCAGTAGCACGGTCTGTCACGGCCGTACCAACTCAACACACGCTAGAAGACGCTTCTGGTCATTCGCTTGAAGCAGCAGCTAGCAAGTTCTGGATGAGAAGATTCGATCAAGCAAGGGACACTGACAAGAACTTTCACTCCTTCCCCTGTATCGTGAGAAAATCTTATGCATTCTCACTATTTTGAGTTAATTTACGTATATCAGTAAGGCCATCGGGCCGATATATCGTTTGAAACGATAATGAACATTTTGTAATTTTCGATAACTTTTACGTGTTTTCTGTCTCACGATTTTCTGAGTCACCATGTATATGTGTTATGTTCACGTTTCAAGTGAATTTATGGGTCTAACATATCGTTTTATACGTATTCGTACTTACGTATCCACGTTAGCAATACATACGATTAGGACTGCTGCACTATTTAGTCATTTCCCACGGTAGACAGTATACCTACTTTACTAATAATTTACACTATTACCGATGGAGTGGGTATCCAGTAGATCCAGAAAGTACAATCCTGATAATCCGTAACGAGAATCATACAATAATTACGTTATATTTGCTTAAAATCGTAGTTTTGTACGCTTAGATACTCTAGTTTTGTACGTACGCGATTTACTGCTAGCGATCAGCTGATCTCCGCCAGCACGTCTACGCCGCCGGACGCGCTATTCAGCGTCGCCGCCCGTACTAGTATTACGTAACACCAGGCACGCCGCCGCATTCGGCCGCGTCGCCCGACGCCGCGCTGTCTGCCCGACGTCGCCGCAGTACGAGTCTGCAGCAGAAGCAGCCGCGACAGCGGAACCGCCTACGCACAATACATAGCTATACATACATTAGTCGCAGTATTCCTGTAGTAGAACTAAGAAACTAAGTACTGAGTCATCTGTATGGAGATCTTTTGGAAAGGATCGTCGCTGGACATCTCAAAGTGAAGATTACACAGACAGATCCAGTCGAGCTATGGAATTTACAGAGTTTTTAGTGTAATAACTTCTAGATACCAGTATTATATTACAAGAACGTACATTTATTAGTTTGTAGAGCAGTACATCGATTACAGCCGATACAAAAAGCTAGATGCTCGTTGGGACTTAACCAAGTTACGTCCCCATACCTGTAGTTATACTTAGCACTGAGTCTAGATTACTTGTATCTAATTCTTACTAATGTGAAAGCAGTTTGAGTACGGTTGTACTCAGTTCTACGACCCTATTTTAGTCTGTGTTTACAGCTAATTCTGCTATTCCGAATGGTATTTTGATCCTCGTGATCATGCGAGGGGCTTACGCTTCTTTTCCGCAATAAGGTAGTAGAATTATTGGGCGCATCTGCCCTTATTCGGTTTTAGTTAAACCATACCAATCCCTGAGTGGATTAGGCAGGCCAATCTAGGCCGATAGCCATCTATGGCCATTGTATATTGAGAATCGTTATCGATTTTCACATTTTTAGCATTACTACTGGTGCTACAGCTTTAGCAATGTCGTCATGCTCATTCAGTTTACTGCTCACCTTTAACGGTTTATCACTGCATGACTTGCGTTTGATAACGCGGAATTTCTCTCCATAATAGCTTTTAAAGGGGTCAGTTAGGATCTTTCTCCTGTGCTACGATAACCCAATGTACCCAATATGTTAGTATTCTGAATGCGTGTTGCACGCTTATTCAGTTTTAGTTATATTATATTCCCCCTTCAGCACCACAGTGGCTTGGGAATTCATCTGAGACAACCAATACCTGCAGCAACAGTGAATTGTAAACTGTCATTTACTGTGAATTGCCAGTTTTATATCTGATAGCATTGTATCAACAGTTTAATGCTGTTACGCTTATTCACTTTAACGTTCTAGTCAACTATTAAGCATTGAGGTTGTATTATGAAATTAAGGACTGCTCACTGCATTCCTTTAGAGCTGTTAGTATGCACCTTTAGTTTTCATACCCAGCTCTTACCCCTTAGCACCGTATTTCCCCGGAGTGGGTTACGCTTATTCAGTTCCACGTTATTTCCAACGTAACTGAATCTCAGCATGTCTTATAACAAGTTTGATAACTTGTACGCCGGATTTGAACACTGAATTATTCCATTGTTTCTCTTTATGTGAAACAGTTTGCCGAGTGTGTATATTGTACCCGATAGTGGAGACGCACCTTTATTGCCAACACCTGCCAGCTATGAGACATCGTTAGGAGATCTTCTATCTCCTTTGTTTGCGAATACTGTAATGCAGCTACAATAGTATTAATTTTACACGAACTGATACATCTGTATTATATGTTGAACATTCGTTTACTTACTTTATTGTTCGTATTTGTTGAAACTGTTTGCATTCGACTTGTGCAATGGACACTCTCCTTAGCTTAGAATTGCTGAGAACTTTTCTGCACTGCATTCATTACTGCATTGAATGTTGATATTTAAACAGTTGTGAACGAACATTATTGATGTTTTGAACATTGCATTCTTGAATGATACATTCTGAACTTTGCATTTTAACTGATAAATGTGATTACCATTTTCACTTAACTGTTTGTATCATTATCATCTGATGTATCAATGGTTTTGATGAGATCTCGCATGAGACGAGAATGAGTTAGTTATGAGTATGAATGTGATTGAATTTGAGTTTTTAAAGTGTCACTTGGTTAATTCCTGTGTACGCTTGTACGAGTTTGATGATGAGTTGGAAATGACTTTGAGTTTGTGAGTGAGCTTGAGTTTTCACTCTTTGAGTATTGTTTGAGTGTGATTGAAGTCAAGTGAGTTATTCAATGCATTGAGCATTGAGTGTGTACGTATGTTTTTGTGAGTTTTAAGACCGCTTCTTAGGTCTTTGTACAGAAGTTTTACAGTGTAGTTATCGGGCAATGGCCCACGAGTTCGAATTGTTGATGTTATTCAACTTCTCCTTCATGTTTGGTTATTTTCATGGTTTAACGTTACGTATTTTATTAGTAGAATGGTATTATGTTCTGGGATATCGCATTTTACCCATATCTATCTGCTAATGATAGTTATTAGGTCCGTTTACTCGGACTTTACATAAATGCGGAACACGCGTCGGATTAGTTCGGCGTGTATCCCTACGCCTTTCACTTAGTATATAGGGGACTACGCAGTTCCCGCCGCATGATTCGGACGTTTTGGAGCGATAGATGAACTACGGCTGTTCGATACTGGAACTAGTGTGGTATTCTGAATTCACGCTAGCCCGGTTTCGTACGGTTTTTACGGTTCGGTTTCGGGTATTCGGAAGACTGAAGATCTTATTGCTTATTATTGCTGTAGTCTGTGAATACGTTTTTACTGTTTTAATAAAAACGATATAAAACACTTTCAATCTCAACATTTATTCTAGCAGGATTGCACTACACTTAATCTACATGAGCATTAGATTGTCTGTGTGTTTGCCTTCCATACTATTTTGTAGGGATTCTGGTACTCCATCAGCTGCTGAGGCCGTAACCAGGCCGACGAGTGGTATCTCAATACCCAGTCACCGACATTGTCGGCTGGAAGTGACCGACGAGTGGTATCTCAATATCCAGGCACCGACCTCGAGTCGGCTGGAAGTGATCTCGGCATATCCCCACGTCCACTCACCATCTGGTGACTGGCTGGGAGAGATCAATTCGCCAGTTCAAGGCGAAACGACAGATCCACGTCCGGTCACTTGAGGCCGTAACCAGGCCGTCACGCCACGCATTACACGGACACACCCACCCACAGTACTAAGATTCTTTTCTTGCTAGACGATTCTTTGTACTGACTGACATAAGACATGACTGACGACTGCGCTACCAGTCATAGCAAACCGTCAGCAGTGGAACCACAACTGGACACAGAGGTCAGCGATTCCTCTGATGTTACCACTGCTGGATCTGATGATGAAGTGGAGCCGGACTTGGTAAATGCCCCGTTATTACGAAGCACTGACGGCGGAATAAGAGACGAGTCAACGCGGCAGTGTCCAGCCTCTGCCGTCAAGCGTACACGCTTGGGACTCACCGACCCGAGATCATCTCACATTGATGAAGGACAACAGGACACCAGCGACGTTTACCGCAACTCGACTGAGGAGGTGGTCGATGAGATGACCCTCCGAGGCCGCAGTGTACGTAAGCGTCCGGTGGTTTTATACCACCGTCTTGCTGCCGACATCAATGGTGGCGGACCCCGACGTGTGCTGGACACGTCAGTTCCATTGACTACCGGAGGACGTCAAAGTTCCATAACTGCATCGACCGCTGGACTGCCGTGTGCTAGTTCTGCTCGTTACGCACTGATGTCACCGTTTTATCCTATTGGCGTCCGTAGTCATGAGCAGCCGGCAGGACCCCAGATCCGCCGCAATGGCGCCCTGGATACGCCAATGCCGGACGCAACTTACCAAACCCGCCACAATATAGTTTAAGATGTGCAACTTTTGCTTTCGACTTATCTTAAAATTAGGTTAGGGTTAGGGTCAGGTTTAGGGTTACGGCTAGGGTTAGGGTTACGATTAAGCTGTCTTTGCAGTGTGTAGTTGACAGTGGTCAGTGGTGTTGTTGTTTTCATTTCAGGACATTCTCCAAACGTCTCTACATGGAGGAACACTTATTTGCGAGTGAAAGAACAGAGATGATACTTCTGGAGTTCGTTTATCTTCAGTGGCAGTCCATACTTCTGGTGCTGCTATAGCCTGCTTATGAGGATATTTTGACTGAGTAGCACTATCTGGATATCCGTGGAAAGCTGTATATATAGGCCTACTGTTTATCATGACTCAGTCTTATTCTTATTTTCTACTAAAGTTTATACACTGCATGTAAGAATTGGAAAAGTACAAAAAATGTTATTCATTGTCAATCTTGAATATGACTGACATTGAAAACGTGTTGAGCAAATTACATGTTTACATTTGTGGATGGTTGACAATGATATATGTAGGCCTATTCTGTGACTCTTGTCCTGTCCTCTGTGACAGCACTGTAGACTACATTCTCATTTGTTGGAGAATTGAAGACCACTTTTCCTTTTCCAAAACTCACTCAG
>Ga0209679_1001463_pt1 | contig 10188 bp, 7 predicted proteins | sample WorMetHEROISLAND_4_FD_187408 | JGI IMG/M metagenome (GOLD analysis project Ga0209679, IMG submission 187408) | Marine gutless worms symbiont microbial communities from Max Planck institute for Marine Microbiology, Germany - Olavius sp. 2 HERON... ...
TTCACTGATGAAAAGGTTACTGTCAGTTTATTATTATTATTATTATTATTATTATTATTATTATTATTATTATTATTATTATTATTATTATTATTATTATTAATGGCAGCAACAGTAGCAATTAGAAATGATCTAACAGTGACGACAACGTATGTGACCGGCCAGACCGGGTAGTTTCTAGTGACGGTTGTTTATTTTTACCCAGTTACCCACTGTCTCCAACTGAGGCTTGGGTTATAATGGCAAACGATCATGCTAGCTACAACGAATGATCTTATTTATAATAATGAATAATATATTGAACAGTAATATACAACTAACAACCGGCTGGCACTGTATCCAGTTACCAATGTCTTTTTAAAGCTAGCAAGCAAGCAGGTCCTTCATTGCAAGCACGCTAAAGATTTTACTCGCAGAAATTGACCGGAATAATGATAGATTCTTCTTTTGATGTCGTTCGTCGACGAACTCGACCAGTGATGATCGTTCACGCACTTGTCGTCCCTGCAAACGCCCGGTGTATCTCAGGATCTATAACGAAGTTGGTTCACCCTGTTGAACTCAACGCTTGGTGATACGTCAACACTGGAGTTGGTTGGTCGATTCGATCACGTCTGATGATCATTGCCGTTAGGAAAATGTTCCTCACAGGCCCTCTCTGGTCTGTACTGCTTCTTAGTGGCTTTCACGAGAGTTCTCTACTCTCTTTACTCAATTGATGAGTACTTTTATTTGGTAACATCTATCTTGTTACCGACACTTTCAAATCTCTTACTTCCCACTGTCTTATGTAGTGATGCACGGAATGTGTATAGTTTCCAGTAACATTTAATCCAGCTGAGTCCAGATGAATGTTTTAAGCATGCAAGCGAAAGCAAGCGCCTAAGCTTCCAGATAAGTGTCACAATATGAAAATTAATCTTCATATCACTATCTAGCCAGCCACCTATATCACAAGTATAGAGTTGAATATAATTGGGCATTATACATCTTTACAACGTACAGTCTATTGTTGATGTGCCGCTAGACAATGTTGTATAGTAATCAGTTACTGGACTGCTGCAAAGCACGCACTGACTATTGTAACGTGCGTGCTCACACTATAGTTGACCAACCCTGATTGTCCCAGTCGGTATCAGATGCCGACAATGTTAAAAAAAGGTTAAAGCTGTGTATAGCGCTTCATGGGAAACCCATCTCAGAGCTACCTGACGTCACTTGCCATATGGGATCACACAGTGTTACCTGCCACCCGACACAAGTGAGCACGCCCCGCCTTAACCCCAGCCAGTTAGCTGGTACTCGATTTACCTACCCCGGAGGGATGGAAGGCTGAGTTGACCTAGGCTACCCAGCTATGCACCGGCCGGGAGTCGAACTCGCGATCTCTCGATCACAAGTCCGACGCCCTAACCACTACACCACCGAGCCGCCCAAGTCGCATTTTAAAGGTTGAGATACACATCACGGTGCTTCTGCCTTGGTGTGGTTTAGCTGCAATAGGTTGACTCACAGCTATGGAGACACCTCGTCGACGCTGGCAGATACACAGCGGTAAAGTCCATCGACCTCGAGAGAACGACAGAGCCCGTGAAGCTCTGCATCGTCTGCATAACTATGGAGCTCATCTGACGACGCCGCGGTAACCGCAGGAGATCGGCGATGAATATGAGACAAATAGTCGGCCTTAAGACCAATTCTCGTGGCACGCCGTAATGCTGACGGCAAAGAGCTGGTCCATCGATTCCTACAATATACTAGCAGTTACATACAGAGTCCATGGCTGGTCGCAGACAATCAGACAGACGTTGTGTACTCGTCCGTCCGTGCAGATATGATGCAAACGAGATTGCCACGCCGTCAAGACTGTACGATGCCTGTAGTCGCAGGGCGGGCCTTAGGCATGTTCGAGGTGTTCGGCTGAACTGGGCCGCCGACTTTAGGGGCCGCCATTTTGGACCCTAAAAATTCCGTATAAAATAACTTTCATTTTGCCACTCATTGCAGTGCTGACCAAAGAACCAGAAATGCTGCAACCAGATGCGTTTTGCGAGCTTACAGTGCAGCAAAATGCGACTGCGGCCGGAGCCCCGGACCCAGGGCTGCCGTGGGTATGGTGATTCCCATGGGTATGGGTATTGGATGGGTATGGGGACTGTGATGAATCCCCATGGGTCTGTAGGAATTCTGTGGGGATTTTTGAATGAATGTGAGATTAAGCGGAAACTCGTTAAATATGCGATAAATGTTATAGTCGATGTTTGAATTTCGCCGAATAGAGTCGAATTTTTAATTTGTTTTAATGACATTTTTTAATTTTTCTTGCATTATCATTACTGAATACACATAGTAACACAGTAAAATATGCATCTAACGAAAAGACGCACGGTGTGGGGTATAAGTATGGAGGATTTCGGGGTTCTGTGGGTATAGGGATTCCGTGAGGATTCCCACAGGTTTCTCTGTGGGTATGGGATGGGTATGGGGATTGAAATCAAATCCCCACGGCAGCCCTGCCCGGACCCCGCTGGGGGAGCTTACAGCGCTCCCCCAGACCTCCTAGCTGGTTTTAAGGCGGCCCCGCCAAAAGCGGGGGAGAGGTAGGGAAGGGAGGGAAGGGAAAGGGAGGAAGGGGAAGGATAGGGAGCAGGGGGGCAGGGAGGGGAGGGGAGGTTGACTCTGATGAGCAGTTGGAACAGGGCCGCCGATTGGCTAAGGCCGGCCCTGTGTAGTCGCTGCAGCAGAGTGATGTGTCAACAGCTGCCTTCAGGTCGAATAGAGCGTTGAGTTCTGATACGTTACCTTCGTCGACCTCCAGCAGTACATCAGACAGGACCTGAAGCACGGCTGTCGCCGCTGAATGGCCCTCACGACAGGCCATTGTTATATAGGCTTAAACTCTGAAGTTTTACGATAAGTAAGTAAGTAAGAATGTAAGTTGTTTGTTGAGCAGCTGTCATTTCTGCGAGTACCTGAACGACCTGTGAAAGCTACAGTGAATTCTGTCGTAGGTGAAGATGTTGCTTGAGCGTTTCGACAAAGACGGCAACGGTCATCTGGACGTGACCGAGTTCGTCGGCTTCTACGCTGAAGCTAAAGCCATGTACGACATCCTGTTTTTTCTTAATACACGCCTGCAGAGTATTTGATGTAAGACGGGGTATTGTAATTGTGGTGTGCATGGCCCAAGCAGCTCTTCGTCACTTATATCGTCAGCCACCGTAGCGGCGACCAGGGGCGTCTATCCCCCAACAACAAAGGGGCTATTCCCCCCAATTTCCCCTTTTCCTCTCCCTCACCCCCTTCCCCTCCTTCCCTCTTTCCCCCTTCCCCTTAGTTCTTCTCTCACCTCTATACCCCTCCTGCCGCGAAGCGGCCCCCTTGAAACCAGTTAGGGGGTCTGGGAGAGCGCTGTAAGCTCCTCCAGTGCTGGGGCGAAGCCCCAGCCAACATCGATTTTTGTGTATTCTGTGAGGGAAAAACTCATTTGACAGCAATTGTTATATGGATTTTTGTACACTGAAATTTGTTAAACTTTTAATAAACCCCCTCCCCAAAAAATTGTCCTTGGCGCATTTGTCGCCAACGGTAGATAGGGATAGACGCCCCTGGCGGCGACGAAAAAATCGGGGTGCTGGTGACGTTATACGTGGCAAGCCGCAAGCGAACAGCGCAGTCGCCGAAAATGAGATGTTGAAGCAAATTATAGCATGTGGCGGAAAGTACCAAGGTCATCATTGACATCACTTTAAAAGTGGCCTAGACAATAAACTATTGCAAGGTACTGCTTGCGCCTCGGAAAGTCCCCCGGCCGAAATGGTTTTCGTGTATAGCACTAGCCAAGGTACAAAAATTTGCCACATCGCAATACCACAGCCTAACATTTCGACATGTCAAGATGTTGGGATGTGGCAAATTTTTGTCCGTTGGTGGTGAATTTGTTGTACAACAAGTTGTAGAATTGTTGTGAGCTCGTCCGTTGGTGGTGTTGTACAACATATCCGTAGCCGGTGTCCGTGTAGAGGAGTTTGGCACTTACTCAACAAAACAGCAACTAGACTTCACGATTCACGAACCGCAGTTCCATTGTTACTCCCACCGACCTAGTCGTTGTGTGTGTGAGGGGGGCTGGGGGCACTCTAAAACAAAACAAGAAACCCGCATGCTATCGCAAGCATTAAACCGCGCGATGCCGCGCAGCCGCATTAGAAGAAGGGGTTAATCCTAAGGAGTTATTATTTTATTTAGCTGTTTAGTTGTATTGTACACTGAGGCAGTAAACATGCGTCCGCTGAAACGCGTTAAATAACTTAAATTGACTTAAGCAAACCAGTTTCCACAGTCAACACTGCTCTTGGAACAGTGCGCCCCTTGGTATCTAATCTAGAATTTCACATGTCACAATATAGCTATTTTTAGTAACATGGAGAACGTTAAATGCCAAGGTCACAGGGTCAGTAAATGTAGGCCTAATGTCGCGAGTCGCGACTAATAATGGTGGTATATATGGCGTCTTTGTTTTTGTTAAATTTGTTTATTATTCACAGCTTCTTGCCAGATAACTTTGCAAATCTACCATAATATCTTTGATCACGTGCAAAACTGGCGTCTCAACAGATATTAATAATTACCGCGCAGCTACTTTGTCTAACGCAATTACCAAAATTCGACAATGTATACTTCTTGCATATATAAATGAAAAATCTGCTAATCTGCTGTTGTTGACAGTCAGTTTGGTTTTAAACCTGGTCATTCTACATCATTGTGTATCCACAGTTTCAAGTATATAGTGGACTATTATACTAAAAAGAGGTAGCCATGTATTTGTTTGTTTCGCCGATTTTACTAAAGCGTTTGATAGGGAAGTTGTTAATTACTTGATGATGGACTCTCAGCGTCAATCATTATTAGCCTTCTGGTATAGTCATCAGCGTATGTCGGTGCAGTGGCGAAATGCAGTCTCGTCTTCTTTTTCTGTTGGTAATGGCACAAGGCAGGGGGGTGCACTGTCACTTTGTTTAATTCTTACATTAGTAAATTGATATTTACCATAAATGTGATTAGTAAAGGGTGTAATATTGGTGGAATGTGAATGAACATACTTGCATATGCAGATGATGTGGTGTTATTGGCTCCATCCTGGTTTGCACTTCAACAGCTGATTAAAGCTCTATAGTATGGTGCATTTGATATTGATAAATGTACAAAACTGCAGTTTATACAAGCGTTAACGGCTAAATGTAGTGAGTTAGTGACTAACACATCGAAAACAGCAAAAATCATAAAAAGGTGATATCACCCATCATCACATCGACTAACTGTCAATGTGCTGTTATGATTGTATCGGCCTAAGCCGATACATTGCAATTACCAACTTGCCCATTATAGCGGTTTTTGTCGAATATCTCCGTCAATTCTTAATCGATTTAAACCAAAGTTATAGGCACAGTAGCGTGCCAAAAAACACGTCTCCATGAATTTTTTTAGCTTTTTAGCCAATACGTCGCAACGCAGCGTTATAGGCGCGTAGGCCGATACTTCGCACTGGGCAACACTTGCCCTGTGCAGCTTTTTCTAGTTTTTGCTGTTTTCGATGTGTTAGTCACTACATTTAGCCGTTAATGCCTGTATAAACTGCAGTTTTGTACATTTATATTTGCAGTTTTATTACAGTTTGGGCGATATTAATCATTTTGTATTGACAATTTACGTTACGTCAGCTGTTTACACAACGTTTGTATAATTTCAGCCATTTTGCTTCTTTGCTCCATTTGCAGAAGTAGAATACTTTGACGATCGGGAACCACATACAGCCGTGTTGGCTCATTTTCTTTGCACATGCACAGAAACGGCATAATTTCTACTTCCGATCTGAAATCTGTTGTCAACACCATCGATTTCCTATAATCAGTACCGAAATTTTGGTGATTTGACAAAGTTTCGTTGTTTTTTCGCCATATTTTAGTGCGCATGCGCAGAAAAGGCAATTTCCGAGTGTTTGGCTACAATTCTGACAACGCCATTTGATTCAGCAACCCCGACTTCTAATAAGAGTCGAAAATTTAGATGATCGGATCGCATTTAGAACCGTTTTCACCACTTCTTTTTGCGCATGCGCATAAACGCCGTTACTTGTACTTCCGGTCAGAATTCTGTCGTCACCGTCGACATCGATTTTCCGTAGAAGTTCCCAAATGTTGGCGATTTGGCCACGTTTTTTGTTGATTTTGGCCACATTTTACTGCGCATGCGCAGAAACTGCTATTTCTGCGCTCCGGCTACAATTGTGACAACGCCGTTGGATTCAGCGACCCAGATTTCCTGTAAGAGACGGCAATTTCGGCAATCGAAAAGCATTTACGGCCGTTTTGAGCCATTTGTCTTTGCGCATGCGCAGATTCGGCGTTATTTATGCTTCCGGTCTGAAATTAATAGTATCAACGTCGTTCTCAATGACATCGATTTCCTATAAAGGGATGGAAAATTGGCGATTTGACAACGTTTACGATAATTTTTAGCCATATTTTACTGCGCATGCGCAGAAACAGCTATTTCTGAGCTTCCGGCTACAATTATGACAACGCCATTGGATTCAGACCCGATTTCCTATAAGAGGGGATATTTCGGCAATCGGAGTACATTTTCTATGTTTTTTGCACTTTTTCTAGAAATCCGCCATATTTCTATTTCCAGTCTACTTGACCTAATTTCGTGAAAAGCGGGACACGTATTGCCCTGGTGAAGTGGATATCTTCCACAAAATTTGAAGTTGATCCGACCATACGTTACGTTACATTGTGACCTTGATGATTGATCTTTTGACCTTGAACGGTTCTCGGAATTTTTTTTGTCACGCGATCTAACCCTCCACCAAATTTGAGCATCCTAATACCAACCGTTCTTGAGTTATGATGTTCACACTCTGACTCCTATTGGCAATACAAATAGCCTACTGGCAATGGCGCATGCGCAGTATCACTTGACCTATTTGCAAGGGGTTGATATTAACCACATTTTTGAAACTCGTGACCCCTATTTGTCTATATACTTTGCAACTTTTATGGCGCTACGACGCAGATTAACAAGTGTTATCCACAAAAATAGCGTTCAGCCCATAAAGGCCAAAAATATGACTGCGCATGCCCCGTATCACGTGACCATACGTACGGGGTCAAAAACAACTACAGATTTGGAATTCACGACCCATATTTGGCTATTCACTATGACACTTTTACGGGGCTCCGACGAAGAATAAGGGGTGTTTACTTTTGAGACTGCTAATAGTAAAGGTAAAATTTTCTAAGTCCTGCCCCAAAAGTGCCAAATTTTGAGGTTTTCTGCACCTGGGATCAGGGGTTAGAAAAAGTTTCGATTTTTACTGCAAAAGGCACATCTATACGTGGAACCACGTCGTTTAAGTCATTTTACGTGAAAATTGATTGTCGGGTCTGGCATCCAGGTCGGTTCGGGAAAAAATAAAGTAACAGACATCGTATATTTCACATATTTACCCAGAAGCCCCCGCTGATCCGATCGCCGCCAAATTTGGTTTGGGGCAGATTTCCAAGAGGTAATTAACTATGCCAAATTTCGTTAAAATCCGTTCAGGGGTTTCGATTTTATAGAGGGTTGAATTTTGGCCTTTCCCATAGGAATGAGGTGTCGCCGTTAACACAGGACTTGAACTACTGTTCAGCCTTTGGTGTGCTGTGTAATGCGTATAAGACTGCATGGTGTTTCTACCAAAGAATAAACGAAAGACTGTCGCTTCTGGCGTTCCTAGTTTTATGTTTTAGGCATATAATACGCAATGATAACGCAGATGACAAAGATGTGTTACGGGAAGTGCGCTTTTTGTTTGCAGGAGCAAATGTACTTAATTTAATCGTAGATTTGGCCTGTATTTGGCCTGTGTCTGTCAAAATTACTGTGTTTCGGTCAATTTGTATTTGTTTTCATGGGATGGCATGGTGGAAGAAATATAATGTAGGGTCCATTGCTAGGCTACGCTCAGGTTATATTAAGTGTATGAAGTTGTTCTATGGCTATTCGAAATATTATAGTGTGACGTCCATGTTGCTTGAACTTGGTCTAGCTAGCTTTGATACATTGATTTTTACCAGTCGTGTTACTTTATCCCATCAGTGTCAGGTTACACAGAATGGTTTTATTGCGGATATATATCGGCTTTATTCTGTGTAATTTTTTTGAATTCTTTTTATTGTTTGTATGTCTGAACGTATACGTGTCGATTTGTGAGTTGTGTTTTTACGGGGCGTCAGCATTGCTTGCTATGCAGAGCCCTGTATTAGCTACGATCGGGATGTCCGTCTGTCCGTTCGTCCGCCCGTCTGTCACATGCTGGTATTATTTCACAACGACGCAAGCTAGGATCACGAAATCTTCACTAACCGATAGCCCGTAGTTTTCGGGATAAAAAGTTGATCCAGAAATTCGAAAGGGTTATTATTGTAGATGCGTTTTCGGAGCCCATTGCAAAAATTTGAATGAAGATAAACCCATACTATCAGCAGCAAAAATGTAGGCCAGTGACTCTAGCTTCTGGCGATATAAGGTTTACGCGGATATTCGCGGGGTTCCCTGAGGAGGGGCGTCAAACGACATAATAATAAAGGGTTCACCCCGAGCGATGGCGTCAAATGAGAGTGGGGTAGGAAAAATTCGCAATTTTCGGCCAATATCTCGCCGTATCTCGGTGCAAAATAGGGCCAAAGTTACTATTAACGACTAGTAGGAAATCGCATACGCCCTTTCGATTGGCGCCAGAATCAACTACCTCGGATGACCTTGAATGGCCGACACGCACTCTGCAGAAAAGATGCGTTTTCGGAGCCCACCACAAAAATTTGAATGAAGATAGACTCATACTATCAGCAGCAAAAATGTAGGCCAGTGACTCTAGTTTCTGGCGATATGAGGTTTATGCGGATATTCGCGGGGGTTCCCTTACCTGGGGAGGGGCGTCAAACGACAGTGGGGTTGTCGACAACGGCAATTTTCAGCGTTTTCGCTGGCTATTTCTTCGGAAACTTTAGAGATGAGGCCACGCTGTTATATAGCGATACGCAGTCCGTCGTAGATTTTTTTCAGTGATCCCAAAATGCATGACCTTGAATGACCTTTCGTTAAATTCTGTTTTCGCGCCGGTTTGGCTGGCTTTGACCGTGCGACTTTCAAAAAATAATTACGTGAAAACTAATAAAGATAGACACACATTGTCAGCGGCGCTAATCTTCGGTATGGACTCTAGTTTCTGGCAATATAAGGTTTGTGCGGATATTCGCTTGGGTCTCTAGAAAGAAGACGTTAAAGGACAGCGGGGTCGCGCGTTAACGCTCATCTTGAACGTCTTTTCTTAGCATTCGTAAGCAATTGCGTAAACATGTATGAAGGTAGACCGATACTATAGCAGCTGTCTGTAGTTCAGAGACTCTAGTTTCTGGAGTTCTCTAGAAAAGAGACATCAAGCGACAGTGGGATCGCGCCGCTCGCGCGCCATGCGCGTGTGCTGCGGTCGCATGCTGAAGTTTGTTCGCTGTGTGCGTAACAAATTAGTCGGATCATCGGAGGTAGGTTTCGCATGTGATAGACGTAGCTGTAGGTCATTGCATCGATCGAAAGTAACTTAGCTACAAAGAAATGTATTGCTGACGCCCTGTTTCTAAGCGGTATCTGAGCTTCTTGTTATGTTTCTATGGGCTTATGCCTGAAATAATGCATTCATTCATTCATTCATTCATTCATAAACTACAGACTCGTTCGCCAGAGGGCGCTGCGCTGTAGAATATACCAGTACCACTAACGGTATAATAACTTTGACAATCACATAGGTCGGCGTGCGTTTGCACTCTTCTGAGTGCCAGTCCTCCAGTTTGCAGCGTTTCGGAATTAGAAATACGGCTTAAGTCTGTATCACAATTGCGATTCGACTACGATACGACTACGATACGATACGACGATGCCACGACACATTCGACTGCGACGGAAGTGATCGAAATTACGATTTGCGTTCGATTCGACTGCCATACGACTATGACGAAAAATTGACATGTTAATTTTTTGCTCACGTCGAATTGCGTTGAATGTAAGCAGGCACGCGCGATACGCCGTAGTCGTATCGCAGTCGAATCGTAATTTCGATCACTTCCGTCGTAGTCGAATGCGTCA
>Ga0209679_1001465_pt1 | contig 10186 bp, 8 predicted proteins | sample WorMetHEROISLAND_4_FD_187408 | JGI IMG/M metagenome (GOLD analysis project Ga0209679, IMG submission 187408) | Marine gutless worms symbiont microbial communities from Max Planck institute for Marine Microbiology, Germany - Olavius sp. 2 HERON... ...
ATTCATAGAGTGTGAAAATTAGTAATGGACGTAAGTAAGTAAGTAATCTTTTATTATCAAGTGACAAACGCACATGACTGAAATTGAAAATGAACATTACAGTGAAACAGTTAAAGTAAACATGCATATTAATCAGTTACAAAGTTGAAAAGACAGCAAACAACAAAGGAACGCCTATCTAACTCGTAATTGCAAATAGGCAACAGAAACTCTGACCTGCGGGTCGAAGTGCAATAGTGTCGTTCTTGCGTGGAGGGAGTAGATGATTAAGACAATGTTCGCACTTTTGCATATTCCTAAACAATTTACGATCACTTGAAGCCAACAAATATTCAGTGTCAATAACCGAGTGCATAAAACCGTGGAGCTCATGTTGGCCTGTAATGTAGTATACTGGTTCATCGTGGTACTTTATACATCTCAGTTATCCGTTAGATATATAAGCTTATCATAATTCTTATTTGTTGCCACTTATGGTTTGCAATTGCCACTTCTCATTAGTTTAACTGCAGTGCGCAGCCCACTTCAGTAACTACTGCAACAACAGCTTTGTCAAAGGAAGTAACTTCAGCATCACAGATACTCTAGTGCCTGGCTTCTATTTAATTTGCATTTTAGCGGGACCAAAAATTTTATCTTGTATATGGCAGTGGTACACAATCTGTTTGAGGCTGGCATATCTAGGTTATTATTGTGCATGTTATATGCTACTTTTTATGATGTTTTCATTGGATGTTCTGTAATTTTTGTTAAATGCATTTGTGTGTGTAATGTGTTGCCTCCTTATGCTTTGTTGTACGAGCATTGTGAATTGTCACGTGTATATCTGGTGTTCGTCACTATTTGTTGCGTTATGTAACTGAAACGGTATTTGCACTATAGATAGTGTAGTAACGTGCAACGTTATGCATGCATTACACGAGTTGACAACCTTTACTGCTAAGCAGCTACACACAGAATGGCTTACTTGGAATGTTGGACCGTAACCGGCGGATTAAGCCGAAGCCAGAACGATTTCAAGAATGTGGAGAGCATTTCGACCTAATAATTACGTGTGAGGAACGGGTTTATGATCAGGTTATTGAAGGTATAGTGGTTTACTTCTTATGATCAGGTTATTGAAGGTATAGTGGTTTACTTCTTATATGAGGAAGAAGAATGTTTTTTTGGTGAAAATACATGTCTACATGTAGACTTTTGTACAGTGGTAGAGGGCAAGTTTTCTTGATTAATGTCTTAATGTATGCTGTTTTTTATTGCAATATTACAGAAAAAACTGGTGTATTAAATCCTAGCCACACACAGACACTATTTTAATAGCCATTTTCGCTTTTGTTCTCAATCTCTGATGGAGATTCTCCATTGCTCTTTATCCCGAGCATCCTCACAGGTTTATGTTGGAAAATGGCCGTTAAAACTGTGTGTATTAGTGTTCTGTAGTATCTGTGCATAGAGCTGGTATGGTTTTTGAGACGTAGTCGTATATAGGTTGCAAAGAGGAAATTTTTTATACCGAACCTGTATATTTATTTAATGATCCTGGCAAACGTGACTCGGTTGTAATATTGCAAAGTTGTTTAGTATGAGAATTTGAAAGGAGGGGAGACTCAAGTGTCATGGATACTACCTGATGCTTGAAAAAGTTTGAAGGTGTGTTTAGCCAGTTTTGCAGAGATGACAAATGTGAAAGATGGGAGGCAGAATAGCATATGCTGTACTTGCATATTATGTCTGACAGTAAAAAGACTTGATCTGTGTTGTTGTCAAAAGCTGGATGTCGTATGAAGGCAAATGCCTTGCAGTAGGTACTGTAGATTAGATGCCTTATAGGTTACTTCCTCGTCAGCTGACAGCACAGACTTGGTGGTTAAATGATATCACGTCCAGTTGTTGTTGTTTTTGGTTCACAGAACTTGAAAGACGACAGAAAGGAATGGGGGAGCCATCCCATGTTATTAACATCGATATTCAGGACAACCACGAGGAGGCGACAATTGGGGCTTTCATGATCTGTGATCTTTGTGCGTTGGTGAGTTCATTTACCACATGATGTATCGTTCGTGCAGACTGATACTTAACCTTTTCTCTCAGTGGTGTGGAACGCTTAGCCTGCAGGTCTGTGACGTACAAAAGAAAAGCGTCAAGTATGTTTTGTAGCATACGAACTTACTTACGTGTTCTGCTGATTTAAGTTCTGCTATCACACTGTAATGGCTTCAAGACCATGTTTAGTGGTTGTTGTCAAATAAAATGTTGTCCGAGTCACTGCAAGTAGTTGCGTGCAAGTAAGTTGCAGGGTTAATGATAAAGATACAGGCCTATCTACTGCCTGTTTTTTGAGTCTAAAGTCCAATACTTTGCATTTGTTTGAAATACCGGTGACAGTAAAACCCAAAAAAACACAGTAGGTTGGGCTTTTAAAAACCCGGTTTTGTTGAACCCTTTCGTTCTTGACATAATCCCACCAACTTATTGTTGGGTGTCCCATTTGTCTAATTCCGTCGGTCTGCTTGGTCATACATTGCTTGACTCAAGTCGGCTTTGTCTTTACATTCAACTTGTCCACGCCACCTTAAACAGGGTGGCCACAAAGTAGGAGAAAAAAATTCCCTGCATTTTCCAGGCTTTTTCAGAGCCATAAACTTACTTTTCCGTACGTTATCGCGACAAAAAGTAAATGTATAATGACCTTCATCAAGGGTTATTCCACATCAACTCCAGTAATATAACAGGTCACCACCGCCTCTGACCAAATATTTGAATGACAGACTAAAAATACTTTGTTTGTTACAATTTTTCCCTGAGGTTGCACAGAATTCCCTGAGAATTCTCCGAGTTTTCCGTGTTCGGAGAAATCCGTGAGTATTCGAGGTGTTCCAGGTTTGTGGCCACCCTGTTAAAACAAAACAAAGTTGAAGCTTAATAGATGCGCTGTTGTACTGTTTCTGTTCAGCTGAGTGCATCAGATGACGTTGACAACGACATCGATGAGCTTCTGCAGGAGTTTGAATCGCGTTGTCACCGAACCATCTTACACACCGTCATTTTCAACTAGGAATTTCTGCCATTGCCCAGTCTTTATTTTGTATTTTTGTCTTTTTTCCCCGGAGCGCTTGTGTATTTCAAGTTATCTGGATTTGCGGCGCTGTATTAATGTTGTTATTTTTATTACATTATCCTGGAAAGTCAGTGGGAAAATGGAAAGGTCCGAGAGATTGCAACGGATCGTTTCATGTATAATTTGGAAAAACCGTTTAATTGCTGATAAAAATCTACCGTAGTGATAGCGTTACAGCTGACTGAACTGTGTAGGACCTGATGATAATGAATAATGCAGATGAATGCAAAAGCTTTGGTTTGTTGCGTCTTTGATTGATGTGTGTGTACTGTGATTGGGTCGAGCATTGTAGTAGCCTATGACGAGAATAGACAGAACTAGACAGACGGATTTCAGGGAAGAACTTGGTGCTACGGTGTCTGTGTTTCAGTGAGGATGTTAAAACTCGACTTGTCTGAAGAGGATGCACAAACTTGTAACAAATGGAGTAAGAAAATCAATCCAGCAACTGTGGTTTGAACATGTTGAACGTAAGGATAATGCGGACTGGGTGAAGTGACATATGTGGATGGAGAGCAAGCAAGCTCGACAAAGGGGAAGATATGAAGAAGACCTGGTGGGATTGTGTCAGAAGGGATACGGAGACGGAGAGTTTTGGCATGTCCCACAAGGATGCTCAGGATGGGAATTACGGGGACTGAAAATCGGGAAAACCAGCTGTCACAGGTTAACCTGGAAAATTGCCGTTAGAGTGGTGCATATGTAGCCGTAGCTAACACAGGATTTACGTGGAAATGGTAATTAAAAGTGTGTGAACTGAGCATATATGATGCTGTCTTTGGAAAGGTCCGAGAGAACGGATCGTATCATGTGTAATTTGGAAAGTTTAATTGCTGATAAAAATCTAGCTGTCTTTGCGAGCTGACGTATTTTTTGTTATTTTCCACTTAGTTTTGAAAATTCAGATTTACAAAAATGCAGCTGGCAACAGGTCACCCGGTCACAGTGACTGATCATTGTAGTAATTATTGATGCTTTGAGCAGGATTACGATAATTAGTATTCTTTTTCCTACATATTTATTATTTGGAGGTTTGCTTCTTGTTGAGTAACTTTGCTGAATGCTGATACACGTACTGTTAGTGTTAGAACATGGCTGTTCGGTGAAATGTGGCAAACACCAGGCAAGCTACTGTGATATTCTTGTCCGAGTTGCCTGTGTATTGCATCAATGTGACTTCTAATCGTGAAGTATTTTTGTGAGATCCGAGTCTTGACAGTTACAGCTGTAATCACTGCGCTGTTTAAGTGTGTACGAGCAAGATGTTTAGTTCTTAACATGTCGTCTTCTCTGTTTGTTCTTAGAGGTTATCACACGGCTGTTTTCATATCGGCCCTATATCAAGCCTTCAGTTGATAACTACCCTCGGCTACACCTTGGGCAGTTACCGATGCTTGGGCTTGATGCGGGCCTCTGTATCATACGATCGAACTTACCTATTCGCCAGCGAATTAGTTACTTTATCTGCCATAATAGTCTACTAGAATATGCTGCAAGTAACTGGTGAATGACTGATCGTCTGCTGCAGTGTTTATACTGTGCTAGCACTAGCTGCAACAACCAGTCAGAGACGTCCATCGCCATTCATGACATACGGAAATTCCGAACTAAGCTACGCTCTCTATTGAAGCGCTCGCACCGATCTCAGCCCCGGGAATTTCCATCTGTAACGGACCATTGCTAATGATAACAGCCTGTTGTTGCTAGGTTATAACAGCCATCTGGAAGCGATGTATCAGGGCTGATATACGTCGATCGTATGATAAAGTAAATTAAAAACGGGTTCTAGATGCATGTTAATGATTGGTGAAAATGAAATTGCAGATATTTGTATTATAAGCTCGTTTGTGACTTCCTCGTCTGCGAACTATGTAGCTTCTATGCGTTACTTGAAGGGATCAGTTGATATTGTGCGATGTCACGTCAGTGCTGACGAATGACGCAGTTACCGCTTCATTTATCGTTATATTTTGATAATATAGGCAGTTTATTGACAATGCCTTCACTGTATTCTAATCAGTGTACTGTACTGTTGTTGCATGGAATATATCAAGTGTATTTATGCACAAACGGTTGTTTCACTATATAAATCTGCATTAAGAAGCATGTACTACCACCACTACTACTAGTTTTAGTTTTTTGTCTAACCAGTAACCAGCCTACTTTTCTATGGTTATTCGGGGTTAGGCTGGTTTTCCAATGCAGAGATTGTTTGAACATTGTTTTCACAGGCCAGATGACCTTCCAGTTGCCACATCAACAGGCTCTGAGCCAATGGTAAAGTAGGAACGCTGGCACTCAGACGAACGGCGTGAAGTGCTGGATGTGCATGGCCGAAGGCCGAGCTATGGGTTTGCTCCCATGAAGAAGGTTCGATGCAATAGCCTCCTCCCCCCTCCGGGGTAATTTTGAAAATGTGAAACTGACGGGTGAATTAACTGCATTTTAGTGCACAAGTCCCCGAGTGTAATTTTAATGAGCTAGACATTTTAATTATGGGAACGCCGTTCCCGTGCATTCTGGCAGCTTTTCCCATGCATTCCCCCTCGAAATGACCACTCATCAGAGCACTGAAGGAATGTAAAATACATTTGTCTGTAAGGTGTAGAAGGAATAGTGGTTTAGAGAGACAGCCATGGTGCGTGAGCATTGCTGTAACCCGTCAAAGCAGTTAACAGCAACAAGTGTTATTTGCAACAGTGGGTTTTAATTGGTCCTCATGTGCCGTTGATTTCTGTCAACTGAAGCAAGTAATGAAACTGACGATGCATGACCTTCCATCTGATGTATGTGCACTGTAAACACTGTCTGTTCTGTAAGCTTTAAATAATGAAATTACTTAATTCAAAGACTGCTGTGGCGGTAGGTTAACTTCGTTAATAAGACCAATTACTCTCAAACAGAAACAGGTCGGCACCGTCGGTGACGTGTAAGGTAGCACACCAACAAAAAGCCACAATAGCTGAATCGTGCAAATATTTATAAAAGACAGCAAAGTAATGTAATGAGAAAGTAATGATATATATTTGCAAGTTTGTAGCATGGCATAGCTCATTGTGTTCAAGGCATGCAGCAACACCACAATATTGCACAATGTAGTAACAAATACATTCACATAGGCATACTCAATCAGCCTCTATAAAGACTTCTAAAATACTTTCATAATCCTTATCACAGCAGTATACTGCTTACTAAAGACTGGTTGGTTGTGTCATTCTCAACGCAATGGGATATATCCTTCCTATAACAGTTGAGTTAAATTTTGTTAGGAATGTCCGTTTGGATAGAAAATTAATATCACATTTTGGCATATTAATTAATAGCTGAGAATGAGGACATTTTAAAAATATGTTCCGTAATATTTATATTTTGATTACTGCAAGAGACGTCATTGCGTTAGAAGTATGTAAATGCATTCCATACATTCATTACCACAGCTACCAAAATGCAACAGAACGATAAAAGTTATCACATGCAGTTTGTTGTAACGTAATGGCATGATATTGCCACAAGTTAAAAACGACAAGTTTACAAATACAGAAGAAACAGTCTTCAACATGCACGTATGTACAAAGTCGGTTCAATAACGGTATCAGTATATTGTCTGCAGATGTATAAAAGCAGTAATAACACTAAAAATATGCAACGCATGGAATGGTGAAATCAAGGCCAACATATCTGTATAGCACAACAAAAGCACTTGAATAAAGGCACACTCGGCAAATTTACGACAAACTCTTGGATTCAGAGTACCACTGTTAGTAGACATGAGACGATGACGGTTGAAACGCAGATGCTTCTTCACAGCTAAGGTTACTGTCTAATTTATGTGAAGTAAGATAAAACGTAAAATACCAAGGAGACATCGTACGTACTGCCACATGCAACACCATTGTCTGTTCAGTGTTCAAGATACAAGCTCAAAATCGGTAAATGGCATAGTCAGGGCTGGGGTCGTTACTTTATTTTAGTACTTCGTTACAAAGTAAAAAAGTACTCGAAAAAAGTAACAAAGTACAAGTAAAAAGTACTTTAGTGAAAAAGTACTTCGTTACATTACAAAGTACTCAAAAAAGTAACGAAGTATTGTAACAAAGTACTTGTACTTCGTTACTCCCCAGCCCTGGGCATAGTGCTGCTCTGTAGGACTGCCAATTACCTGCTGACTGCCAATTATCTTTGGCCGGCAGTGGGAAAGAGTTCCTTTGCGTCACACGAAATGAAAGACGCAATGGAATGCTACGTGGAAAGACAATGGTTTGAACGTCTGTGATGATAACATTCACCAGGGGACCTGCGCAGGTTTTCACGGGACTGATCGGACTGCGTAGTGCCCTTACCTCAAATTTCTCTTTAAATGCTGCAGCCATAACTAAACTGCGTCAAACTAGCATTAAGCCAAGATGTTTACACGTTCCAAAACGTTTGTCAACTGAGACTGTACAACTGAACAACACTGTAGCTGGCCTGACATGCAGGGTGGTCCAGAAAAGTAAGCCACCAAGTTTCACAACTGCCACATAACCTTACGAAATTCAGTATACAAAAAGTGTCAATAATATTTCATAATGTAATGTAGCAGTGTTTGAGGTATAGTGGGATCTTTAATGACTGTAATTGATATACTGCAAAAGTGTGCCAGCAAAAGAATTTTGAAAATTGGTCAATATTTGACGAAGTTACGACCAAAACTGGTGCCTTACTTTTTTGAACCACCCTGTATACCTATACCATGCACTAAAAAGCAACACGTAAAATGCCAAAGCTGTGCTGAGAACATTGATGACCAGTCACCATTAGCTTGTACATGTAATATTCGTGTTGCCCACATCATCTGAATAACGTTAGCAGAACGCAAGCCTCTGCAGATTATGTTAGAACGATAACGGAAAAACAAAACTGGCTTTGTTTCACATTTAAAAACGTGATTAGGATAACAAGAAAAACACGAATACCTGGAACATATGATTGATCATCTGTTGTGATTTAAGCAACTGTCGTCAATTTGTACAATACTAAACTGCGATAAAGTAATTATTGAAAGTTTCATCGTGTTTTTGTTACAAAAATGAAAGCAATTAACTAAAAGAGGAGCCTGAATTTCAGCTATTTGGCCACCGCTTTTATTCAACATCACTTTAATATCGTACATTACACACAGAACTCTTGTGCATTCAGCTACAAGAACAATGTGTTAGACGAAGAGTATCATTTGACATGTTTAACCAAACGTTCATGCAATTATTCTAGGACGTTTTATAAACTGGTGTTTTTCTCATTAACCTAATGACTATGACGACTAAACCGCAGTGAACAAAATATAGCAGTGCTGAGATGTGTACACTGTACACCGAGACTTGTTATGTAAGTAAGTAAGTTAGTAAAAAGAAAGACTTAGTGTCCGAAAATGACGACAGTCACTGCGCAGGCACTGCGGTAATGAGTTCAAGGAAAGGAACGCCCTCGGAAACGCGTCCTCGGAAAACAAACACAGAGGGTGCGGACGTGATGTGTTGAGGCAGACTGTTCCAAGTATGGGCAGCGGCAACAGGAAAGGCCCGATCGCCGACACTGGACAGCTAGTCAACTGGTGAGGGATGCTACAGTAGCAGTAGCTGATAGTATATGGCATATGCATGAAATGTTATTCAACCAAATGATATCAAATACAATAGGCACACACTATTTTCTATCATATTCGACAATTAATTAATCACAGTCAGAGTCACTCCAAATTAAGATGGGTCTCCCACTTGAGTTGGAGCAGTACTATTCACACGTCAGATGTCAGTCCTCTCGCCCAAACCAACAGCATCAAAGCACTGAAGGATATCTATCAGCTAATACATGTTCAATATAATAACCACCTTGTAGTAACTGGTTTAGCAAAAACCATAGGTGGGCAATCTCAAACCAAATCTGGAATCTTTAAGCTGCAAATCTCAAATCTTGCAAAGCAAATCCCAATCCCACAAAGGCAAATCAAATCAAATACCCAAAGCTAAAATCCCAAACCAAATCCCAAATCTCGTTTTATTCAACACCTAAAATTCATCAAAGACGAAGGCACAGATTTAATAACACTGAGTTGCAAGTTTCACGGCATCAAAATACTATGCTGACAGCCCGCAGGTTGGTTATTTCAACATCTCTTTGCACAGCAGCAGTGACTCCACTGTTGCTGCAGACAGACTGCTGAGTCTTGCACTTATGATGGCACCAGCGATACTGGGATGCACAACTTGGTGCACAAATCTCGGATAGCCAAATCGAATCACATATTTGTCCAAATCAAATCAAATCTCAATCGCATAGTGTCAAATCGAATTTTTGACAGTCAAATCGAATTGCAACATGCTTAAAATCGCGATTTAAACTGAATCACAATTTGATTTTGCCCACCTATGGCAAAAACATGACTACAAATTCAAAATTTTGGTCAAGCAGCCTTCGTGAGTATCATTGTAACCGACACTGTAGCAGGTGTTAAAGCACCATCACAAACACTTTTGTATTCACAAATGCATATAAACACAGAATACAGCTACGCTAAATTTAAAAACACAATTGAGTAAAATATTCTGAAATTTTCTTCTTCACAAATCACGAACACGTTTCTTCTTCTGATTTTTAATACATCATACATGAATAGACAAAATAAAAACTCTGCACCAATTATGCACAGCTAAGCAATATACACACACCGCACATTTTGGCAAGCAACAGCATGCCTCATACTGTTGAAATTATGAATAATAATAACTAATAGATATTAGCAATTACTAACACTACAAATGCCATTTAGTCCAACACGAATAATCAATATACGGCCACTGTAGTAGCAGATAAACGTCATTCAACAGAAACGTTTGAATATCGTATAAAACTGTCAATTAGCATCTAAGGTCGTATCACAGTAAACACGGAACCGAGTTCAAACTATCAACATCGCTATTTCAGCTGGAATGTTTTTATATACAAGAAAGCCCAGCTGTCGCTGACAAACCCGCGCGACGCTTGCGAAAAGTTTGCACGGTTTACGTAAGAGCAGTGGGGTTGTAAGCTGTA
>Ga0209679_1001466_pt1 | contig 10186 bp, 6 predicted proteins | sample WorMetHEROISLAND_4_FD_187408 | JGI IMG/M metagenome (GOLD analysis project Ga0209679, IMG submission 187408) | Marine gutless worms symbiont microbial communities from Max Planck institute for Marine Microbiology, Germany - Olavius sp. 2 HERON... ...
GGGGGGGGGGGGGGTGGACGAATTTGGTTCAGTACAGTCCAATTTCAGTACTCGAGCTACATGCCGATTCAGCCTGTACTATACTTCAGTACTAGAGGGTGGACCATTTTGGTACGTAATGAAAAGTGTCTTCTTCTTCTAGACAACAGCAACTTTGGCTCCCAGTCCATATGTAGAACATCCCTCCCGGTACACACTACACATAATAAGTAATGAAAGAACTGCTAAGTGCTAAGTGTCAAATGCCATCGGCACCATGGTATGAATCCATGCAGTCTGACCACTCAGCGATAATTACACCCCTGTCACCATACGCGGCTGACACAGTTCACACAGATCACGATAAGTGGTTTCTTTGACTTTGGACACATAATAACTGAAGCAGTAATCGTTCACGGGAAGCGAGTGAAGCAACGTGTCGTGTATCCTCGCCGGTTAAGCGATCAGTGCCAATTAACATCCGTTATCTGAGACTGGCAGTATCTTAATGGTTGTAGCAACTGCTACGATGTTGTTACTTTGATACTGAAATTCTTGTGTGATGTGATGTGAATAATTGATTGCCATATCAGTAGTTTAGCAGTGACAGTAAAGCAGTTACTAATATTATACTGAACATTGTGAAGACTTCATCTTAGTAAATAATTTGTGTACTCCGTGTTGGTAAATAAGTTGTGTTTATCTGCTGTAATGAGGGTCCAACATTCTGCTACAGTACTTACAGAAACACTAAGTATTTGGATTATCACCTGCTTTCCCTTTGGCTGTAAACAATTGCAGTTGCTTGGTAACATAGCATACATATGCAGACAATTTGTTTACATAAAAACAACATTTCACTAAAATGCAACACTAAAATATAGCAGTGCCATACAGATGTCTTATAGGCCTAACTTTTTGTGATAAGAAGATAAAGGCGAACTGTGCATTTTGTAGCCGGCAGATTCAAAGCGTGAAGAATTTCGGAAGTATCTAGAAAAAGCTGGTGTAATGGATGCCCTTACAAAAGGTGACTACTGACTGACTACAGCTTAGTTATGTAGTTATAATACATTGCAGTTAGGTGACAGTTATTAAGTTACTAGAATTGAAGGAATTTATATTTATTGTCATAATGTGGACATTTTCGTGTATTATGGATATTACTCACTATTGTTAGTCAGATGCTAGAATGACAGATAAAGCGTTGTTGTTTATATACCCTTATGGATAGTACACTGATGTAAATGTCAGTTGGATATAACGAGTGAACTTTGTAGTGGTGTACAGTACACCATACAGTACACCACGGTCTATAACAAATGTGGCAGATTTCTCTCAACATTAACTGTACCAAAGCTAAACGAATTTGAGTAACGTTACCATTGTTATTTGCTGTTACTGTTTGCAGTTCTTGTTGGGTTGTATGAAGAGCCTGAGAAGCCCAACAATGCATTAGAGTATCCGTGATATGTGATGACATGCATAATTATTTGAATTTGTTTCATCTGTGCATCTGTATTGTCTGTATAATACCTTCTCTTACTGTCATCACAAAACTCAAAAGTATGCCATAGGGTTAGAACGATACTGGTATTGGGATATTGGGTACTGGGCGATGTTGGCGGTATTGGGTCGTATGGATATTGGCCCAATACTTTTTGTGGGTAGGACACCCAATACGATATTATCTGTGCTCGTGTGCCGCCCAGACGACAAGCATCTGGTAGGCATTATCTTGAACATCAGCCGCCAACCAGTGACGCAGCAGACGTCAACGTCAGAGGAGACGGGGGAGGAGTAGGGGTAGACAGTGATAGTGCAAGCCAGAGTGGCCTGCACGCGTGACTGACGGGCGACGGCAGACATTGATGTGAAGCTAAGCGGCCGGTTTGCACTGCACCAAGAACAAAGCATTGAACGGTCGATCGGTCGATGCGTGATGATCCGTCTGAGTCCTGCAAGCAGGCCCAGATTACGTCCTCTCCCCGCTCTTGCCCACTGTTTGACAAGCAATTAACGTCGGTCGCAACACCCTTAAGTAACCACAGCAGCACATTGTTAAACACAATAAAGGCGAAAACTGCACTTCCAGTGACTCGACAACACGATAGATTAAACGGTTGCACTTCTTTCCGTCAACGCCGGCTATCTCTTTGTAGATGACTCCTTGATAGGCCCAGTGTAGACATAGGCCTATTTTCGCTGACGTAACTAAGCGATACCTCTCATCCCCCTCTAGTTGTGTTCCCAGCGAACGGCTGTTCAGTTCTGCTGGGGACTTGTATTCTGACAGTCGCAATCGGTTGTCAGGACAGTGCGCTGACATGCTGCTTTTCATTAAGCATAACCTTAAATAATACGTGTGACTTTCAACGTGCGTGCACGTGACTGCTGACTTTTCCGTAGGCCTACATGTACACGATTACATGATGATGATTACTGATGATTACGACGATAGTGATTAGTTTTAATTCTGTAACTTTTAGGTTAAATAATTACATCGCAAAACATTTTCTGAGTATTGGGTATTGGTATCGCCAGGGACCAATAATATTGGGTATTGGGTGGTTTTCTTAGTATCGTTCTAACCCTATTGATCTTTTATGCATGTTCATGTTCTATGATCGATTAAAATGTGAAATGGCATGGGATCATTATCACATAAACTCAACCAGGTGGTCAAGTGTTAATAACGTTAATAAAATTCACAGTTTATTGATACTTGGCAAATAAACTCTCTCTCTCTCTCTCTCTCTCTCTTTTATGCTCTGAGAACTCGCATAGTAGAAATAAGAAGTGAAAATAAGTCAGTAACCTACTGAAGGTTACTGACTGAATGTGAGCAATTCAAAACAACGTGAAACCCAGTTGTATTGAGGAAATATACAAATCCTAAATTCATTACTAAACGTTGGCTTACCTTTTACAGATCTGAAAAACTGCAAGCATCTTTCATAGTCTGACACCGGCCAAGTGAGTCTCTCGACACGAACTCTTGAGACGCCTGAGAGGAAAGTGAAGAGTGATTTGACAATGTCTCTGAGTTGTCCACTTCGCCACAGATCACGCAGACTCATGACAGCTAACAACGTCATACAGATGAAGTAGAGAGCGATGCTGTTGGCACGCTCCAGCACAAGGAGTCTAGTCTGAAAGCCAAGAGGACGTAAGATCTCATCGACTTGGTCACGAAGCTGACTTCTCTCATCGGCAGCTATCTCTCTCCACTGTGAAACGATTCTATCTTCACACCGAGTGACGTCAGCTGATCCGACCAGCTCGGCATCCAGACCAACAACCGCTGAAACATTTACACATTCTCAATATCAGAAGAGACCATAGGCGGAGTTTGGCCTGGACGTTTTGGGCTAGCAGGACGGGGGCCTGTGTCCAGGTGCGGACTGCGGAGCCCCAATAGAGCGTCTGGGAGACAGTCTCCCAGAATGGAAGCACTCTGCATACTTCGGATGTGGATTTTTAAAGTAAAATGATGCCTGCATCTCTACAAAGCAAGTGCCACCACATTACAGCTGGAAGATAAAATTTAAGTGATATTCTGACTACCATGTTTACTGATTCAGTACACACTTTCATCTGCCAAACTCATTTTATTGCGTGCGACAGCATATATGCTAATCACGCATATGCTATCGCAATTCCATCTGTCTGTCTGTCCATCACACGGGTGGATCAGTCAAAAACGGCTGAAGTTAGGATTGTGCAATTTTCACCATACAGTAGCCCCATCCCTCTGGTTTTTGCACGATAAGTTTCATCCAGAAATTCTAACGGGTTCCCCCGAACGGGGGCGCCAAACAAGGGTGGGGTGGGGAAAACAAGCTATTTTCTAGCTTTATGCGTCAATATCTCGAAAACGGTACGAGATACGTCCAAAGTTTCTATTAATGACTAATAGGAAGTTGCATATGCGCTTTCGATTGGCACCAAGGTCGATGACCTTGGATGACTTTGAACTGCTATAAGTTCCAATTTTCTCGGAATTTCGCAGATTTGAGCTTGGCAACAATGGCAAAACGAATGAAGATAGACCTGTAATGTCAGCGAGAGAATTGTAGCCCACTAAATGTACTTTTCAGTGATGCATAGATTACGCTTATATTGCTGGGCGTTCCTCCGCTAGGGGTCTACAATCAGAATACAGTGGGCGAAAATGGCGATTTTCAACCTCTACACCCGAAAATATCTCACAAACGGTAAGTAATGCGGCCATGGTTACTATTAACACTTTCACTGCTGACGGCGACTGTATAGTCGACCTCCAGGCATCACACCATAGGCGACTATAATCGTTCAGATGCTCTAACTGCCGTTGGCGACTTCAGTTGCCAATATTAGGTGGGGCTTAACTTCTTATTGGATTTGATTATGCATTACTGCAGTGGGCATGGCTGTGTTAGTAAACATGTGAACATGATTCGCGATGTTAAGAAAGCGTTCAATGACTGTACAAGAAGCCAAATCAAAAATTTTAGTTCCTAGTGACAGTGAGTTCCACATTTTGGTTGGACTCCATGCTCAAATTACACTGTGTGCACTGGGACCTACCACATAAATTTTTTGGGAAGTATGACAACTTCTGCTAAACAATAGTAGGCATAACTGACCAATCAATGTAAGTCCTACACATATTACAGAAAGCGTATATGAGTGCAATGCAGTGTTATTTTCATGCCTGTTTGTGCATGAGAACTAAAACTAGAACTAAAAAGATTTTGCAAATGAGAACTGAATAAGAACTAGAAAGATTGTTCCGGAACTAAATAAAAACTAGCACAAAAATTAAAACCAGAACGAAAATATTCTGGAGCGTCAAATACAAAAATGGCCATGCTAGTTTCATGCCTATTTGTACATGAGAAATACTGACTGCAGAACAAATACCTAGAAGTCAGACAGGACTGCAATCTATCTTATCCACTACCGGGTATGACACATTTGACTCATGATCCGACCCGACCTGGCCAAATCGCTGAGCAGGTGACCTGGTGACCTCACCTGCAAAGCAGTTTCTGACTCTGTTATGTGCAATCCCTTACGAACTTAAACGGTGACATTATATTTAGCAGTTTGCTGGTCTGTTTTTTTTACCCAAATGGATATATAACTGAAATACTTTTGGGTTCAGTAAAAAATCTTGAACGGCCAGAATTTTTGTTGGGTCGCGATTTGACCATCCCCACTGTTCCACTGGCCATGCATGGGCCTTGTCTGAATGAAAACATGCGCCCCTAATCACTTTCACATCGTAAACGGCACGGCCCCTGATTAACGGCCCCAGTACGACTCACTCTGGAGAACTCCCCTGTTAACTCATCCATTTATGTTGCTGTTAAACAGTTTTCGTAATGTGAGCTGACAGTCACTGATGCACTAATTTGCAATAAAGATTTTCATTATTCCACCATAGCTAAGGGCCGTTGTAGCTAGGGTTAGGACGATAGTGGTAAAGTCCGATAGTCCGATAGTCGATAGTATCGTCCAAAACTATCGTCCGATGCGATTGCGATGCGATAGTTTCAGCAGCGTGGTATCACAAAACGATGTACAATGGATAAAAATCAATAAAACCAGTTGTAATCGTATAATCATCCTCAACCGTAGTATTGGTGTCGTTAACTGCTTAATTTATTGTCCGATTTATTGTCTCTTTGTTAACTTAATAGTCATAGTCAAGTGCACGCAGATTGCGCTTAACCATAATAATCATTTCGGCTCTGTCCGCTGCCAGTCGACTGCGCTGGACAGTGAAGACGTTGCCCGCGGAGCTGAAGAGCCTTTCGCTGGCCACCGACGTGGATGGTGCTCCCAGATAACGCCGCGCCACGCGGGCTATCCAAGGGAAGCGGCTTTCATTTTCACGCCACCACGTCCTGACACATGACGTGCGGGGGATGGCTGGCTGGTCAAGGTAAGCCGCTATCTCCTCCTCTACATTTGTAGGCTGTGACGCGCCCACAGGATCAGCCTCCTGCAGCAGTGCTCCCAGGCAGCCGAACGGGTCATCGTATTCCATGCGTGGCCGTTTAGCAGCTGGCTATCGTGTCTCATCCTCGTTGGTCTCATCCACGCCATCTGGTTCAACAGGTGCACCGCCCCGCGCCGTCCATCCCCGACTAGAGATAAGCAACGCCCAACCGCTGCAGTCGCTGTAGCTTCATGCCATGCCGTCCACCTCCCGCTCGAGCCACCACTCCGCAATGTCGTTATAGCAGTGTAACATTAAGACTATGCGCGGAGCAGATATGCAGCTGTTTGAAAGTTTAGCGGTCCATTGACGCGTCGCATGGCAGCACTATCGGACAATCGCGATACTATCGGTCCAGAACAATCGGCTGATGCGATTGTGACACGATAGTGTGACAATCGCACGATGCGATAGTACGATGGGACTATCGTCCTAACCCTAGTTGTAGCTACTATTCTGCTCCAAACACGTGTAAATGTGTTATCTTGTACAACTGAGACTATATATTATTGAAAACCTCTCACCTCCATCAGCAAGAAACAGGGGCACTAGAAATTCCTGTTCTTTCGCAAGGATGTTGATAAATTTCTGGAAATCAGCGACACTTCTGCGAGTAAGAAACTCGGCCAGCCTTTCGTTGCGGTCACGTCGCGGTATAAGGTCCATAAGATATTCTCTCTGCAACCACGTGATACATCCGGCACTATCAAGCTCAGTGAGAAATGCAACATCAGCAACAATACGATCCAGCACTTGACCACCATTGATGGAGAGCTGGCGTATCCGAGCTTCATCTAAAGGCCGAACGTCACCGAACTCAGCTCCTACCGGTATATCTGCAATTGCAAATTAAACAATCACACACTGTACAGAAAAACATATTGCTTACTTGGTTAATTAATGCTCAAACCTCACTGCTCGGTCTAATACTGTTCATAATTACTACAGGCCTCGGTGAACGCTGATGGCATGTGGATGTTTCGCCACTTTGCCAATGCGCCCCCAGGACATTTCACTCCAAAACGATTTGCCACTTGGACAATTCGCCCCCATACAATATACAATTCGACGCCGTTGCGTTGATGCTAAACGTAAAAGAATGAAACTGACGAGCGTTTTGCCTGGTCTTGTATGTAAAGGAACACAAAACTAAGCTGAAGAGGTTCATAAAAGTTAAAATACATGACACAAGATATTTATTAAAGAACGTGACAAACGCACAAACAACAAGCAGGTGAAATGTGGCAGAACACAGAACACTGAACAAGTAATGGTACCAGTCCCGGTAGATACAACGTGTGAAGTGTATAATGAGAATATAAAACGGGGAAAACAGTAAGACAATATCATCCAAACTCATACAGGCAACTGACAATAAAGGAGCGTTTATGCAAACTACTGAGACACTCAGGCAGGATAAAATTATGGCCGCGATGGCACAAGGCATCCAAGGGCCTGTTCACTGGCAATAAGTGATTCAGGCAATGATATGATCTCAGCATATTTAAGAAGAGCTCATGGGAGACATCAGTGCATAGACCTGAAACACGTGCTCTAGACCTGAGAGTCACTTGGGTTTGCGTTCACGACTTGACTTGGCACCAAAACGACTTGAAAGTCGACTAAGTCACCACCTCATAACTCGACTTGACTTGAAGTTTTCGTGACTTAAGTCGGCGACTTGCACCGTGACCACCATCATAGTATAGGCCTATTCACCATTGTTTTTCAGCCTAACTTAGTTTGCAATGTTTTGTGACGATGTGAAAGTACCTGGCTGTAGACCACGTCGTCACTGTGTGTAGGCTACAGGCCTACTGCCTACCTGTATCGCAGAATTATCGGCGATCCGTCTGTGATCGGATCGCCCATTATTGTAACGATCTGAAACGTCGTTTTCGCTAATAAATCTCGGAAACTTGCATGGATTTGGATGAAACTTGGCAGGCGGGGTTGGGGTCTGAAAAGACTAAGCCTTGCATCTTTCCAGCGAAATTGCACTGTGGGTTTCAGAGAGAGCGCGAAAAAATGGGTCGCAGAGGCGTTGTTTTTTGTCACGTGAACGAAGCACCACTTCTGCCACTTTCCTTGGATCGATTTCCGCCAAACTTTTCATGAACATGTGTCCACGTGCTGGCTCACGACAAATGGTTTCATATTCCAAAAAGGTTTCCATTAAGGGGTCGAATTTCCCGAAAAACCGTCTTTTTAGGGTACTTTAGGGTACCCTGTTTGTGCTCAGCCTACGGGTTACGGGAAATGTTCTGCGACGCCTACACTCTTTCAATCCCCTAGTGGACATCCCAGATTTATCCTTCTTAGGTGACTTTTGCTGAGGGATGTACCGTTTTCCAGTTATCCGCCTCTGAAAGTCATCCTTTGCCACAGTATCAGCAACGGTGAGACCTGGATGGCGAGACAGACGCGCCACCTGGCGAGAGGTGGGACACTAATCAATAGGCCTATAGATAACTTTTTCAAACATCACTCGCCACCATAGGCTACGCCGATCGGATTGCCGATATGCACTGGTATACTGATTCAGTGCACATTTTCTAGTTTCACTGCTGTTTTGATGTAAACTGCGAATTAACTTGTTTAACCAGTATATTACTATGTGATGCTGATGCATGCTGTCTATTGCAAGTTCACACTGCATTTTGACTATAAGTCGTGACTTTTATCCTAAAATTCGGCGGCGACTTGAGTGGAAAATTTCGGCGGCGACTTGGAACTGAAACGACTTGCCTTGGAGCAGCCAAGTCGACTAAGTTGACTTAACGGCAGCGACTCTCAGGTCTAATGTGCTCCTTAAGGTAACCACTTCATTTGAGTCTTTTTAACAGGCATTCAATTCTATTCCTGAGGTCAGTAGTGAGAAATCCACACCAAGCAGGCAATGCATAGCGCAGGTGAGATATAATGAGGGCATGAATAACCTAGTCCAAGTGATCACTGTGCATTCCCTGGCAGAAATAGTCTTTGGGTACACTGTCTAAGTACAAAACTGACACGTGCATCAAACTTAAAATTATTTTGAAATATAACACCAAGTAATTTAAAACTGTCGACACGCCCAACACCAGGCATGTGTTCACCCACATTCTCCTGGAGAATGTGGGTGGCTCTGAACAGAACCGGTCAGTTATAGCAAATGTTCAAAGTGACGACCTCTGGCCTTCCCGCATGCACACAGCCACCCACATTCTCCAGAAGACACATGCCTGTGGCGTACTGAAAAGTCACAATTTCCGAGTTCATGTTTCCCTAGCTAGTGCAGAGACATTAGTTAGGAGAGGTGGGATAATAAATCACCATTCAATAGCATACTCTCTCAGCAACATCTCTGCCAAAAATTACCGAAATCGGTTGATGTGGGTTGAATCCATAGTGTGTAACATCAGTGTCGTTTTTTGAGACACAGTGTATTTACCAAGTTCGTAGTATTCGTCACGCATTTTTGTTATTTTTCCAAGTTATTTTGTCGTCAGTAATCACATTCAACAGTCATTATTTTGGCCCATCACTAAGCATGTCGCCAGCCTTATCTGTGCTGAGTGACGTCAGTGTCCACGTGATACCGTCATGTTTTGCCCAGTAATTTCATTATTTGTTTATATTTTTTAATATGTTCAAGTTGATGTCTTTCACATACTTAACTCGTTTTCTTGTTATTATTTTTATTATTGTTATTATATGTAAATCTTATTTTACGAACTGTATTGCTTACTGCATTATTTTAACGTCTGTAAACTACGTGACGTCATACTAACTGACATGATTTTAACGTTTGTATTTATGCGGTAATTGTTTTTTAAATCTATTCATACCTGTCTTTGCAATGCACGAGTCTAGTTTATCGGCGTCGTCCACAAGAGCGTAAAGAGTGCTTTTGTGCTGAAACTGAATAGTGATATATTTTATATATTCATATTTTGTACTTACGTAGGCCTTATGTATATTATTTATCGTGTAGAGATTATTTGTTTATTTACGTCTATATCTTGTGATCGATCCTAAATGTGTCAATTAACGTAAACATGCATTTTGTCGGCTTGTCGCTTCCGACCGCCAAGTGCGGGAAAGCACTTGTGTTACGAATTTAATTTCGTTGCCGCTTTAGTAGCCTAACAATGTTACGAGCTATAGTTTCGTTGCTAATTTAGTCGCCTAAGTCTGTAGGCGGAGTCATTATTAGGCCTATAGCCTGTAGGCCTA
>Ga0209679_1001467_pt1 | contig 10184 bp, 6 predicted proteins | sample WorMetHEROISLAND_4_FD_187408 | JGI IMG/M metagenome (GOLD analysis project Ga0209679, IMG submission 187408) | Marine gutless worms symbiont microbial communities from Max Planck institute for Marine Microbiology, Germany - Olavius sp. 2 HERON... ...
AGTGATAGTGTTACTTACTTACTTACTTACTTACGTACTTACTTACTTACCAAGTTTGTCTAAAAAACCAACATTAGGAGCTAAGACATTATTTATAATAGCTCCCAGATCACCAACATACACCCCCCGTACGGTAAACCTTAACATCAGAAGTCCACTGAGCTTTGCAACGACGGCAACAGCAGAAAGCACAACGCCATCATCATCAACATTCAACATTCAACATCATCAATTTATAGATACTCTTTAACTGTAACACAACCTAAATAGTTACGTTACTTCTAGGTACACAGTATTTACTACGTCAAACGAGGGGGCCAGGCCATTATGATAAAGGGATTCGTGCATTATATTAAGTAATCAGGAACGAAGCAACTATTGCGGCTGGCTGACGCAGTGGTTTGTCTGACAGCTGCACTGCGGGTCCAAAGGATGGCTGCATAGTGCATAATGCGCGTCGGCAACACTAGTTCATGCAAATCAGCTGCCACTAGATACTGTAAAGCGCTGCTTTACACGACTCACGTAAACAGTGCTACAGCAAATGCCCAGACTTTCGACAACAAACTGACAACTAGAGCACTGGCACTCAGAAGAGTGCAAACTCACGCCGACACTGACATTGGTCGCCAGTTCGCCAACGAGCTGGCGGTCATCACATACAAGACACGATCTGCTGGCACTCCAGCTTACCTATCTCATCTCATCCGCGACTATCTACCAGCACACACATTACGATCGTCCGATAAATTGTTACTTTCAGTACTAGTATAGGGGACCTACAAGGGGGTCACCGTGCACCCCCCAGGACTAAACAAAACCAACTTTTTTATAATCCTTTAAAGGTCCTAAAACACATTCAGGATGTTAACACGAAAAAACAGGCCTCAAAAGGGGCGTAGCCTAGGTCACGTGACCCTCCTAAATTTTGGCGTACCCCCTAACGTATCTCCAAAACGAGTAGAGCTAGAGACTTCAAATTTACTTTAATGACGTAATCGGTCACATGAAGGTCACGGTCAGAACACTGGACGCAGTAGATGGCGCGTCGTGAAAGAATAATGCAAACAGACGGCAACACTCCGCAGCTGTTGACAGACAATACCAACTCCAGCTGAGATCGCGAGACAAACTGCCATCTGCCAAACTGCATGGCATGTCTGTAACCATTTATATCGTATCACAGGCTGAACGGTAGTTCAAGCCCTGTGTTAACGGCGACACCTCATTCCTATGGGAAAGGCCAAAATTCGACCCCCTACAAAATCAAAACCCCTGAAGGGACTGGAATGAAATTTGGCACAGTTGATTACATCCTGGAAATCTGCCCCCAGAACAAATTTGGCGACGATCGAAGGGGGCTTCTGGGTAAATATGTGAAATATACGATGTTTGTGACTTTATTTTTCCCCCAATCGACCTGGAGGCCACACCTCCCAACCAATTTTTACGCAAAATGGCTTAAACGACGTGGTTGCAGTAAAAATCAAAACATTTTCTAACCCCTGACCATAAGGCCCGAAAACCGCCAAAATTTGGCACTTTTGGGGCGGGACTTGTCAGTTGTCAGTTGTCAGGGGTGGGACGAAAAATTTTCGCTCCATTTCACCTTTAACATTAGCGGTCTCATAAGTAAACACCCCTTATTCTTCATCGGAGCCCCGTAAAGGTGTCATAGTGAAGAGACAAATTGGGGTCGGGGATTCCAAATATGTAGTTGTTTTTGACCTTCTTCCTATAGGTCACGTGATACGAGGCATGCGCAGTCAACTTTTCGGCCTTATAACACGGGCTGAACGGCGTGAACGCTGAAAGGACAAAGTCGTGAAACCAATACCTTTGAAGCTTAATATCTCAAAAACCGTACGAGATAGACGGTCGGTTCAAATAGACCACCTACAGGAAGCCCCATATTGCAAATCCAATGGTCACGTGACAGATGACGTCACGTGACCCCAAAAAGTCAAGGTCGTGACCCCGATATCTTTGAAGCTCAATATCTCGACAACCGTGCGAGATACATGGTCGGTTCATATTGACGACCAATAGGAAACCAGTCCACACATTGGGAGTACAGTGATCACATGACCGATGACGTCACGTGACCCCACGGTTTTTGAGATATTAAGCTTCAAAGGTATTGTGGTCACGACTTTGACCATTTGGGTCACGTGACGTCATCTGTCACGTGACCATTGGATTCGCAATATGGGGTTTCCCATAGGTGGTCAATTTGAACCGACTGTCTATCTCGCACGTTTGAATCTTAATATCTCAAAAACCGTGCAAGATAGACGGTCGGTTCAAATTGACCACCTATAGGAAACCCCATATTGCGAATTCAATACATGAGATATTAAACTTCAAAGGTATAAAAGGGTAGGCTATAGACCAAAATAACTAATATCGTTCAAACTGTAATAAAACTGCAAATATAAATGTACAAAACTGCAGTTTATACATTCGTTAATGGCTAAATGCAGTGACTAACACATCAAAAACAGTAAAAATGATAAAAAGGTGATATTATTCAACAGCACATTGACACTTAGTCCATGTTATTATGGATAATATAACCTTTTTATCATTTTTGCTGTTTTTGATGTGTTAGTCACTGCATTTAGCCGTTAACGAATGTATAAACTGCAGTTTTGTACATTTGTATATTTACATTCAACACACAACAGTCAATGATAGGTCAAGCCTAGTCAGTTCTAGGCGCCGGTAGTCTAGAAGATGAGATAAGTCACTTTGGACAACGCAAATTTGGTGACATTGGTCGTCGGTACGCTGAAGACGTTGTTGTCGTCACAGCGGACCCAGCAGTTGTAACTCGGATGAAACACGTCAACGATGTAGTGGCCACCAATCGCTCGCACGCCAATGTGCTTTACCACCGCACTATATAAACAGTGAACATCTTGTCGAGTTCATTCATATCAAGCTACTATGGCCCAAAAGACAGCAACATTCCAACAACTGTGCTCCTCCCCAAGATGACCAACAGAACAGTTATGAGTCAAGTGAGACATTAAACACTGCTTACTCTTTACGGAAGGGAATACAATTTGCAAAGAAATATGTGACAAATCAGTTCACTGCAGACTTTATTCACTCAGTGTGAATGCTTCCTCTGTTTGACAGTTTTTGCAATTTTTGCACTTTCACAACTGTGAACAAGTATTACACAATATACAATATATTTGAAGTAACTGTTTCAGGAAAGAAATGTCTATAGAAACTAAGAAGACAACAAATTGTACTAAAATACAACACTGTTTGTATGTTATGGCATCCCTGCGGTACGGGTGAGGGGCGCCCTAGTATTTCGATACGATACGATACACACAAGTAGACTGCATCAAATGCTGATGTAGCATCCCTGTCTGTCTGTCTGTCTGAGTGAGTAAATAGCTTCTAACGGCACAGCGACAGATGGAAGCCAAGCATGATAAATCAAATGTAAACACAGGACAAGCACTGGACTGTTTTCTGCCCTGCTGCAAAGTGAAGAATACATAGCATGATTAGCTGGCAACAGGCACTCACTGAGCTAATCAGTTACCATATCAGTTATTGTCTGCACAGCAAACTAAGCTGACGATTACCATTTTTTAAAGTTTCTGATCTTACAAACTAACTGTGTTGACTGCTGCAAAATTTATCCAAGTGTGTGCACAGTGCTAGATAATATTCCTTATTGGTTAAAAGCAAGACGAAGCATCTCGCTTTTAACCAATAAGGAATATTATCTAGCTAAACAAAAGCCGAATGAGATGTGCTAGATAATGTCATTAAAAGATGTTTAACTTTAACAAAATATGTTGTACTTACAGTAAATTGCATTTCGTAGCAACTTCATTTCTCACAAAATGCACAAATGTCAGTGACTTGAATAAGAAAAAGCCTCGAAACCGAGACCCAGACAAGGTTGATAGACCAAGAACAAAGCCTCGAGAACTTGAGACCAACACCATATCAGAGACCATAACTGACAACATCAACCACTAACAACAAAGAATGACTACATGTTAAGAGTAATAAACAATGCATTGCATTTTCTGAAGGGACTACATAAGTACTTACTTCTTATGTAGTCTGTAAATTATAACATCCTCCTTTAGCCAATTAAGTGTTGAACGTTATATGATAATTTTTGTCAATTAACTTGCAATGACAAAACTTCAAAACTAAGACGTGGTTTACCACACCAAGACCAGCAAGACCAAGCTACTCAAGAAAAAGAACACATTTTTCGGTGTCAAGACCAAGACCATAGTCTTAACAGCACATCACTGACAAATGTCTTCTCTCAAGATGTCTTTACACAAAAATAGACTGACACGCATATCAACTAGCATAGAGTCTAAGGTCCATTAGCCTCAGCAGCTAGTGACAGTCCACATTATCCAGCTGCCAATGTAGTACATGTATTAGCATTAAACGACAGCTCATTCACTCGCACCTGAGCCACACTGTGTGGCAGTGGTAGTGCAGTCATCATCTCTGTAGATGGAGGTGTTGGCAAAATACCAGTCGGTGGTGCAGGGATCAGTCCACTAGGCATGATGACACCAGGAGGCGGTGTCTGCTGAATCAGGCCTGGTCTTAGCAGCGTCGATGCAAGTGTGCCTCTTGTTTGTGCTGGCGCAGATACCAGACCTGGTGGCAGCATCATGCCTGCAGACTGCACCTGTGGAGCCATCATTGGCGGCACTGGTGCCACATACGTCGAGGTTGTCAGCACAGTTCCAGCTGACGTCAGTGCTGGATATAAGCCAGCGGACTGGTCAATAATTGAGTAAACCGGCTGTGGCTGCGGCAGTGAGGCACGATAATGAGCAGCACCAGTGACACCTTGATGTGCTGCATCATCGTCAGATGAATCTGACGATGTCTCGTCCATAAACTGAAACTGACATTCTTTTGGTTGTGACAGGTCGAATACACCTACACAACATTCACTAGTGACAGTTGCATTAATTCAACTAGTGTTTCCTAAGCCACTCAGCACATAGTGTGGCACTGGTGCCACATATGTCGAGGTTGTCAGCACAGTTCCAGCTGACGTCAGTGCTGGATATAAGCCAGCAGACTGGTCTACTGGATTCTAGTCAAATTCTGACGAGTAAGTTAAGTAATGAAGTTTCTCCAAAGCTAGTAAGCATTGTTGGGTAGCTTTCTAATTATCTGCAGTTCCTGCTTCATTATTAATTAGCACAACTGTTTATATATAATATAATAGGAGACAGCAAGCAAATCTATGCACCACTGATCATTTCACGTAATGCAAATTTGTTTTGGACAAATGAACATATGAATAACAAGTGCACCGTGAGTCAAAAAAAAACGTTGACACTGTTTTTATTACAAATTTGTCAAATATCAACTGATTTACTAAATTCTTTTGCTGACTCTCAATAAAATTTGCAATAAAGCTATCACTAAATACCACACCTCATTTCTAATGCGACACTACACGACTACTAGTGAAGCATTAAAACGAAATGTATCACATCATTTTGCTGCACAAAATGAAATTTAACGAACATTTTGAAACAATCAGACCTGGTGGCAGCATCATACCTGCAGACTGCACCAGTCTGTGCAGCAATCATTGGCGGCACTGGTGCCACATATGTCGAGGTTGTCAGCACAGTTCCAGCTGACGTCAGTGCTGGATATAAGCCAGCAGACTGGTCAATATTTATAATAAACTGGCTGCGGCTGCGGCAGCGAGGCACAATAATGAGCAGCACCAGTGACATCTGGATGTGCTGCAATCCAAGTTAGTGTTATTCGTATCACAATTAGCATGGGGTGGATTTCTTAGCAATGAGCTTATAGCTAAAATTGATGCTTTTTTCAAAAAAGCTGTTAGCTGGGGTTACAGCTGCGAGTTGAAAAGTTTGTCTGGGTTATTATATATAGACCTTTATTCACCATAAGCATGGTAGAAAATAAACACAGGAAAAAAACACGGAAAAACACAATACAATTAAATGGACAAAATAATGACCTATAGTGTTCACAACTAACAAAGCAGCAATATCAACAATATCAAGTAACACCTGAAACGGCAACTTTTGTCAAGAATGTTTTGTTGCATTCTTGTATCAATACACTAGGTATCTCAAATGCCACTGCATGAGGCGGATGCACAATTGTTTCATAAAATGGTTAACAACAAGGAACACTGTATTCACCAATTATTACCTCCGGAAAAAATTCTACCCATGAAACTCCGCGCCTCTAATTGTATTTTTGCCTTGCCACGGTGTCATTTTAGCTTATACAAGCGTTCGTTTGTATTGCGAACCTTGTTTGAGGATGCTTACTAGAACTGAATGCAAATCTACTGTACTTCTACAATTCTGCTATGTTATTTTTTCAATGGCGTTTGACCGTTGTTCATTAAACGATTACTTACTTACTTACTTACTTACTTATATTCGTTGTTCAACATATTCACATTTTGCCAGCACAAGCTTTAAAAGCTGATTGCATCGCCTATTACATGCAGTTCTGTCTATCGCTACCGTACCGCACTTGTGCTTGGATGTCCCTGTTTTACACAGCTTCATCAAAAGCTTGTCCAATCCACACCTTTTCCATCCTTTACCAGAGAACTGTTTCATATCAAACAGTCTCTGTAGTCCTAGTCCATAGCCTTTAGCCAGGTATCAGTTCTCAATAACTGCTTTATCTTTTACAGTGAAGACATTTTCACACGCTTTTCATAAATTTTTTCAAGTTTACAAGAAAATCATATTACAAACAATCCTGAAAATTGTTACAGTAAGTTAGTAAAATAAGTTACAATAAATAAATAGGTTGTATGTAAAATTACAGTTGCTGCCTGCCACATGCCAGGACTCTGGCGAGTTCGTCTTTCAGCAAGACACTGCCACAGTGCACAAAATGTTAAGTTTTATGACATTAAAATTTCACAAGGTACCATAGTGCAGCAACGCGTCTGAGGTGTAGTGGGATCTTTAACTATCACTTTATTGCAAATATCCTGAAACATGGTGGCATACTGTTTTTGACTCACGGTGTACAAACGACAGTTAAATGTATTAGTATGTATATACTGGCTTGTACAAGATTACCATTGGCTTTCACTTTTCTTGACCACGGCAGCTGCACAAAACATGCAAAAACACAAACTACAACATGTCACTTGGAGAATGTCCAGCTGCATTCATTAACAAAATAAAGTTAACAGAAAAACTGCAATCAGCGTACCTACACTTAACACAAGTGTTATACAGTAAGTTATTACTGCGTGCACTGTTGTGTTATTTTACATCATATAATAGTGCTCATATATGTGGTTTCTTCAGACAACCATCCATACCCATAAGACTCCTGAGTGACCCAATGCTCGTGCAAAGGTGTTAACAAATGAAGCTACTGATTTTATTCAAACTGGTACTGGGTTGCGTACTTTGGATAGTGAAATAAGTTGCAGAAAATTGTCTTTTATTCATAAATTGTTCGGTTCACTTAACTCAGTCATTAAAAGACTCGCAAAGTTGAATCTGTGATATGTCATGTGTGTTCTTTTTTGTTTTGTTTTATTGTAGTTTTTCTCTCTCTTTTCTGTATTGTATTGTCTTATTGTGCTGTCTGTCTCCCGCCTCTTTGGCGAAAATAAAGATTGATATAATACCTGATCAGCCTAGTTGACCTGAGCAAGTACCCAGGCAATCCTATTCATGTCAGGTCTGTTCTCAAATGCCACGCCTTTTCAAGCTCAGGCTCACGATGTTGTTTGTTTGTGACTGACTGTGCAGCTAGCTAGTATTCAAAATGTCAAGTGATGTAAAATGATGAGTCGTTGAGTTATCAGTCAAAGCTAACGTCACGTGTAAAAACTGTTCAGACAAAGTGCATACAGTGGGCATTACAGCTAAGCCACCACACAGGAGAAATGAGCCACTGTTGGTTTAATCAAGTACTTTAACTTACTTTGAGATTCATAACTTTACTGTGGAGACACACGCAACTGCTTAACTACTTACAAACATGCAAACCTGCTTCCTGCTACTGAAAATCTCAACAAGAAAGATACCTCAACTGCATGCTCCATCTGCAGGACTTTTCTTGCTATGACCTTCTCGTTGTCTGACATCCCAGAAAAGTCAAAAAATGAAAACTTGTCATCCTACAAATGCACAAAATATCCTAACAACTTCATGAACTATATAAGAGCACCTAAAACAAGAACGATGACGATGATGATTCTGGCCTACGAAGTTATACCAGTTTTAAGCTGAACAGAGAATGCACAATTCAGTAAAAGCTGGATCAGTCTGATTAAGTATTTTCGAGCAGAGATGGACCGGCGATTCAATACCAGTCCAGTACTGACGGTCTGGCATGCGACGTTACTAGAGAATGCAACGATCTTAGTACTGACTCTGAATCGGTACCGAACTACGTAGATCGAGTTCGCGTCCGATCTAATAAAAGATCGGTCACCGATCTTGCCGTTATCCGCCCTATCGTTTTTCATCTAATGCCGCCGCAGCACACAGCCACAGGCGGCACAAAGCAGAGATCTCACTATGCCGCCGGATATTGTGTAACGTGCCGCGGGCCGCAGCACGCGTTAATCCCGTAACATAATAGCTGTTTCACACAGCGCCTTTCACAACACAACATCAACAGTAGGCTACTGATGTGCGTTTAGTGATAGCTCGACTGAGACGCGCGTGATCTGTTTGTTCACTGCCGGCGGAAGCGACTCGCCTTTCGTTTCATCCCCTCCCCTCCCCAGTCAATCACTACACCCCAGCGTATGCGTGTGGTCGTCAGGGTAGGTGGCAGCGTTTGACTGGTGACCGTCACCGCCCGTTGCTTCTATGGCGGGGTTTCGGGTTACGCAATCCGTGACATTGAACACTGACCTTTTAACCCCAAAATTTAACGCGTTCATCTCTGTCGCACAATACATTATTGATGTAAATTTGATGAAAATCCGACTAATACTTTTTAAAACATTGCATTAACAACCCAAGAAAGTGCTGTTTTTAGCATACTTTATTCAACCACGACCTTGACCTTCTGACCTTTTGACCTCAAATTGCAAAGCTTTCATCCATGTACCATAACGCATCATTGACGTACCGGTAACAACTGGTTGAAAATAAAATGTCAAATACTGTGAAAGATATCGTGCAAACAATGTTTCGGGATGCACACACCGACAAAAAGGACTAAAACGGTGTCTCTGGCCACACTATGTTGGGCAGAGGCATAAAAACTAAACCGAAACTGAAACAGTGACAAGAAATTAACAAGAATCCGTGCTGAAGACCTGAAAAACAAAGTTGAAAGTAAACTGTTATTTCCGTAATAACAGCATAACAACGCAGTGCAATGCACTACAAGAATGCATCGCTGTGCAGAGCTCTATCGTCTAAACTATTACGATACTATCATGCTAAAAATATGAAGTTAACAATAAACACCTTTCCCTGACAAGATTATTTCCCTGTGACAATTCCCTAACATTTCCATAACTTTTGGTCATTTCCCAACATTTCAGTAACAGCTGTCAAATTCTCTGAAATTAACGGGTTTTCTAGACAAGAGGTGACTCTGGTTAATGTTCTCCAGTCAGAAGGAAAGCAAACAAAGAACATTTACAAACAACCTGTTGCATCACTGAAACACTGTTGCAAAAAACAACCTGTTGCATCAGTGAAACATTGTTGCAGACAACATCACATCCACTGTTATCACTGACTGTGTTGCTGTGTTCAATGTCATCAACGTTCTCAATCTGTTCATATGTAAAACACAGTGAAATATGACAAAAATTATGAATGCCCGAGTTACCGCAATGTACTCTTTATCAACTGTTTAAAGAATTAGTCAAAAAATAAATAAAACACTATCATAAACGTGCATTATAATGCAAATTGACCCAGTGGGTCCAGAAGGAAAACTCCAGGCCATGGGTACTGAAATACTTTTGAAATATCGGCAGTTGATTTTTGCTCAAAAAGGCACACATACAGATGGAGTAACACATAAATTCCCTGACACTTTTATGAGAGTCTAGAAACACACTCATCTGAAAATGTTTATCATCGCCAACTATAACTGTTACGTTTAACCATCGTTAGCTAAAATTTTACACCCGATATTGGTTCCCAACAACCCCCCCCCCC
>Ga0209679_1001468_pt1 | contig 10183 bp, 1 predicted proteins | sample WorMetHEROISLAND_4_FD_187408 | JGI IMG/M metagenome (GOLD analysis project Ga0209679, IMG submission 187408) | Marine gutless worms symbiont microbial communities from Max Planck institute for Marine Microbiology, Germany - Olavius sp. 2 HERON... ...
CCCTGAGGGTCCCGGTGTGGCAGCCCATTCTTATACCTCTTACGATAGTTACTCCGGGGTAAAAACTATCTAGCCCATAGGCCTAGTTACCCCCGGGTAAAAACTGGCGTGTCAATAATTACCTCCGGAGGTAAGTCTTGGCTAGCCAAGTCTTACCCCTCCCAGCCAAAAATTACCCTCTCTCAGCAAGTCTTTCCCTGCCAACATTTGCACCGTTCAGAAACACTAATCATCATTGATCGCATAGTTGCCTAATTTTAGATCGCAAAATTCAGTTCTAATCCAAATTAACTCTATTCCAAATTTAGCGTTAATTTTTTGCTATATATTTACGATATTGCCACTTATTCAGTGAGTCGCGTCGAAAACTCAGCTACGCCCCAGATCAAAGTTTATTCTAAAAATAGATGTACAAACCGCAGAGCCCGGTCACCGAACGTATATTCTGGCGCATTGTAACGTAAAAATAACACATTTTACGATATAAAACGTACACCACCTTTCATTCACTCAAAAGAACTGTAACAGCAGAAAGAAAGACATAGGCTAACTTTCTTTATATGGCTATAGGCCTGCTATAGGTTATAATTTTTGTTCTGAAAAATTTCTGTTATGTGTTGTGGGGGCTTTGAACGGTGAACCTAAGCATCTCTGTGTACGCCACTGGTTATTTCATATTCCACTGATATTGGAAGTGGCATCTTGTAACAACTGAACACATTGAATCCGTTGATACAGTAACGTAAATTTACTTGCTGAATTATGTGACATAAATGTCAACATCGAGTGAAGAGTTGGTAAGGAGATCATTGCGGCCACCGCTACAGAGAAGAAACGGCGAGGTCTGTGTAACACGATACGTCTTGTTATCAGGACATCTGTCATACTGATCTAGTCGGCGAAAGACTGGCTGTTAACTGAGCTGGTGTCACACCGGCTATCCGACCACGACTATTTACCGCGCGATGCACGTAGTGCTAGTGCGGTATTGCTATCGTAAGTCGTCCGTCCGTCTGTCTATCTGTCTGTGACGTTGATGTATGCTGGGCATATAGGTTAGACTAGTATGAAAGTAATTGCACGAATAATTAGCTCAGGGTCTTCGCTCCTCGGAGCCACAACATCGGCAATCTAGTCCAAGGGGAACACCCCTAAAATTCGGGTGGAATACGGGTGGGGTCGCTCTTGTCAGCAGAAAACCTGCAATATCTTTAAAACAGCACAAGATATGACCAAGGTTACTATTGATGACCTATAGGAAGTCGCATACGCGCTTTCGATTGGTACCAAAATCAACGACCTTGGATGACCTTGAAGAGCCATTACTCACTGTGTTTCAAAACACGTGCGTCTTTCGGAGCCCACCACGAAAATTTGAATGAAGATAGACTACTGTCAGCGACCACGATGTAGCCCATTGACTCTAGATTATAACAATGTAAGGTTTATGCAGATATTCGCGGAGGTTCCCTGGAAAGGGGGCCTCATACAACAGTGGGCCGGGTAATCAAAAACGTGTTTTTTCGGGCTTTCGGGCGCTACGTATTCGGCACCTTAGGAAATGAGGCCAACGTTATTATATAGTATTATTTAGTCCCTTGTCGCCTTTCCACTGACCCCAAAATGCGTGACCTTGAATGACTTTGAATGGCTTGAAGAGCCATTTTACGTTATATGTTCACTATTACGAACTGCCACTACTGACTAATTGTTTGTTACTTATTTACTGTAGTTTGTTTATTACACGTGCGACAAACGCGTGTGACCAGCGGAGAAGTGCGGGAAGCGGAGTAGCAAACAGTGATCCGCAGAATATTTGGAATCCGCGGAAAATCTGCGGATCTTTCGTGGACGCCATATCGTCGGAACCTTAACAAATAACGCCAACATTATTATATAGTATTACTTAGTGCCTTATCACCTTTCCACTGACTCCAAAACACGCGACTTTGAATGACATTGAATCGACATTTTACGTTAAATTCTGTTTTGTGCCGGTATGTTTGGAGCTCTGAAGCCTGGCTTGAGGAGGTTGGCTACTCTTAAACTTGTAATGAATGTAGTCGGCGAACTTTAAACCGAAAAGAACAGCTGCGGCATCGCGCGGTTTCCTTGCGACATCACGGCTTTCTTATATTGTGTACTACACATTAGCTCAGCAAAGTTTAACCCTCTCTGGCTCAAAGTCCCTCAAAAGGGATGAGCTTCTGTGCGAATGGCCTTGGCCAATGCAAAAATCTTTTTATTTGAGATGTAAGATGAATAATTCAAACATGTAAAACCGCGTATTCTACACCGCGAGTCAATAAAACAAGACAACCAAACTATATTGTCCATAACTTCCCCAAACATTGACAGATTTTCACAATTATTTTACCACTACATTCATCGGGAAATTTGCAATAAAATTTTATTTAAAGATCCCACCATATTTTACATGCGTCCCTACACCACTTTCTGAAATATTTGTCTGAAAACGCTGCCGATGTGCCCTATATTCTGGGCACTTTTTTGCTGAAGTATAAACTCGCTATAGAGACCTAACGTATATGACAGGCAGTAAAGGTTGTAATAGAAGCAAGTCACAGTAATAACCTCCGTTGACCTTGACTTACAGATCGACGAATATCACACTGGTGTTGCCCAATTTCGACGTCTTTATTCTTTGTTGCAGCAGATGCGTACAGTCAATTATTCTGTAAATTTTTCGGTGTACCTAATATGAATATCTATTTATTACTGAGACAAATAAAGATAACGTCACACAGAAACTGTTTTGAGCAGCTGAGTCTCGCACGGCAGTTCATTAACAGGCATTGTCTTTAAACACTTCAAACCGAGATAGTATAGTGAAAAACCACGATCCGTAAGACACCAGATGGTGCTAGTATGTTCAACGATAAATTTGCGGTTGTGATGTTGGCTTAGTACCAGCTTATCTACCCTGGTCACATTCTCTTAAGTGTGTGTGCACGTGCTCTGCCGCTGCTGACATTGCTGTCCTTTCGGTTGGTGCAGTTTTTGAAAAACTAATATTTTGCAAGGTAGTGTAGCCACATCTTTTAGGTGTGATGGGAATTGCAACGAACATTTTATTTGTGTATTTTCTGCTGAGCGTATCTAGCGAACGAGTTTTGAAAATCGTTCAATATTTGGCGAAGATATGGACAAAAGTTTCATGTCTTGTTTTTTTTGACTCACGGTGTATACTGAGTTGAGGGGGTTGGAATCTCCAGCTGTCAACTCAGCGTAAGTAACAGGTATGCCAAGGGCTTAATGGCATTGAATTGACTTGGGTTGTGTGCTACATTGTGGCTTAGTAACGATCGCTGTACTGAAAGTAACATTAGATTCTAGTTGATGAAGGCTGTTTTGTGTAGGCTATACAGACTCAGTGAAGTGTTGCCGAGTGGAGAAGCTGAACGACACACTGTGAAGTTGTGAAGTTGTTGATTGACTGCGCTGCTGCTAATAGTATGGCAGGCCGAATTAACTTTTATTCACAATTGCTGATATCCACCATTCGAATTTTCGATATCATAGTTGTTCCGTTCCATCAGACCCATTATAAAGTTCCATAAAGTTCCAATAACGCCTACCATTAATGTGTTCTACCACTGGACCTGACGTCGTCACAATAGCATAAAACGTAACATATGACATAAATTTTGTCAACAGCTTAAGTCCATAAACTCTAAAACTTTTAAAACCGTAACTAGGCTAAACTAGCCAATCTAAGCAATCAATCTAAACTTTAAGGCAAAGAATGTCACTCCGATCCGAACGAGCAACGAGTCACTCCGAGTCTGAAGTAGAGTCAGACTGCGAAGTGCGAATCAGTCTTTTCAGTCTTACTCACTGCAGACTATGGAGCTAGAGCGGGATCGTATTGCGTGCTGCAAGCCGAGCTATACAACGACGACAGATTGTCCAGCAAATCGTAAAATTCATAAAGTTCCATAAAGTTCCGGAACTTTACCCCAATCGTATATACGTGCTCGTACAGTTCGTACGGAACAACTATGGTCGATATCGACAATTCGAATTGTTGATATCGGTATTTAATTGTGGATATCTACAATATTGTCGATATCCACAATTCAAATAAGATATCAACAATTCGATTTGTGCATATCAGCAATTGTGAATAAAAGTTAATTCGACCTGCCATACAATAGCAACACAGAAAGATTCGGTTGGAGTTCAGGCCACATGGACGCCATGAACGTTTATTCGACAATTTGTCGTAGTTATTCTGCGTCAAACAGGGTCAGTACTGAGATGGCAGTCAATTCATGGGTATACCGTCTTGGCATTTGAACAATACACCCCGGCCAACTCAGCCTGGCCGTCCCTCCGTGGGTAGACGTAGTAAGTACAGGCGATGGTTACGACCACCGGCTAGGGAATAAACGGGAGTTCTGCGTAGCAGTATAGGACCTGTTGCCAGGACCGTATGCTTACTAAATACTAACCCAGTCGGTTTAAGGAGCTGGCCATCCGGCCGACTTGAGTTGTACGCTAGTCGGATTTAACCCTCGCCGGCTGAAAGCGCTTCAAAAGAGATCAGCTTTTCCGCAACTTATGTCTGTGCGAAATCTTCTTCTTAAATTGACTTGGGTTGTCTGCTACACTACAGCCCAGTAGTGTGATCTACTTGATGATGGCTGTTTTGTGTACATGATGTAGATTGTCGGTTGGACTTCACCTCTCATGGACGCTAGTTTATTGGGACAATTCGACCTTGTTAGTCAACTGCTGAGTGATGTTGCAGAGATTAATCTAAGAGACAACGAAGGTTGGACGGCATTGCATTACGCCGTAGCAGCAGGACACACCGATATAGTTGAACTATTGCTTACAAGAGGCGCACACGTAAACTCAACGACTAAGAAAAACGAAAGTTGTTTACTGTTAGCTGCGTTGAATGGATGCTCAGATGTAGTGCGTGTACTTGTGTCTGCTGGAGCTGATGTTAATTTACAACGTAGTGACGGCGTCTCTCCACTACATGCGGTGAGTCACAGATACACTGATTTTGTGAAGATAATGCTGCATAGGATCGCACAAGTTGATACTGGAGCTAACAACGGTGAGACACCACTGGTTTCAGGAGAACAAGATCCTGATAGATTTCAGCTTGCTGACAGCGCATATATCCATTCAGTCAAAAACGAACACGAAAGCTCTGTACTGAGATACGGGTTTAAAGTACTCACCAGCCTAGCGCGTGCATTTGTGTCTGCTGTTGAGGCACAACTTGACGACGGCATTGCTCAACTTCACGCTGGAGAATTCATTGGCATACTTAAACAGTTTCTCAAAGACTCGCATGTTTCGACTGAAGACAAATATTACGGAGCGATTCCATTACTTTGTGCACTTTTATCGCGGTATGGTGACGTTTTACGACTACATGTAGAGATGACTAATAGAGACGCAGATGTAAAATCAATAAGTAGCAGCGCAGTAGCTCATGATGTACTGGATGATGTGTCATGCGGAGACACTGACAGAGCGTGTTGGCTTCTGTCTGCTTCTGGGGATGATGTTAACTTTCAGAGTAATGACAGTCGTTTTCCATTTCACGAGGCTATTCAGAGAGGTTTTATGTACGTTGACACTGCAAAACTGTTGCTGGATAATGACGCGAAGATTGAAACTAGAGACATAGAAGGTTTTACACCGTTGCTTTCAGCTGCTGAACGAGGACATGCAGATGTAGTTAAACTGCTACTTGACAAAGGCGCAGATATAAAGTCACTGACATATGCAAACGAAAGCTGTTTAGTAATAGCTGCACGTAATGGCCATACAAACGTAGTGCGTGTACTTGTATCTGCTGGAGTTGATGTTGATTTACAACACAGTGACGGTGTTTCACCACTTCACGCGGCTAGTCGAGAAGGACATACTGAAGTTTTAAAGGTGTTGCTGGAAAATGGGGCTAATGTTGACGCAGCTGATGCACGAGGCAACAGACCATTGCACACATGCCATGGACTGGATGTTGTACAGTTGCTGGTTCAACACGGAGCCAAGCTGAACGTTCAGAACAATAACGGTGAAACACCGCTACACATCGCCGTCAGACGTCAACAGTCTGACGTCATCATGTTTTTGTTGAGTCAAGATGCTGATGTTGGACTCGCTGATGTCGTGCGTAATTCTCCGCTTCATTACGTCACCAGTGAGCTGCTGAAACGGGATGGATTGGCAAAATATGTTACAAAAAAGTTGACTATTAAACTCACGAATCCAGTCATCCGAAATGCGATTGGTTTGTCTGCGATAGAGCACAATATAGCACACGGATTGTTAGATTATCAATGTGACACAGGAGACTCTCAAAGTTATACAAAAATGTACGTAGACTGCTACGGAAACACACCGTTGCATCATGTTGTTGGAATGTATGAGGAACTGGGCATGTTTGTAAGGGTTGGTGACGTTTCGAAAGTTGTCGAATTTCTGGTGAAACATGACGCTGACATAAACGCTCAGAACAATGACGGACACACTCCGCTGCACGTGGCTCGTGAGCCAGAGGCAGTTCAAGCGTGTTTACGATATGCAGATGATCGGAGTTTCACAATTAAGGACAAGCAAGGCCGGAATTTCTGGCATCTGTTGTTTTTGCAATGGACTGAAGAGGACAGTGTAACTACATCTGACATAGGCCTATCATGGCATACGATTCGCAAATCAAGAGCTATACACAGCTGCGATAATTTGCGTAGAACTCCACTGCATTATGCCTGCATGCGTCTTGCTATAGAACGCACCGAATTTCTGGCGTATTTTATTAACAGCCTTAGTAGCGAACATATCAACAAACAGGACAAATTCGGTCGCACTGCTCTGCATTACGCCGCAATTGGCGGACATTCTACGTTAATGAACTTCCTCAAATGGAAGAAAGCAGACGTGAACACTAAGGACAACTTTGGAAAGACTGCCACAGAATACTTGGCTATGCAGCATGAGCATCCCATGGACGATATAGGCCTACGTTGTTCGTTAGTAGTCCCATCTGAAGCGAGAGATTTTGTTCAATCTGTAGCGCTTAGACAGTGTTCTGAGGAAGAACTACGTATACAAATTCACAACTTAAGACGTTCAGTCTATGCATCATCATTCGTGCGAAACATGTATCTTGAGTGCCGATTCGATTACTCCGATAAATTTGACAGAGCACCACAGTCAGTGAAAGATTGTTTATACGAACGGGTGATAAAACCAACTGCCGAAAGCGCGGCTCGATCAAACATTAATATGTTTGCGGCAATTCATAGCCGCGTGTCAAAAGCCATGGCGTACTTGGCTAATGAAATATCATCAGAAGACGATCGATTTGCTTGTGAAGTTTTTCCAGTTGGAAGCGCTCACGAAGGAACGAAGATTGGACGTTGTGACGAGTTCGACTACAATTTTGCATTAACGAATCTGAGCAAGATGTGCAAAGTCTGTTCTTCACCGGAATCTCCGCCAGGTTTTGTACTTCTGAAAGCTTCAGCGACAGATTACGACGAGGATCTGTTCGACAACAATGGAACTTTAAACACGAGAATTGTGAAGTTTAAATTTGAAGCGCTTGCAAAGCGAATTTTGTCGTCATCACAGTTTTATGAAGTAACTGATTTCGATTTCATACATCCCGAACAAGGTCCCGATTTATCACGTGTTAATTTTCCTACAAAACCCCACACTGCCATAAATCTGGCTTTTACACAACCAGTGAATGGCAGTCATGTGTTGCATCAAATATCAATTGACATAGTCCCAGCACTTCAAATAGACGACTGGTGGCCAGACAACGCACGACAAGATCTCTGTCAAACAGGTGAATGTTTCATTGTGTTCGCACAGCCACAGAAGAAGTATCCATGGATCGGTTGGACAGAACCACACGGATTGATATCGTTTGCTCGAGCAGAAAGCAGACTGTTGCGTCAATGTCCTCAGGTCGTCAAAGCCGCTTACATGGTTGTCAAACATATGTCTCGTCGGATGTCTTGTTGTTTCAGTTCTCTTGAACACGTGTTTTCCTCATACGTCATAAAGACAGCGTTATTGTGGAGCATGGATGATGACGACTTCAGCAACTTTTCATCGGATAACAGTGATGATGTTAACGAAGATGAACTGCTACATTTGGTTCAGAAGATATTACGACGTTTGCTGTGTTTCGCGGCACAAGATTACGTTCCATCTTACTTCATGCCGACGTGTCATCAACCAGTCTGGCTGAAGGAGAAACACCTCAAAGAGTTTCACATGCGCGTTTATCAACACGGACTGACATACAAGGATCTCATCAGATTAAACAAACAAGAACTGGCAGCAGACGAAATGCTGCAAGACATCAAGTCCATGTTTATATCCAGTCACATCATGTACTGGATTGTGTTGTCAGATGCTGACGAACTTGAGCTCTTCGTCCCGTCTAGTATTAATCCGCTTCGTGACATCAGCTACCAACATCTACCAACATCACTCCGTCGTCAGCTGACGACAGAAGAAGTGTACAGCAGAACCTTCCATTAACAGACAGAAGACCGTCTTAGTACCGTTAAGAGTACTAAGAGTTTATTGACAATTGTGTGTAACTGTTGATTCATAAATAAAATATGATGATGATGATGAAGAGTAGGCCGTACTTATCTTTGACACATTATCTAATTATCCATCATCAGTTGCAATATGGCATGTATTTTGCTTGTAAGTTAGAGTTTTAAGTATGTTTTTCAGCAAATTAGCTTCCTAAATGGTTATATCGAGTAGTGCTGTTGGGCCTACTTTAAAGTACTTTTGCTATACTGTCCAGCTCAGACAGTAGGCCTACAAACGTAAACGATTCTTTATTACGGTATTACATTGTCCACTTCATTGAATTTCTATTATTTAATCTTTCTTTGTATGCCAGTCGCTTGTCATGATTATCATTTACACGAAACTAACAAACTTTGCTGCAATGTTAACTCGTCCGAAATATTGCTATGAAGACAGCGTTTTGAGTAGTTTTTCGAGGCCTATTTGGCAAATTTGTACAAAAAGTAGGCTATGATATTTTGCTTGTACACACTAACTGAAAGACATCGCATGGGTAGCCGACAGTCCTTTTAGAGTTGTTCTTATCGTTTTCTGATTTTATGTTTTTTACGTTACTAGCTATCATCGGTTTGTCCGTCTGTTTGTCCGTCCGTCTGTATGTAATTAAGCTAAAGACGATTTATGCAGACCCAGCTTCACAAGCTGACCAGCGAGCTGGCCCGGGTAACGGTTGTAAAACGATATTTAGTTGACGTTGATAGATTAACTTTATTAGGCATTAAGACATTCGCACGCAACTTGATGCTACTCGAAGAAACGTGGTTTCTACCTTCATACAAATGTAGATCAGTTTCTGGGAAGAATTATAACGCGCATAATACGCATACAGACCTAATGTCATAATGGTCCTTTACATGTCCAAGTTGGTAACTAGTCATCTAATTGACTATCATTAATCAAAATACCTATACTGACTGCAACACCAAAACAAAGAGCTCTAAGAATCATACGCACTTAATACACCCATAATGTCGTGGTTACATGCAAAGATTGCACAAATGTTCCAACCGCCGCCCGGTATTTAGTGCACTTAATCAAACTTGGCTCGACCGACCCTTGAGTTGATGTTAACGAAAATTGGGGTATTTGAACACAAAATTGGCTATAACTCTACTTGCATAGGGGAATAACTCCCAGGTTTTTACACCAATATGTGGGCTTTCGCGGTTGACCAATCTAATGATGCCATTCAAACATACCCCCAGCCGACTCCTGTTGCCATGGCAACGAAAATTTTCCTAATCGTCATGAAATTTTGACGTTTGTCGTAGAAGCTAGGCCCTGCACGGCCTGCAGGCGACCATCACGCTGGGCATTTCCGCGTATTCTAGCTTTAAAAGTAAAATCAACAGCGAAATTCAATCAGTCATCTACTGAAATGATTAAAAATATGTCTGCGACTTAAAATCTCATTCAGCAGATCAGAGTTGTGGCCACACCTGCTCCGTCATATTGTAGCAGGGGTGGCCAAAACCAGAACAAGAGGCTGAGCCCCCGAACAAGTCACTAACCACTGAGCCTCTAGGCTAGTCTACACTGCAGCGTTTTGCTGTTACTGTCAGAAGCTCTT